>Ga0078972_1004405_pt3 | contig 15597 bp, 7 predicted proteins | sample YelNatPaOPGAMG01_FD_67568 | JGI IMG/M metagenome (GOLD analysis project Ga0078972, IMG submission 67568) | Hot spring thermophilic microbial communities from Obsidian Pool, Yellowstone National Park, USA - OP-RAMG-01 (SPADES assembly) (version 2) | ecosystem: Environmental > Aquatic > Thermal... | reverse complement strand
GCTAAAAATCTTGCGATTACAATTTTGTTAACGCACCTTAGTTACCAGCGAAAGAACGCCAATTAAGATTATTATAAAAATCGTAAACAGCAGCAGAAAACGATTCCTTGCGACTCTTTGTTCATATTTGAGCAGCGGCGGTCCCTGAACGCTTCCTGCCATAAGCGTTTGGATTAGTTTTGCCTTTTCGCTTTCAGTCTTTTCAACAATCCCTAACCGTTTTTTTATTTTGCCGAATAAATCATACTTTGCGCTGTCAGGCTGAAATTCAGAAATTTTCTTAACATTAAGGTTTTCCTGCTCTTCAAGGAAAGGTTGTTTTCCTTCGATGAACAGGTGGCAGTTATCAGCGGGTTGTTGTGGTTTTATAAATTCCCGATTAATTGTACCAGATTGTTCTAACTTCTGACGCAGGGCTTTAATATTGGCAAGCTCAGCCTCAATTTGCTGAGCCTTCTGATTCAACGGGTCGTCTTGTTTTTTTCTAAATATAGCCATTTTCAAATTACCGCTTTAATAACATCACTATAACCGCTATTAATAATATAATTACAATCGGCAGGTTAATTGCCAGACCAATTTTAAATAATTGCCAGAAGTCCGGTAAATTAAGTCCCTGACCCAATCCGGATTTTCCAGTCTGTCCGGCTTCGTCGGATTTGGATTGATTATCTAAGAACGGAAATTTTAGCCTTGCGGAATTCCATTCCTGCCGGGCATTTTCTACAACTGTGAGCGCGCGGGTCAGTTCAATTTCGAAATTATCTTTCGTCCACGATTCTTCCTGAATAGACTGAACTTTGGATATTGCCTCGCTGAGAGCGGCGATTGTTTTTTTCATTTGCTCTGCTTCTTGTCTGCGGTTAAACTCCGCCTCTTCTAACAGTCCAAGCGCTCTTGTGATGCCGTGAATCAGTTCTTTTTTACTGTTTTCCCACTCCAACCGTCGTCGCCGCAATTCTTCAAGTGCGGCTTTTTTGCGTTCGAGTTCCTGTTCTGTCCGTTTTAATCTTTCGATTTCCTGCTGATAATCTGCTGCGCGCGCCTCCATCTCGGCAGGGGAAGGCGGCTTCACCGCCGGAGTTCCCTGCAATGGTAAGGCGCTGCTGCTTTTTGCTTCGATATACTCTTTATCTACGAATTCCGTTGAATCCTGTTCGTCAGGCATGAAACTACTCTAATGCGAATTTAAAAATCTGTAAAGTAGTAGATTAGCATGGATAATTTTTTTACCAACCACGACACAGAGGCACATTTATGAAGAATAAGAAATATGAACCAATCCCTTCTATCCTGCATATCCTGTGTTAATAATTACTCTGTTTTTGTAGATTTTAATTTCACAAGCAGGAATGCCTGTGTTACCATTTCCGCAGGCAGGTATGCTTGTATCACAATGTAGCACTGACATCCTTGTCTGTTGGTTGTGTTATTATGTAACACAGATATCCTTGACAGTGATTTTATTCGTAATTATCTCTCCTGCCCATCCATCATGTTAGTTTTAAATTCTTTATTTTTCCCTCTGTGTTCTCTGTGTCCTCTGTGGTTAAACAGTTTTTAGTTTTTTCTCTCTATTCTCTCTGAGGTTAAAATATGTGGTTAAAATTAAATTTTATTTAAATATTTCTTGATTGTTTCAGTCTAACTAACAAACATAAATACAGGTGAATATATGAAAAACATAATATACAAAGCGTTGGTTGTTGTTTCGGTCTTTGCCGTCTGTCTTATTGGCGTTTTCGGAGTAAACGCAGCAGAGGCAAAAGCAAAGAAAATCAAGGCGCTGATTATTACTGGCGATGATGTAAGCGTGCATCCGTGGCAGGAAGTCTCTGCCGCAACACGCGCCATTTTGCAGGAAACAGGCAAGTTCGATGTCAAAATCTGCGAAGACCCCGGTATCCTTGAATCAATGGCGAGCATCCAGAGGTATGATGTGATTTATCTTGCAATGTATAATGCCACGACCCCGACATTGAGCGACACGGCAAAAAACAACCTTGTGAATTACATAAAGGGAGGCAAAGGATTTGTTGTCAGTCATCTTTCCAGCGCTTCATTTAAAGAATGGGATGAATTTAAGAAAATCTGCGGCAGATACTGGGTCATGGGCAAATCCGGACACGGTCCGAGAAGCGTATTTAAAGCAAAAATCGCAAACAAGGAACATCCTATAACAAAAGGGCTTGAGGATTTTGACCAAGATGACGAACTTTATGCGAAATTGCAGGGGAACGAACCCATCACTGTTCTTGTGACTGCGGATTCGGACTGGAGCAAACAAACCGAGCCGCTGGCGTTCGTTCTTCAATATGGCGATGGCAGGGTGTTCCATCATACTTTTGGACACGACGGAAAGGCACTCAGCAATCCAGCCGTCAGAAAACTTATTGCCCGCGGAACTGAATGGGCGGCAACAGGAAAAGTGGAATAATTGAGCAAATAAAAAGGTCTTAAAAACGGATGGATAATTTTCCATCCGTTTTTGTTTTTATTAATCCTGTTAATATTGTAAAATTGCCATATATTTAATTATGCAAAAGAGCCGGGTGATAGCCGCGCTATGCTTACTGAACTTAGCCCTCGTCGGGTTGGCGGGTTATCTCTGGGTTTTATATAACGACGCAAAGAACGAGAAAAAAGTCGAGGTTCAGACAAAGTTTGTTACAAACGTAGTCCGAAAGGTGGTTGTCAGAAACCCTGACCTCATAGACACAAACCCGCCTGTGCTTTTCCGCAGATGGCGCGATTTGGAATCGACAGATTACCGGATTTATATCCGCAACCTTCGCGCCTTTGGTTGTCCGGACGATGTTATTCAAGACATCATTGTCGCTGATGTCGGCAGGTTGTATGACGAAAAACGCAGGGAATTCCTCGCCGCCAATCCCCCCAAATACTGGAAGGGCTATGATAAAGAGGTCTATGAAGGTTTTAAAAAAATCGGAGCCGAACAAAAGGCGCTTATCAGGGAATTGCTAAACATTGATTACGACAGTTTCATCGCAAAATTAAATATTCCCGATACGCCTTCGCCGCCGGGGCTCTTCCTTGAATTTCTGTCGGAGGATAAAAGACAGCAGGTTATGCGTTTGATTGCCAGCAAAAAAGAGGCTCTCAAAAAGGAAAATCCATCACTCTTGAGGAAATATAGCGGCTCCGAAGATGAGTTAAATACAGTTATAATATCAATGATAACCGATGATCTCGGAAAAATCCTATCATCAGATGAACTCAAAGAATTCAAATTAAGAAATTCAGAGATTGCAAAGCGATTGCGTTCGGATTTCTCGGAAGTTGATATTAATGAAGATGAATTCCGTCGAATTTATGAGCTAACCGAAAAACTGGAGGCGGAAGCGGTCGTATCGACGGACAACCCGAACGCCGATGAATCGCGCATTGCAAAGATTTATGCGGATTACGAGGCAAAACTAAAACAGATACTCGGCGATAAAAAATACGCAGATTACGTTAAATCCAACGACCCGGATTACAGATACATCTCAGAATTCAGCAAGATGTACGATATCCCAAAAGATACTATGGAGAAGGTCTATGAATTTAAAAAGGCTTTTTTGAGTGAAATCCGCAGGATAGAAGCCGATAGCTCACTTACATTTCAGCAACGCTCAAATATTGCTATAGCATTGATGCAGGAGAGCGAGAAAACCCTGAAAAGCCTGCTCGGCGATTCAATCTATAACGATTATAAAGATTACGATGACGATTATGTTACTTTGTGCAACAACCTGCTGATTGAGAACACAGCAACAAATACCCAACAACAGTTAGAGACAACTAATGATACAATGACGGTGCCGATACCGCCATGGGGACCTTACCCGCCACCTCCGCCACCCCTGCTGAGAAGACAATAATACCTCAAAACCTTTAAAACCCCAGATTATAATTGGATTAAAATTAACAGGATGCGTAGGATTTCAATCTTGTTTTTTGTGGTTAAACAGGTTCTGTTCCATTTTGATTGCTGCTGCGATTGAAGCGAAAATAGTTTTCTTGTATGATTAAACAGGTTCTGTTTTTTTTGTTTTTCTCGCACGGGATTGAAAATGAAAATCAGAGTATATGATTTAAATTGATAATTGCTGAATTTTTGTATAATATAAATTAATGAATATGAATACCAAAACCCAAATCTACAAGTGTCCGGTTTGCGGAAACGTGGTGGAACTCCTGGTTAACGGCGGTGGCAAACTCGTCTGCTGCGGCAAACCGATGGAACTTTTGACAGAAAAAACGGCTGACCAAGCGAAAGAAAAACACGTCCCAGTAATTGAAAAGACGGATAAAGGAATAAAGGTCAAGGTCGGCAGCGTTCCTCACCCGATGGAGGAAAAACATTACATCGCATTTATAGAAATAATTGCTGATGGCAAGATATTCAGAAAATTCCTGAAGCCAGGCGAAAAACCAGAAGCGGAATTTGAAGTCAAAGCCGAAAAAATTGAGGCAAGAGAATATTGCAATCTGCACGGTTTGTGGATCGCATAGTCCAAAGAACCACGCTGTTTTGCAAAAATATTAAAATTATACTGTAATATCTTTTTATAACACTGTAATATCCTTTTTGTTTTGTCTGACTGCAAAAAGGCGAATTTTTAATTTACCTGCAAATTTAGGATTAAAATAAAATACAATTTTCCCTTTTCACGCAGGATTTTTATCAGAAATCCCTGATATCATTAGCATTTTTACTTTATTGATAAGGGTAAATTTTATTTGTTTATTTTTCGCAAATCAGTGGTATTAATATCTTGTTTAACTAAAAACATTTATTGGCGCGGGAATATGGATGACATTAAACCAAAAGATTTTATACGGGAAATTGTCGCTAAACATGTAAGCGAAGGGATTTATAAGAAGATTGTGACAAGGTTTCCGCCGGAGCCGAACGGTTATCTTCACATTGGGCATGCGAAGGCGATTTGCCTCAATTTCGGCATTGCGCGTGAATTTAACGGAATCTGCAATTTGCGGATGGATGATACTAATCCGACCAAAGAGGATGTTGAGTATGTGGAGGCTATCATCCGCGATGTGAGATGGCTCATCAACGGCTGGGCAGACCATGTGATGAACCCGAAAATATTTTATGCCTCGGATTATTTTGAGCAGCTTTACGATTACGCAGTTCAGTTAATAAAACTGGGGAAGGCATACGTCTGTGACCTGAGCCCTGAGGAGTTAATAGAGTACCGTGGCGCGCCGGATAAACCGGGTAAGGAAAGCCCTTACCGAAACAGAAGCGTCGAGGAAAACCTCGATTTGTTCAGGCGTATGCGCGAAGGGGAGTTCCCTGACGGTTCAAAGACATTGAGGGCAAAAATTGATATGGCGTCGCCAAATATTCACATGCGCGACCCAGCCCTTTACCGCATAAGACGGGTTGAACATTACCGGACGGGAAACAAATGGTGCATTTACCCAACATACGACTTTGCACACTGTCTGAGCGACAGCATTGAAGGCATAACACACTCAATCTGCACGCTCGAGTTCGAAGTCCACAGACCGCTTTACGACTGGATTCTTGAACAACTTCCCGTTCCGCAACCGCGTCCGCACCAGTATGAGTTTGCCCGGCTGAATTTGAGTTACACCGTGATGAGCAAACGAAAACTCCTGCAACTTGTTCAGGAAAAGATTGTCGAGGGCTGGGATGACCCACGGATGCCGACAATTTCCGGGCTTCGCCGCCGTGGTATTACCCCAGAGGCAATCCGAAATTTCTGTTACATAATCGGCGTTACCAAATACAACAGTCTCACAGATGTTGCCCTGCTGGAACATGAAATCCGCGACGACTTAAATAAACGAGCGTTAAGAAGATTGGCGGTGTTGCGTCCTATAAAAGTAGTGATAACAAATTATCCGGAAGGCAAAGTGGAATATGTTGACGCCGTGAACAATCCCGAAGACCCATCCGCAGGCACAAGGAAAGTGCCGTTCAGCAGGGTTATTTATATTGATAAGGACGATTTCATGGAAAATCCTCCACCAAAATATTACAGACTCAAACCCGGCGGTGAGGTTCGGTTGAAATACGCATATATTATTAAATGCGACGAGGTTATTCGCGACAACAAAGGCGAGATTGTCGAACTTCGCTGCACTGCTGACCTTGGATCAAAGACCGGCGGTCCGACGGCTTCCCGCAAGGTTAAGGGAACCATCCACTGGGTCAGCGCTGAACACGCAGTCGATGCAGAGGTAAGACTTTATGACCGTCTTTTCACTGTTCCTGAGCCTGATGCCGATGGAAAGAACTTTCTTGAATTTGTTAATCCGAATTCACTCGAAATCGTCCATGCTAAACTCGAGCCGTCTCTGAAAGACGCTGTTCCGGAAGAGCGTTATCAGTTTGAACGGATTGGATATTTTTGCCTTGATAACCCGGACGACACGTCCAAGAAAAAGCCAGGTCTGGTTTTCAACCGCACAATTACACTCAAAGACACCTGGGCAAAGGAAATGTCCAAAGCCGGATAAATAGCAGGTTAATAAACTAATTTTCAGAGATATTTTGAATAAACCTGTTGTCGCTCTCTGTCTTTGATTATAAACCTTTAAATCAAAATAAGATGAGAGCGACATTAAGAGTTTGGATTCTTCTGACTACATTGGCTATTTTAGCCACCGGATGCGGCAAGGCAGAAAAAACGGCGGTTAAACGCGGTCCCGGCGTGTTCTTTGTGGCGACAAACGGGAACGATAAATGGTCGGGCAAATTACCAAAACCAAGCCCTGATTTTACTGATGGTCCGTTTGCAACGCTCGAACGCGCCAGAGACGCTGTACGGCAGTTTAAATCTGTTCCTTCAAACACAAATATATCACCAGTAGTCTGGATTGGCGGCGGGACATATTATTTAAACAAACCACTCGAACTGAACCATGAGGATTCAGCCCAATCCGGCACAGTTATCCGCTATTCAGCCATGCCGGGCGAGAAACCTGTTATCAGCGCCGGCAGAAAACTTACCGGCTGGAAACAGGTGAATGAAGGCGGGAAAAACCTGTGGATGATTGAAATCCCGGAAGTCCGCGAAGGCAAATGGTATTTTCATCAGCTGTGGATAAATGGCGAACCAAGACCGCGTTCAAGACATCCGAATACCGGTTACTTTGCCGTTGAGTCTGTACCAGATGCCACGAACGGGGTTCAGTGGACGCAGGGACAGTCGCGTTTTGTTTTCAAAAACGGGGACATCGGCAACTGGAAAAATTATAAAAACGGCGAGGTCAGGGTAATGAATCGCTGGACGGAATCCCATCTTCCGATAATGGCGATTAACTTTGAAAAACGCATTATCATGTTCAGAAAACGTAGTGTTTTCAAACTCGACCCAGGCGACCTCTATTATGTGGAAAACGTGTTCGAAACCCTTGATGCCCCAGGCGAGTGGTATTTGGACAGAGAAACCGGAAAACTGTATTATTATCCTAAAAATGGTGAAGATATTAACTCTGTTGAAGCAATTGCCCCGGTGTTGCCACAGGTTATAACTATAAAAGGCGACGGACAAAACAAGCAATTTGTGCAATCCATTGTATTTGAAGGACTTACATTTTCGCATACAGAGTGGTATTTCCCGGATGGATTTGACAAAGGCGATGAAAAGGTAAATGTCTGGCCCCCACCAAAAGCAGAAGTAGGGGGATTTGCGCAGGCAGCGGTTGGTGTCCCCGGCGCGATTAAAGCGGAATTTTTACGAAACAGTATTTTCACAAATTGCTCATTTATAAATATTGGCAATTATGCCGTTGAACTCGGACGGGGATGTCATGGGAATAAGATTACGTACTGCGAATTGCAAAACCTTGGCGCAGGCGGTATTAAAATCGGCGAGACAAGCATTCGCTCAAATCCGGAAGAAATAACTTCCGGAAACGAGGTTAGCGACTGCAACATTGCCAACGGTGGATTAATTTTCCATAGCGCAATCGGCATCTGGATTGGTCAATCACCATCTAACAAATTGATACACAATCACATACACGATTTTTATTACACTGGTATATCAATTGGCTGGACGTGGGGATATTCAAAAGCGCTTGCCACGAATAACCTCGTTGAATACAACCACGTTCATCACATCGGCATTAAATCCAACGGCGATGGTCCTATCCTTAGCGATATGGGTGGAATTTATACACTTGGTCTGCACACAGGGTCGAAGATTGTGAACAACCTCTGGCACGATATCCAGGGATTAAGATATGGAGGATGGGGCATTTATTTCGACGAAGGCACAACTGGGATTCTTGCCGAGAATAATCTTGTTTACCGGACTACACATGGCGGTTTCCATCAACATTATGGCAAGGATAATATTGTGAGGAACAATATTTTTGCATTTGCCAAAGACCATCAGATACAAAGAACCCGCGCCGAGGAGCATTTGAGTTTCATTTTTGAGAAAAACATTGTCTATTGGAAAGAAGGTAAGTTATTGGACGGCAATTACTCAGGCACAAACTTCATATTCAGGTCAAATATATACTGGAATGTAACGACTACGAATTTCAATTTTGACAAATTCACATTCGATGAATGGCAGAAAAAGAAAGGGCAGGATTTGGGGAGCATTATTGCGGACCCTATGTTTGAAGACACTTCAAAAGACAACTACAGATTCAAAGCCGGTTCTCCCATTAACAAAATTGGTTTCACGCCATTTGATTATTCGAACTTTGGCGTCCGGACAGGAAAAAGATAATTCTTATTCTCATTTTTAAAAAAAATTAAATAACGAAGGTTTATGTTATGGGTTGGCAAGCTTAATGCTGTAATAATAACAGGTTTTGATTTGCAAAAATGTGAATTTTGATGTTACATATACGTCAAAATTTACTGGATGAGGCTTCATATACTGGCTATAAACCAGTATTTTGAACTGAATCGGTCATAAAAAACCCTTATCCAAAAAGTATGAACAAAAAAATATCTGTAGTTGCTGGTTTAACCGGAAAGCTTAAAGGTTTCGGGTTAAAGTTATTGTTTTTATCATCATTCGGGGCGTTACTCCTGACGGCTGCCAATAGTTTTGGCGACACTGTCGTTTTAATTGCAACCAACAGTTTTTGGAAATACAACGACAATGGCGTCGACCTTGGGACGGCATGGCGGTCGCCTACGTATGATGACAGCGCCTGGCCTGTGGGACAGGCGGAATTCGGGTATGGCGACGGAGATGAGGTAACAACGAATAAGTGGGGACCTGACCCGAACAACAAATACACAACCTATTATTACAGAAAGACATTCACCATCACAAATCTTAATTTAATAACCAACATTATCTGCAATTTCTTGCGGGATGACGGGATTGTTGTTTATGTGAACGGTAACCTTGCGTTTTGGAATAATTTTCCTTCGGGGACAACTAATATAACTTATTCAACATTTGCAAATGTGGTTGGCGGAGCGGAAGAAACTACATGGTTTACCACGAATATTAACAAGAGTTTGTTTGTTGAAGGACAAAACGTAATTGCAGTTGAGATTCACCAGTGCAATTTGACAAGCAGCGATATCAGTTTTAATCTGGCGTTACTTGCACAGTATGGGACACCACAAAATCAGCCACCGGTTATATCGCTATTAACACCTACTAATAACAGCAATTTTGTATTACCAGCGCCTGTTACGATTACAGTTAGCGCAAGCGACAGTGATGGGAAGATTGCTAAACTGCAGATTTTCGCAGATTCCCAAAAGTTATTAGAGGTTAATCCGAATCTGAGCCAGATACTACGGGTTGAGGATTGGACAAATGCAACGCCAGGTTTTTATCGGATATATGCTGTGGCAACGGATGACAATGGCGCGGTGAGTTATTCCAAGACGAATCTGATAAAAATATTTCCCGAGGCGACTGTTACTTGGCGGGCGTTCAACGACCATTTTGCAGGACCGAATACCCATCCGAATGCAACCGCATGGAATCCGTTGGGGACGGATTACGGAGCGCCGGGGAATTCTGGACCGCTTAAAGATATTTACACTGGCAGAAATTTACCGGTTACGTTGACGATAACAGCTGAATATTACAGCACGGGTGGATGGATGGGTAAGCCAAATGCGGGGACGCCTGCTGGAGATTGGTTTTTGCCGTATATTGACTTTGGTTCAAACAGCTTGCCCAACACACTCTTATTACAGGGAACCAACAATTATGCGCTTTACGCATTTACAGGATTGAATCCAAATTGCCGGTACATTTTCAAAGGAACTGCGGTAAGAGGAAATAATTATTTAAACAGATGGAGTATGGCGACATTGAACGATGCGGTGTCTTTTGTAAATGCCCACGTTCCTGCATGGGGAGCGCCAGGGATTGTTAATTTCGGAGCGCTGACATCTGAACAGGTAAATGACCTTGCTACAAATCAGATGGCATGGAATGCCGGTGAGAATCGTGGCGATGGCGTTATGATTGTGTGGAAGGAAATCGCTCCGCCTGCTAATGGTCAGATTTCTGTCAGGGTTCAGCAGTATTTGGGCAGTGTACCGACTGGTCAGACAACGGACGGTCCGTATGGTTATTCGCTTTCTGCATTAAGCCTTGAACAGGTAAGCGTGCCGCCAATTATCGTTATGACTTCGCCGGCTAACAATTCGGTAATTACAGTTAACAATGTCTTATTGAGCGCCAATGCTGACTCTCTCTATGGCATTTCATCTGTGTCGTTCTATGCAAATTCTAATTTAATTGGCACAGCGACATCAGCGCCGTTCAATATTAGCTGGCAAAATGTACAGAATGGCTCTTATCAAATATTTGCAATAGTAACTGATACCACAGGTGCAAGCGCAACCTCTGCGGTTGTCAACGTTCAGGTTTCTGGAAATCTCCCGCCAAAAGTTGCCATCAATTCTCCGGCTAACAACACAACGTTTGTTGAGCCTGCAAACATCACAATTAATGCTACTGCTTCTGACGCGGATGGAACAGTCGCCCTTGTGGAGTTTTATCAAGGACAGAGTAAAATTGGCGAGGCGAGAAGCGCAACCTCCGAATTTACATTTAACTGGACAAATGTGCCTGCTGGCAGTTATGTACTTACAGCAGTTGCGACTGATAACTCAGGATTGAGCAGCACGTCAGCGCCGGTTTCGATTAACGTGATAAAAGCAAATATTGGTTGGGTAGCGTTTAACGACCACGTGCCCGGACCTCAGACACATCCAAACGCTACAACATGGAATATTTTCGGTGATACTCCAGGTAATGCCGGACCTCTGAAAGATATTACTACCGGCAGTAATCTTAACGCCCGATTGATAATTACATATTCAGGGAGTGTGCAGAGGGCAACGACAGCAGGTTCACCTGCGCCGGGAACTCCTTTGTATAACACTTTCAATGGATATGTAGATTTTGTAAATGGTACTTATGGAGTTGCGCAGGTTCCGGCGGGTGCATTAGTGGTTTACACATTTACTAACTTAAACCCGAATGCGCGTTACAGTTTCAAAGGTGGTGTCGTTAGAGGTAGTGATACTTACACAAACAGATGGACTATTGCCGGAATTTCAGGGGCAGTATCTTACAGAAGCGCACACACGGCAAACGCATTAACATCTGCGCAATATCCAAATAATATTAAAGAGAATGAGGCAGCAATAAATACGGGGAGAAATCATACTGCCAATACAGGCGATATGTGGGATTGGGAAGATATTGACCCAGGTCCGGATGGCGGATTCACGGTTTATTGCACGCAATATACAGGACCGGCACCTCATACCACAACCGATGGTCCTTATGGATATGCGATCACTGGAATCAGGCTGCAGGAATACTCAAGTACGCCGTATGTTGTGATACAAAATCCGACCAACAACGCCGTTTTCACTGCCCCTGTGAACATCACAATTCAGGCAAATGCATTCTCACCGGCTGGGATAAGCAATGTGAGTTTTTATGTTAACAATACGTTACTTGGGAGTGTTACATCGTCGCCATATAACTATGTATGGAATAATGCTGCTGTCGGGACGAACTCAATTTTCGCAATAATGTTGCAGAATAATGGTCAGAGCATAACTTCGGCAGTTGTGCAGGTTGTGGTTAACCCGCCGCCGGTAAATACAAATCCGCCGACAATTGTTCAGGTCATACCAGCGCCGGGGACTATCGGTGTATTAACAAATATTCAGGTAATCTTTAGCGAACCGGTGGTTAATGTTGACGCCTCCGATTTGTTAATAAACGGAATACCTGCGACTTCGGTTTCCGGCAGTGGTAGCAATTACGTGTTTAGTTTTCCGCAGCCAGCTTATGGTACCATTCAGATTACTTGGGCAACGAATCATGGGATTGTTGATATTGGAAATCCGCCGCTTCCGTTTGATAGCAGCGCGCCAAACGCAACATGGACTTATTATTTAACAGATTTAGAACCGCCGGTAATTGTCTCGATTACTCCGCCTCCCGGTTCCACGGTGAGTCAACTTGTTGGCGTTACGGTTGTATTTAGCGAGCCGGTAAGGGGAGTAGATGCAAGCGATTTGCTGATAAACGGGAATCCTGCGATTGGTCTCACTGGTAGCAGTAGCAAATATACATTCTACTTCCCGCAACCACCTTATGGGACGGTTGTAATTTCTTGGTCTCAAAATCATGGTATAACTGACCTTGCAACGCCGCCTAATCCATTTAATGCGGCAAATGCCGGATGGCAATATAACCTTGAAGCGCCAAAGACAGTCCTTGTGGCTACAAACGCAATCTGGAAACTTAAGAAAGGCACATCAGAGGCTTCCAACCCGATTAGCGCATGGCGTTATCTTAATTTTGACGACTCATCATGGACCAATTGTCCAGCGCCGTTCTATTATGACGCTGATGGAACCCCCGTTCCATATACAGGAAACACACTTTTAAACGATATGCGGTATAACTATACGATAATTTATCTGAGGCATCCGCTTGTAATTTCAAATCTCGCATATATCAAAAGTATTACCATAAATACGCTCAGCGATGATGGTTATATTCTATGGATAAATGGGGTAGAGCTGATAAGATATAATACCAGTTTAACAGGCGATATTCCTTATAACAATACAAACCCGGCAAACAACGCACCTGAACCTCTGACTCTTCATAGTTATACATTTACAAACCTGACTTCATTTTTGGTTAACGGGACTAACATAATAGCGGTGCAAGGCTTAAACGCCAATCTTACAAGCAGCGACTTTTTGTTCAATATGGAAATGACCGCTGTGATTGCTGACCCAAGCCTTGAGCCACCAAAGGTTGGCAGCGTTCAACCGCCTGTCGGAGAGGTTTATTATCTGACAAATTTAACCGTTGTTTTCACAGAACCAGTAACGAATGTTGATGCTTCTGATCTGTTAGTAAATGGCGTTCCTGCAACATCTGTTTCAGGCGCAGGAAATATCTACACTTTCAGTTTTCCGCAACCTGCTTATGGAAGTGTTCAGATAACCTGGGCGGCAAATCACGGGATTGTTGACTTTGATTCACCACCTAAACCGTTCGACGGAAATGACCCGACATCAATATTCACCTACACATTATTGAATCCTAACGCGCCTGTCATAATGTCAAAGAATCCTCCAGCAGGCGCTACTGTAAGCAATCTGACGCAGGTTACAGTTACCTTTAACAAGCCGGTTACAGGTGTGGATGCAGGTGATTTTCTTGTTAACGGAATTCCTGCCAGCGGAGTAAGTGGCGATGGGCAGACGTTTACGTTCACATTTAAGCAACCGCCGTATGGTACTGTCAATATTGGTTGGGCTACAAATCATGGTATTGTTGATGCGGCTAATCCGGAAAATAAGTTTGACGCTACACGTCCTGATGCAAATTGGCAATACAAATTAATTGATTTGACACCGCCGGCGATATTGAGTCAGCAACCGCCGGCAGGTTCAACAGTAACGAACCTAACGCAAATCACTGTTACATTCACCGAACCGGTTACGGGTGTTGATGCACGTGATTTACTTGTAAACGGTATGCCTGCAACATCAGTTACTGGTGGTGGAGCGACTTATACATTTACATTCCCGATCCCGAATTCGACTGTGATTACAATTTCGTGGTCGAGTTTTCACGGGATAACCGACCTTGCGCCTGCGGCGAATCCGTTTAACGAGAATGCCCCTGGTTCAACTTGGCAATATTATTCGCTGGATACGACGCCACCATCAATCCGCTCGGTTAGTCCGACGCCGGGGACAACTGTCCGGGAATTAACGAGAATATCAGTGCTATTTGATGAGCCTGTTACTGGCGTTGATGCGTCTGATTTATTGATTAACGGTGTTGCTGCGCAATCTGTCTCGGGTAGCGGCGCCGGTCCGTATGTATTCACATTTAATCAGCCATCCAATGGAACTGTTGTGATTTCATGGACACAGAACCACGGAATAACTGACATTGCAAACCCGCCAAATCAGTTCATTGCAAATCAGTGGAATTATATCTTAGACCCGAATGCAAGGTTTGATAACAAGGTTGTCATTAGTGAGATTATGTTTAACCCGCCATCTCACCGGACAAATGACGAATGGATTGAGATTCATAATACCTACGATGCGCCAATTAACCTTACGGGTTGGCGGTTTACACGTGGTATTGATTTTACTTTCCCGAACATAAGTATTCCTGCTGGCGGGTATCTTGTAATTGCCGCAGACACTAACGCGTTTAAAGCCATTTATCCGGGCGTTACGAATGTTATAGGAAATTGGGTTGGAAGATTAAGTAATAATGATGAAGATTTGCGCCTTGAAAATGCCTACGGTGAGGTAGTCAATCAGGTTCATTATGCGACTGAAGGCGATTGGGCAATCAGAAGACGGGGATCAGAGGTCTGGACGTATTCACGTACATATCGTGGATGGGAATGGTATTGCGAGGCGGATGGGTACGGCAAGTCTTTGGAGTTAATTCAACCGTTGCTTCCTAATATTTATGGACAAAACTGGAAATCAAGTACAAACAATCTTGGTACACCGGGTCGGGCTAACAGTGTGGCGCAGACCAACATCCCGCCGATGATACTTGATGTTGTTCATATCCCTGCGGTTCCGACACCGACCAATGCTGTTACCATTCGCGCAAGAATTGTTGATGAAGAAACCAACAATATTGTTGTTACCTTATACTGGAGGGACGCAAGCACAACGACACCGCCAGCATTTAATGTTTTGCCGATGTACGACGATGGCGCTCACAACGATGGTCTGAGCGGCGATATGATTTTTGCTGCTCAGATTCCACCGTTGATTAACAATACTATTGTGGAGTTTTATGTTGAGGCGACTGACGGACTTGGACAATCCCGAACTTGGCCAGCCCCTGCATACGAGACCAATGGCGTCGTTCTTGGTCAGGTGGCAAATGCATTATATCAGGTTGATATCAATACAACCGCAACCTACAAACAGCCGATTTATAGGCTGATAATGACTGCTGCCGAAAGACAGGAATTACAAAGTATTTGGGGAGACGATAATCTTAGTCGCAGGATTAACGCCGAGATGAACGGAACATTCATTGCAACAGACGATACCGGCACAGA
>Ga0078972_1011660_pt1 | contig 15598 bp, 21 predicted proteins | sample YelNatPaOPGAMG01_FD_67568 | JGI IMG/M metagenome (GOLD analysis project Ga0078972, IMG submission 67568) | Hot spring thermophilic microbial communities from Obsidian Pool, Yellowstone National Park, USA - OP-RAMG-01 (SPADES assembly) (version 2) | ecosystem: Environmental > Aquatic > Thermal... | reverse complement strand
TGATTTAAATGCGTCTCTCGTTGTTTTTAGCGTAGACACTAACCCCTTTAGATTAATAGAAAAGACTAAAACAGAAGCGGTTTACCACTGCTTTGTCGCACCTAAAACAGGTTCAGGTTCACTTAACATTGCTTCAATTTCTTCATTCTTAAATCTTATTGAGCCGTTTCGTAGCTGTTCTGTATAGAGTATTCGGATTTCTTTCTCTGTTAATCCTTTAATGTTTCTAATCCATTTCAGTTTCTTTTGTAAAATATATTTATGGATTTTCTTAACCGTCAGAAGAGACATAATGCGTATATAGTTGTTTAGTAATAAAAAGATTGCTCAACGGTAATTATCCTTTTCGTTTTCATAAATCATACGAATTTCCTGATCGGTGAAAGCACGAGTATACGCACGCACCTCATCGATGTAGCCCTTGAAATGGTAACTGTTTGTATAAGCAGAGCCCCATCCAATTGTTGGCTTATATTGGCCAGTGTCTATATTCCCAGTTTGTGCTTCTGTGTATATTGTCCGACCGTCCAGATATATCTTTACGTGCGAGCCATTATATGTAAATGCGTAGTGATGCCAGACATTTTTTAGTCCTGCTAAGCCACTTACTTGATGATTCACTAGATATCCACCTATCGCGAGCTGAACCAAAATTATCGAATTATACAGAAGAAGTCGGTTAGAGTAGTGGTTTCCGTTTATGCTGGATATTATGCCAGCGTAATTACCGCTCGGCTGGCCATCGATATAATATGCCCATGCTGCAACTGTAAGCTTGTCTTGAACTGAAAAAATAGGCGTTTCAATATAGTCATCCACGCCATCGAAATAGAAGCCTCTGGCTATTTTTCCTTGGGCACGTGTAGCCCCATAGATTGTGCCGTTCCGTCCGTACTGTGATTGGTCGTATACAGTGTTGTCACTGGCTTCTTCGAATGGATAGGCCAGAACACAGCTGGGGTCATGTGCTGGCTTGAGCGTCATGTGTGTGTCACCCCCAAATTCTTTATGTCAGTTCGCCACGCACGATGATAAAGCACTCTCGCGTCTGGGTGGTGTTGTTGTTTTTGTAATATAGTATTATGCGCTCTGCACTCTCGACGTCCTCGATAAATTCGTCCTCGATCACATTGGCGTCACCACGATATGTCCCCTTTGTTGGCGCTATTTGCATTTCCCCGCGCCTGATACTCACCTCAAGCTCGCTGTATGTGCCAGCTGGGAATGACACATATACGCTGGCAGTCTTGAAGACTCGTGCTGGCTCAACCGTGTATATGGCTACTGTGCCACTCGTACCTCCGTTTGCCTGGAGGTAGTACGTGATGCTTTGTTTCTTCGGCATGAGCGCCCCCCACAGTTATGACACTCATACCTCACTCGTAGACAAATACAACATCGACGTTAATTGCTGATGTCCCTGAATTTGTTACTTTTACGTATATTTTTGCGCCTTTTGCGACGGCCAAGTTTGGTTTCCAACAGTATTCCAGATCTTTGCCAATTGCCGTGCCGGGCACGTAGTCTTTCGTGTATGGAACGTCTGAAATTGTGATGTAGACCTGTACGTTCGCCAGCGATGCACCACCACGTTCGTTCAAAAGCATCTTTTTAATGACGATGTCCCTGTCTGGCGTCCAGTTAACTTCCGCGTAGCTGGACGCCGTTATGCTACCAGTATTCAATGATTTGAATATCTCTGCCATGTCCGTTCACCTACCTATCCCTTTTTTGTATACTCAACGATAAGGTCGATGTACTGGTCGGTTGTTGCTGCGACTGTTAAATCATCGCCGCTAATATTTATTAGATTAAGCTGTAATGTTCTGTCGCCGGCGACTGTGATGGGCCAATCTGTGAGTGTGAATGGTTCCATCACTCTCGTAGTTGCTGGCGGCCTTGGCATATAATATGCATCCATGCCTTTTGCACCCGGCTCGGTAGTTAGTATATCGAGCACTTTACCCTCTAGGTAGACACGTAGCGCTGCGTTAGCTTCCGCCAGGCTTGCCACACCAGTCTCAACTTCCACAATATTGTTTATGCGATATTCTTCGATGGTTTTTGGCGTGAGCGTGAGTATACTAATTTCCTCACCGTTCGCCCAGGTGTAATCGCTGCTGTATAGTTTTGAACCTTGTAGCCACATGAGATAGTGATTGCCTTGATCCTGAAATCTCGCTGCCACATTGACCGGAATGACTTCGCCGGGCGCCAGCACACCAATCTGGCCGATACAACGCACCTTAGCTCCGGAAGCGCCGCTTACGTAAAAGGTCTTGTTGGGTGGCACGACATAATAAAGGCCCCCTAGATCCAACGGCCCCAACAATTTCGTGCCAGTTATTTTTGTCGGCGCTACGATGTTACTGATGGCCCCCGTTTCGACGCCGTCGATGACGAGTTTCGTTGCTGTTGCCTGGTCTGTCCCAATCTTCTTGATCACATAAAACCGGTCGTTTGGAGTCTGGTACGTAGTCCCCTGTATGAATACTTTATCCAGTTTGTAGTACTCTACCATTTATTTTGCCCCCTGTTTTTAGGGTGGTGTACGGTGCAGTACTTGACTACACCGACCCTTTGAGCGCCTTTAGGCCCCTGAGGTTCTCGAGGACTCTCTGCTCCATGTCAGCGTCGGTCGCTGCGGGCATTGCGTCGATCTTATTCAAGTGGGACTGAAGCTTTGGAACCCATGAGTCGATGAATTCCGCAACCTTTGCCTCTCTCTTGACGACTCCTGGAACGAGCTTATCCGAGAAGGCATGCGCGTAGCTGTTCCATTCATCGGACGTGACTTTTGCGAGCGCTTTCTCACGTCTTCCCTTCTCCATTGCTTCCTGCATTCTGTTCTTCCATTTGTCTTTTGCATCCAACGCTGCTTTAATCGGGTCTTTCTTGGGCATATCGATGCCCTGCTCGTAGCTGCGCTGGCCCACACTTTGCAGATTTGTGATCTGCCTCTTACGCCATTGGTCTGGCGGTATCAATCTCGTTACGCTTACGGGCATGTTATTATCACCTGGTTGTTTATTACGCTATTTTTTTATATTTAAAACGTACTAATATATGCGAGGTTATAATGCCAATTATCACCGTGTATCTAAGCGATGAATTGTATGAGAAGGTGCGCTGGCTTAGTATGAAGAATGGGGACACGCTCGGGCGAACCTGTGCGATGTTGATCGAAACTGGATGGGAGGCCAGTAACGATGATAAAATGCAAATGCGGAAAGCCAATCAAGTCCATTGACCTGAAGGTCGAGGTTGTTGGATATAATGATGATCGCGCCATTGTGCGTATTCTCGAGGGATCTTGCTTGTGTCGTTGTGGATTGAAAACCTATCTGACCGAGAGCGAGATGAAGCGCTTAGAATTAGCCCAATAAATAGTATATATGTATGGTGTAGTATTGTTTATTTAGTGGTAGTATGAAACCGTACAGGCAAGTGCATGAACAGTATTTAATTGAGTGGCTTGCTGCAAGTTTCCCCCCTGGTAGTTGGCGGACTAATGTGAGGTTGGGGGCGAAGTTGTTGCCTGGGTATCGAGAAGACTTGAGTGATGATGAAAGGGCGCTCCTTAGTGCGTTCGCGGCGAGCGCCGATGCTATCGTTACTACGCCAAAAGAATATTACATTATTGAAGCGATGGTTAGGCATGAGCCTGGCGCTGGCGAAGACTTGCTGAAGTATCGCGAGCTATTGCCGTATACTGAAGGCTATGAAGACGCACTTAAGAAGAGTGTCATTATGGTGATTTTAACGCCCCTCGAGCTCGGTTGGTATCAGAAGTTTTACGAGAGGCTTGGAATTGTTGTTGTGAAGTACACACCGCCGTGGATTCTTGAGTACCTACATACTTATCCCAGATACGAGTGGCGTGGGAAGTTGAGCGCCATGAAGGAAATGAAGTGAGGCGCTGTTTAGTTTCGTTTTTTTGGGATCTGTCCCGTTTTTGCAGCGCTACGCCGTACAGCGTTGCTAAAACAAACGTGCGGGTGCGCTGAGTTGCCCAGATACCACACTAATCCAGCGCGCTCGATTGCTTTCCTCAATCCGGTGCGTTGTTTTTACCAAATTAAACTAAACCACCGGTGCGTGCGTTTTTGTGCGAGCCGATTGCGGGTGCGTGCCGGCGATCACGATTTTAAATCAAAACAGGGCGCTGTGTATGTTTACGAGTCAAACACACAGCGCTACGACACCACCCAATTCGAATGTTGATATCCTGAGGGGGTGTCGCATACTCCTACTTGTTTTTGTGCCGGGCCAAAGAACGCCACCCGGGAAACTCGGAATCAAGATACCTATTCAGCGCTTCCTCAACGAGCCGGCTCTTGCTACGAAAGCGCCGGCTCTTGACCAATTCATCAACCATATCGTAAACGTCAGGATCAATTAGGCACGTGAACGCCACCCTTCTCATGGAGACCACCTTCATCGCTTCTATTTGTGCCAAATGAAGTGATGAAGACTGAGGAAATCAATATTTCGGTGCGTAATGACAAGTTAACAATGGTGAATATGCTGAGATTGTTGTCGTAATAATTGATATATGTATAATAGTAATAGTAATTAGTAAAGAGAAGGGGGCGCTTGGTGGTAGTGAGTGAGGGGTGGAGATTGATTTTGGGGGTGCGGGTGTGTGGGTGTGAGGTCCTTCGATTCAGGGGGTGCGGGTGGTTGGCTAGCTAGTCAGCTCACGGGTGCGGTGGGGGCGATTAACAACGAAGCGCCGGCCGTGGTGGTCGTCAATTTTGCAAAAACTGCGCGGAATAGCGCCGCAAAAATTTGATGTGAAAGACCGGCGCAGCGCCAACCAAAAACCAGCGCAGCGCCAATCACAAGCTTGCATACCTCAAAAGCAACTTTTCTCCAATGGTCGTGACCTTACCATCGTAGATTAAGCGCTTCAAAATTGTCTCTATGTAGTTTTGACTATACCCGAGCCGTTGAGCACTCTGCACGAATTCGTCACGAGGCACCCCGTCCTGACGCTCATTGATCATCGCCGTCAACCACTTTAGTAGTGTTAAAATGTCCCCGTCATCGGAATCGTCCGGTCCAAGGTGACCAAGCGGGCCGGGTATTTCTATTTCCCTATAACTTTTACCTTCTTCCCTTATACCATTATCTTTATATACTTCTTCGCCACCCGCAAAGTTTTGCGGGGATACGCATACCCCGGGACACTCGGACTGCTTGGACCACTCTATATCTTTAAGGGCGACCCCCTTCCACACCCTAATCCTCTCATTACCTCTCCTGATCCGGGAACTCGTCACCCTAGGCACCTTCTTCATTTGCTTCCCAAACTCCTCATCACTCAAATCAGGGAGATCTTCGTCATCAGCGACCTCACAATATCGATCGTAAAGTTCCCTCTTCTCGACGAACAAATCCCTACCAAACTCGCAATATTTCTCAACAAAATACTCAACCGGCTCGCTCCACCGACGATATTGTGCCTCGACCTGTTTGCGGCTCTCGCTCTCAGTAAATCGCCCCTGTTCGAGCAACCTCTTTAGCCCATCGAGCGCCCACCTAAGCACACCACTTCTTTCTCTTTCATCATCAAGCCAAGTACGTTCAATGTTGGGCACAACCTGATCAATTGGTATCTCGAAAGGGAAATTAATGACAACAACACGGCGCCACCACGCAACGGTAGGGTCGAAGACAGGTGGCAACCGGTTCCCAATGACAATTATTTTACAATAATTTACAAAATTAACAAACTTTTGCTTCCCCTTCAACTCGCTTCCAACAAGATCGCCACCAGTCAACGCCTTAAGCACCGGAGTCCTGAGCGCCTTTAATTTTGGTTCGGTCACAATATTAACAAATCGGTGCTGTAAAAAACTAAGCTGAAACCTCTCATCGAGCATTTCCAGCGGCACACTAGCGCAATTCTCAGGTCCTATAATCTCCCGCAATGTGTTTATAAGTGTGGTCTTCCCATTTCGACCCGTGCCGACTAGGAAGAACAGCGCATGTATTGGCATCGCCCTATATAGGCAATACCCAAAGATTTCCTGTATCACAGCGCGATCATCGGCATCTGGCACCATTTGCTCGAGCCAGTTTAGAAACTTCTCCGAGTACGGTACAGGCGCATATTGCGCATGGATGTGGCCCGTAAAGAAATATAGGGGTGAGTAAGCAACAGTCTCGCCGGTCAATGCGTTCACGATACAATTCTCGCATGGAATTAGCTCGGGTGGTGGCTCCTCAAGATTATCAACAAATGATACCGACTGGACATGGTGGATGAATTTCGTAAGGTGATAGGGTGAATAACTTTTCCATTCAAATTCTGTTAGAAACTTTTGTAGCTCCACCTCAGCGTCATCGCGCCAAATCTTCCCATCGAAGCGCCACATGCGCCTCGTGCCCTTCTCGGTACGCACAGGATTTTTGATATAGTAGTCGATCGCGAGCTGGTGATAATCAACACCCTCATCATCACTCTCTTTGCTACCCGCACCAGTTTCAAGCGCTAAGTAATTCTGATTACCGGCCGGCTTCATCTTTTGCATAATTACATCAGCACAGTCCTGGTACTTCGGGCACTCTTCTGACTCAAGTTTATTAAACACATCGTCCTGGCCCGCGTAGCACAAACTAATGCCATTGTGTATGCAGTCGATGCACTTCTTCCCCACATAATCACCTCACTTTTTGGATTGCTTCCACCATGCGAGCGATATTGATCAAGCGCATGATCACATCATCAACGCTCTCCTTTGGGTGCAGCTTCAGCTTTTCGATTTCTTCCCGCGTGATACGGCGCACTAAAACAGTAGTATACTTGGCCTGGTTCATGCACTAATAAATGCTATATACAGTTATATACTTTACGCAACTATACCGGAACAAGCTCTACGGTAAAGTGGGCAGACGGGCCAGGTATATCACGCACGATTTTGATCGCGTATCCTTCAGGCACGCCCCGCGTCAAAAGTGACGCAAGCTGCGCCACAAGTCGTGAGGGTGTGATATCCCAATAGTATGGGAATGTCTTTTTTTGGTCCTCGGTGACGAACACCCTCACAGCGACAATTTCCTTTCGTGGCGGTGCTCCAGGCCATTTGGGCATAATGACCATCTTCCCAATCTTCCACCCAACCGGCCGAAACACAAACGGCCGGTTCGGCTGAAATTCCACGACTTCATACGGCCCCGGTAGCCACTCCAAATCCTCTTCTCTAATCAAATCAGACCACTCTCCTTTAACTTTTTAATTTTTACCAAAAGTTCAGCTAGTTCAACGTCATCGCTTCTGGTCTGTGGCGGAACGCCAGCATCGTTCGGTACATTTCCACCCTGTGTCGGTACTGTCTCGCCCTCAGGCATTGCGGGACTAAGCTCGAGCCTGGGCATCTTTGCATTATACGCGCAATAGAATGTATATGCTTCATATAGAATCTCAAGCGCCTTCTTCGTGTCCCCAAACTGCTCGGCGAAATACTCTAGAAAGTTGTAACAATCCTGGCAGATAATCGGCATGCGCATATCGTCGCGTTTCGCCTTTCGTTTGCACATGAGGCAGTAACTGTATGAGACAATCTCAATGGCTTCCTGTGGTGTTGGTGGTGGTGGCATGTTCTCCGGCCCCACCCTCTTCGCCATACTAGCCAGGTCCATGAGTCGCCGGTCAACATAGTATTTTAAGTCTTCAACGGTCCACTCGTGTATCAAAGTGCTCTGGAGAGCGCTATCAATTTCAATTGGTGTTGGCAGCCTCAACACTTCCCGCATATGTCCAACTTTTAACCTTCCGGTTCGAAGGTGATTTTTATAAATATCCGGAAGCTCGGTGATGTTCAGGTAGAATCTCACCCATTCCTTCGTGTGTCCAGTCGCCGCGGCGAGTTCTTCATCACTCACCCCAGCATCATGCGCCTTTTTTAACTGCTCAGCGACATCCATTGGATTCTGCGTGCCTCGTGCCGTGTTCGCTAGAATATTCAATAATGTCAGCTTTTTGTCATCGGCTTCGGCAATGACACATGGTAGCGCTGTGTAGCCCAGTTTCTTCGCGATTTGTAGCCTGTGCTCGCCGTCGATAAGCGTGTATTTACCATCTGGCGCTGGTGCTACCAAAATCGGTACAGTAAATCCATGCGTTCTGATACTTGCCTCTAGTTCTGCTGTTAATTCATCTGTGAACGTCGCCCTGGCACGCTCCGCTGGAACAATAATATCATCAACATTTATCTCCTTGACCTCAACCACTAACTCACCTCTTCGGTCAAACCAAGACCACGCCTGATGTTCTCAATACTAATCATAGCCATAACAGTATCTTCAAGAATTCCCCACTCCTTTGCAACGCTCATGAAGTGCGCTGCACTAATCTTCCCACCACGATACGCCGTGCGCAGCGCACTGATGACATCCATCGCAAAGTTGTAATCACGGTCAAGTGTCGCGATCACCTTGTATCGTGCAATCTGGGCGTCGGTATATCCCAGCATCTTGAGCTCGGCTTCGAGATCCTCTGGCGTCGTGAGGCCCTCTCGGAAGCGCTTCATCGCAACACTCTTCCCCTCGGCCCTAACTTCATCTTCAGGTGTACTCAGCACGGGTATTTTTGTTCTCGCGTTCTCGTACGCAATAATTTCCTGTATGTAGTCATCGGCCAGGCCCAAATCCGTGAGCGCCGTTCCAAGCTGTTCGATTGTAATTTTGCCATATCGATATTCGAGTATCAACGCGTCGATGCGCTTCTCCAACAGCGTCGCGTCGCGCTGTATCTGTACGGCCTTCAAAATCAGTTGTATCTCCATGGTCGTGTAGTACAGCTCACGCAGCTTCGCCTCGAGCACCTGATTCCCAACGCGCCCCCAAATATACATTTGCCTGAGCTGTGCAACAACTCTCGTTCTCTCATCGCTCAGCATATTTCTTATTTCAGCTTGTGTGATGCGTTCGATCCAGTCTGGGTGTATTCCTCTGAGTTTCAGTATGGTTCTGAACGTATCCTCATCGATAACGCCCCACCTAATCATCCATCGTGCATCACGTACGCCAGGCAATTCGTAGCTAAGCTCATATATAATATCTCGATCGGCTTTTTTGTGACCGGGCCATGGGTCGGGTCGGTAATCATGTTTTAGAATGAAGGCGCGGAAGTCATCGCGATCGATGATGCCACGCCAGAACGCTTCACGCAGCTGATCAAAACCAGGAAGTTGCCAGTGTGCCGTCCAGTACCGATCGCACCAATATTCGTTCAACCCCTGGAATGCACTCCATTTCTTCATTTCAGCGAGCTGTTCTGCTGGTCCCGCGACTGGAAATGCCTCGCGCACGGCAAACCGGATGAGGTCGTTGATGTTTGGTATCACTTCGCTTAGCGCCATGTAGCCGTCGATATACATATCCTCGTAGCCTGACTTCGCGAGTATTTCTCGGTATTGCGTTTCCGTCAACTTTCTCCGCCAGTACATCCGTGTCGCAGCATCGAGGTCGGGGAGATTCGGGCGATACCACTGGTTAAAGGTGTGTTCCAGCGGGCGCCTCACCGCAGCACCAATAAACACACCAGTCATCGCAGCGCCAAGCGCGTCGATACCAAGCAGATTGTTGACAAATTCCTTAATTCCATCTATTTCCAATCCAGTCCCCAATACCTTCGTGCTGGCTACGTCTAGCAACGCGGTGATCGCCCCACCACCAATCAGCATCGGTATCGCAACGGTCATCGCGCTTTCCGGCCCACTGTGTTCAATCGCATGCTTCACCGATGACCCCATCTGAATCATCGTATTCCAGAATGATGTGAACATGCCAGTAAGCGATTCCCAAATCCAGTTGATTGCGCCCATGATAGTGTTATATGTACTCTCGCCCAGCCAAGTAAAGAATTTAACGATATCCCGACCGACCCCGCTAATTAGGTCGGCGAGGTATGAAATCGCACTTTGGAAGGCGCTCGCGATGAGTTCTGGCAAGGCCATCAGACCTTTCGTGATCGATTCAAGCGCCCCGCTCACACTGGTCACGATGTAATCCCACACGCGACCGAGCGAGTCACCGACGGCGTTGATGCCACCCATCACAGCGCCACCAATATACCCGGCGACGCCTTGGATGCCTGTGTATACTTTGTTTAGTAAATCACCGATTGTTTCAGTTAGGTACTTCCATGTTGCACCAGCCACCTGACTGATGCCGTTTATCACAGTTGTAATCGTTTTGGTGATGTATTCCCACACCGACCCGAGCGTGCTTGATAGGGTGCTTAGGAAGCTTGTCACCGTGCCGGCTAGGTAATTATATGCAGCCTGAATTTTGTCCCAAATCCACCCTAAACAGCCATACGCCGTACTGAGCAACGAAGCAAAGAAGTTCTTGACCGCTTCAAGACCTGGCGCGATCATCGTGTTCCAAAGCCAGGTTAATAAGTCTTGAATTGGTGTGACAATCGCATCGACAAGCTGGCCAACGATGTCGCTCCAGCCATGTATCTCACTAATACGGCCTTCCCAATACGCCCTTAGCTCGTTCCGCAGAAGAACCTCTGGCCTGAGGTCTTCGATCATCCAGTTTTGTGAATATTGTTCTTGCCAGAGTCGCACCTGAATGTAGTGTAGTTTAGTTTTGGCTTGTTCTGGTGTGAGATCTTCGATCACTGCGTACATACCAATCTACAAGCTGATCTCTCGGCCAACCCACCTAGTTCTTTCAGCTTCCTGTGTTCTGATGGCATTGGTGATAATCGCCAGTTGTTCTTCCTCGCTTCGTCCTTCGATGTTCTCATACGGTATCGTTGTGACCCGCACCCTCATCGCATCGTCCTGATACGTCACGATCGCGTCCTTCTTTCCCATCCGTCCAGCTTCCGCCGACGGGATCACAGTTAGATCCACGATTTTAAACCTTTTAGCACTTACAGCCATGCATTTCACCGTATTTGTTTTTATCACTTTCCTAATATTTATAGTTATTACAACATCTAACCTTTATAAATGATGAACCAAAGGCATAACGATATAACCAAAATTAATTTTTAATAATCTTCTGTTACATTATATTTATTTACTCATATCCATATCCAATAAGTATATATACTGTTAAGTAAATACAGATACATAAAAATCTGTGAGGTGATTGCAATATGGAAGAGAATCTGGAATCCCTGATAGCGTTGTATCGCGAGGTGTACGACCGCCTGGATTTTATCACACAGGCGTATGCAAGAGTGAGGGCGACCGGCGACCTTCTTGGCATACACATGGGTCGAGTGCTTGCGGCCGAAACAAAAACAGCACAGCCCGAACCAGCTCAAACACCATCGCAGCCCGCCGGCGAAATACCAGCATACGACCCTAAAACCCGCCGATGGCACCACTGTGATAAGCACCCAGACGAGCCAATCCTACATTATGGTCGCAATGGACGGCCGTACCTGGCATGTAAAAAATGCGGAGACTTTCTCAATCCTGACGGGACCAGAACGCCGATGACGAGGTGAAGATCCATGAGCACCCCAAACGACCCACGTCTTTCAGGGGACATCATTACAAAATTGCACTGCGTGCGATGTGGCCACCAGTGGTGGCCACGCCAAACTGTGAAACCGAAGACGTGCCCGCGATGCAAAAGCCCCTACTGGGACACCCCTCGGGTGAGGTGAATCATGGTGCGATCGTGGTTATCGTGGTTTACCTTGTGGGTCTTGCTTTACCTCTTTCTTTTTTCTTTTGTGATTATTGCCGTGCTTATGCACGGTGTTGTATAGTTTTGTACAATTCTGATTTTATTCATGCATTTTATAAAAAACAATAGAGCCACGAACAGCGTCAGGGGCGATGTTTACATCGTCCTTAAGTCTGTTCGTGGCTATTCGGCGACGCAATCACTTCGACCTGGCAGCACTGCCCAATTGGCACGGGTATTCACCAGGGTGTATTTTTAGGATGGTGACGTAAAAACTATCAGGAGGTATACAGAGGCAGAAGGCGCCGGCCTTCAGAGCGCCCCCGTGCCATTTCTGGACGCTGTCAGGTTTTGTGTATGCGCCGCCATATCGATTTTATAGCGTACTGTATCACTGTGATCGCACCGATACTCATCAGCCAATCGTATGCACTATAATAGTCCATACCGAAGTAACCGCCAACCGCACCAACAATGGCACCAATCACGAGCGTGTAGAACGCCTTAAACCCATCAAATTTCTCACCGACGCTTTTTGCGTAACCCAACAATGCCGTGATCGCACCACTTAGCAAACCGTATAGTATTACTTCAAAGATGCTCGCGATGCACATCACCTCCGTGATAATTATGTAGATCTTAGTTTATGTTTTTTTTGGCGCCGTAATCATCGATTCTAACTGTTGTTCAGCGATCTTCTCGGCGATTAGTCGCTTTAGTTTGTCTTTGCATCGCTGGCACATCAGCTCATAGATTTCTTTCAGTTCCAAATTCACATCTGGCATATCATTCATCACCTCTGTACAGTATCATCATGTCGTTTTTGTATATACGATTCTCGCCCAGGCATATATTGTTGTTGATAGTCCATTTTCAATTTTTATCTCCAGCGTTCTTTTCCATTGAATCGGGATAGTATACACTATTACACACGTGCCGCCAGATGCGTATTTCGTCAGCGATATGCCTGGAGTGCTCGCACCAACCCCATCGGTATATAGCCCTTCTGCGTCATCTGAAATTACTTCTACACCATCAGCGTATACATGTACAACCGTCACGTTTGATTGCATTCCGACACGCAGATATTTTAGCTCGCCGCTGCATTTCGTGCTGAATATCGTTACAGTGCTATTTTGGGCTACTGGAGTACTGGATATTTTGGAAAATGATGTAGTGTTTGGCACTGCGATCGTCGAGACAGTGCCAGACACCGGTAAGTGCACATTCTGATGTGCGTAGAAAGCCACATAAAGATAATAACGATAGTCATCTAGTGTCCAGTCTGTCAGGTTGTCACTGTACAGCCCGCTGCCCAGATTCGAAGTATCCCGCCCGAATTGGATTGTGCCAGTGGCGCCAGTACGAACATAGATGAGGAGCGAATCGTATGGCCACCATTTGTAAATATTTACATAGAACCAGCCTGGATCAGTGCCAGCCGTTACAGTAGTGCTAGCCTCGTAGATTGGTGGGCTGGCTGGATCGATGCATATGCCAGCGTATACTGTTGCATCAGTGGCACGTGGGCCGTTAACCCAGAAGTATATGCGCTGGATGTAGCCACGCATGCCACGGGCGTAAAATTTTGCGTAGGCACGGTTTAGTGCCACAGAGAACGCAGTGGGTGTGCCAGTCGTATCGTTGTAATTTGTTCTGAAGGCGTAGACTGAGCTGGTAGTCAGCTTGTCCACCACGATGTTAGCACCGCCAGAAGTCTGGATATTGATCGTTGGAGTGCCAGAAATATTCACGTTCCACGTGCCAGTCTGCTGGGCGTTCACTGTCCACGTGCCAGATTGTGCCACATTGAAGACCACGCCCCCAGTGATACTGGCTATATTGACGTTCAGTGTGGTGCTCTGGCTTGATATGTTCACGTTTAGCGTGACCGATGACTGGATGCTTGTTTTCAAGTTCCCACTCGCATCCAGAGGTTGACCTATATTGATAGTCCAGGCGCCTGTTTGTGCTGCGTTCACAGTCCATGATCCCGACTGAGCTGCATTAACCGTCCACGTACCAGTTTGTTGCGCGTTGACGGTCCAACTTCCTGACTGTGCCACATTGAATATGACGCCAGCGCTGATACTTGCAATATTAATATTTATTGTAGTACTCTGGCCCATGATGTTTACATTCAACGTGACTGATGACTGTATACTTGTTTTAAGGTTCCCGCTTGCGTCGAGTGGTTGGCCGATGTTGATAGTCCAGGCGCCTGTTTGTGCTGCATTCACCGTCCATGATCCCGACTGAGCTGCATTAACCGTCCAGCTTCCTGACTGTGCCACATTAAAAACGACGCCATTTGATACACCACCAATCGTGATCGTTATTGGCCCGCTCTGGCCAACGATTTCGATCGCGAGCGGGCCAATTGATGCCGCTGCGATATCCACCCGCAGTGTATCGATGAGCTGGGCGACGACACTGACTGGGAGAGTGTAGTCTGGCAACCCATGAGGGTCGCCTGGTGTCGTGTGGTACGGTGGCATCTACACCATCACCTCTACGAATCCCTCTGGCGTCACTCGGAACGATACGGGTGAGCCAGTCGCGGCCGAGGACGTGCGTAATCGTAGAAAGAACATATGTTCATACACATCGTCCTCATTGACCGCTTTGACGATGAGGCGGCATGGATTCTCAGGAAGTGGCCAGTCTTCCTCAAAATCGATCGTCGTGTCGTCGCCGTTAAACCATTGATCTTCCTCGTATGGCCAGATCTTCTTCTCACCGTAGAAGATGCCCACCTTGAGCAGCCCTTGGGAGCCGGGCGGAAAGCTGATGCTAATATAGCTAACTCGGTCACCCTCTACCCATACATCTTCCTCGTGTTTCGCATTCGCCAGCACGAGCGGGCTGATTGAATAGGTCGGCATGGTCTACCATACTAAATTCACGATTAGTAATAAAATATTAGCGATTATCCCTGTTGTTATAAACCAAATGCGTGCGTCTAACTTGGTGATCGCTCGCTTTAAGTCTGTAATGTCGTGATTCAATCCTGTAACCTTCTCCTCGAGCTTCGCGACCCGCTCGAGGATTCCAATCACATCGATGGCGTTCGACATTTATGTCACCTGTCTGGCTTGTCTACGCTTCACACGTTCGAACATGGGCAGACGTATTCTGGCACGCTGAGATATGCCATATCGATAGTGTTTCAATATTTCCTGATCGGTCAGCAACCTATTGTAAAGCCTGACATCATCGATGATGCCTTTGAAATAATGCAAAATCCCCCGATACGAACCTATATAGCACGCACTACTCGTCGATGGGAAAAGCATTGGATCGGTTATGTTGTAGGTCGTATGTAGCTGGCCGTTGCGATAGAATTTTAGAATTTTATTTTGATAGTCGCATGTAACTGCCAGAAGAATAAACTGATTATCGTAGCCAGTAAAGAAATTTACAGCTGGTTTTCCAATATACGATGTTCCTGTCGCATATTCATAGTATAGTGCATTATCATTCGCACGCCTATAAAAAAATATATAACCTTGGCTTGAAGTTTGTGAACCCTTATTGACGATACACTGCCAAAAATTTTGAATCTGAAAATTCACCCACGCCATGATGCTTATGGCTGTATCAGTCAGTGCGAATGATGGCGTTTGGACATAGGAATTAATGCCGTTGAACCATAATCCTTTATCAACATCATTCTTTCCCCAACTTGCGTTATAAATCACACCATGTCTTCTATATTTCGAATAATCAAAAGTTGTTCTGCCATTGCCTTCATTAAACCGTAAATACAGCTGTAAACCATTCTCTCTTGGATCATCTTTTATACATTTTCTTGGTAATAAACTGGCTTTTTTAGGAGAAATTCGTGCAAGTGTAGGATTGTACCACATAGCAATTAGATATAATAAAAATAATATTATTTAATTTTTTACTTAGAAAACCAACGATCGTC
>Ga0078972_1011659_pt1 | contig 15599 bp, 15 predicted proteins | sample YelNatPaOPGAMG01_FD_67568 | JGI IMG/M metagenome (GOLD analysis project Ga0078972, IMG submission 67568) | Hot spring thermophilic microbial communities from Obsidian Pool, Yellowstone National Park, USA - OP-RAMG-01 (SPADES assembly) (version 2) | ecosystem: Environmental > Aquatic > Thermal... | reverse complement strand
AAAAACTACTTTGCCTCTGCCCAATTCCTGCCCGCGGAGACATCTGCTACGAGAGGTACATCGAGTCTTATCACGCCCTCCATCTCGCTCTTTATCAAGGCAGACGCCCTCCCTACCTCGTCATCAGGGACTTCGAATACAAGTTCATCATGCACCTGTAAAAGCATCTTAATATTCGAATTCTTCAATCTTCTCGAGATATTTATCATTGCAAGCTTTATTATATCGGCGGCACTCCCCTGAATCGGGGTATTTACAGCCATCCTCTCCTCAGACTGGCGAACCGAAGGGGATTTCGAATTTATATTCCTGAGATATCTTATCCTCCCAAGAATCGTCCTGACATACTGATTCCGCCTCGCCTCCTCGATTGTATTATTAATATATCTCTTCACACCGGGTATTCTGGTGAAATATCTGTCTATGTACTCCTGTGCCTCTCTACGACTTATACCAAGTGTGCCCGCGAGTTTGAATGCACCCATTCCATATATGATTCCAAAGTTGATCGTCTTCGCAAGTCTCCTCATCTCAGGGGTAATCTCATCCTTGCCCTTTCCGAATATCTCACAGGCGGTTCTCGTATGAATATCCTCTCCGTCAATAAATGCCTTTGTCAGCGTAGGGTCCTTACTCATATGTGCAAAAACCCTGAGCTCTATCTGAGAATAGTCAGCAGAGACGAGACTATAACCCTCCTTTGCCTCGAACGCCACTCTTACCATCTTTCCCAACTCGGTTCTTATTGGGATATTCTGTAGATTCGGCTCTGAGGAGGAGAGTCTACCCGTAGCGGTGATAGTCTGATTGAAACTGGTGTGAATTCTTCCCGTCCTCTTGTTTATCAGGTTATCGAGTGCATCTGCATAAGTACTCTTTATCTTGTTCAACGCCCTATACTCAATAATGTGTCTTACTATCTCGTGCCTATCGGACAGCTCCTCAAGGACGGCGGAATCAGTCGAATCACCTGTGCGGGTGCGTTTCAGAGATGGGAGTTTGAGTTTCTCGAATAGTATGTGCGATAATACCTTTGGTGAATTGATATTGAATCTCTCCTCTGCAAGTCGGTATATTGCCTCTTCCTCTTCCTGAATCTTCGTATGTAGGTATGAGGAGAGTTCCTTCAATTTCTTGGAGTTCACATAGATCCCATCAAACTCCATATCTGCGAGCACCTCTACGAGCGGGATCTCCACATCCTTATAGAGTTTGTACAGATTCTTAGAGTCCAGCTCGGGTCTCAACTTCCCGATAAGCCTCATCGTTATATCTGCATCCTCTCCACTATAGAGAGTTGCACTCTGTATATCCACCTCTGAGAAATTGATACTCTTGGAATTCTTGGAGGAAGTAACCTCTTTGTATGTGAGCATTTGATAGTCGAGGTATCTCTTTGAAATCGCCTTGAGCGAGTGTGAATCTGCCTCCGGGTCGAGCAGATATGCTGCAATCATAGTATCATCCTCTATATGCAAGTCATTGAATCCGTTTGTCCTCATCACGAGCAAATCATATTTGATATTCTGTCCGGTCAATCTCTTCTTCTTCAATACAGGATGCAATCTTTCTCTAACAAAATCCAGACGGAGCTGCTTTGGCGCACCAAGATATCTATGCCCAACAGGAATATAGTAGGCAATACCCTCTTTAGTGCAGATTGATATACCAACGATATTTGCATCTATGGGATTTAAATTGTCCGTCTCGGTATCTATCACGACTCTCTCAGATCCATCCACCTCTCTCAAGAGAGCCAGAAAATCAGCCTCGCTCAGAATGGTCCTGTAGTCCTTCTTCTTGAGTTCAGTAATCTTACTCTCCACCTCCTGCGCATCCGATCTCTCCATAAGCGTCCTGAAATCGTATTCCCTGAAGAGTTCGTTCAATCTTTCCTTGTCCGGCTCCCTATATTTCAAATCCTCAAGAGAGATATCGAGGTCTATATCATCCCTAAGGGTTACCAGCCTGCGAGAGAGCAACACATCTGCTTTGGAGTTGAGCAGTTTTTCCTTTAGACTCTTTGGTTCGACACTGTCAATCTTTTCGAAAATATCCTCTATATGCCCATACTTTCGTACAAGATTCTGAGCCGTCTTTTCACCTATACCCTTGGCACCGGGTATATTGTCCGATGAATCACCTGCTAAAGATAGAATATCAATGATGAACTCTGGTCTGACTCCGTACTTTATTTCCACCTCGCTTGCATCATAGAGTTTATCCTTCATCGTATCATAGACCCTTGTCCTGTCATTTACAAGTTGCATAAGGTCTTTATCACCCGTAATGATTATTACATCCTTATCCTTCTTTTCACCAATTTTCACAAGTGTAGCAATGATATCATCCGCCTCATATCCCGGGATTGCTATCTTCTTAATTCTATATGTCTCTACCAGATTGTGGATATGTGGAATCTGAATTGACAGGTCATCAGGCATTGGTGGCCTGTGAGCCTTGTATTCGCTATATAACTCGTGTCTGAAAGTCTTCTCCTTCGAATCAAAGACAATGCATACATACTCCGGCTTCAGGTCTTTTACGATCTTCTGCATCATCTGCACAAATCCATATATTGCATTCGTGGGCAGCCCTTTTGCATTCGAGAGTTTTCTGATAGCAAAGAATGCCCTATATATATATGACTGGCCATCTATTATTACCAATCTTTCTCTATCTTCTCTCTTTTCCATCTGTCACCTCATTATTCAAGAAAACTATAAGAAAAGATTAGACCCCATAATTAGTAATATATCAAGCATAAAGGATTATCCGGGTCCATCATTCAGTTATAGGTGGCAATTATTGTTGTCGAAAAAGTTTATAGATTTTGAAGGTTTGTAGAGTTAAGAAAAACAGGCGTCAGTTACCAAAAAAGTGTCAGGTACAAACATCTAACTCGTTGATATTATTGGGTATTTTTGCAATAACCCTCCAAAAGGTGCCAGGTAGAAATTTCCCGAATTTTTCTGTTTTTGGACTCGATTCTTGTTTCGAAAAATCTGGCACGAAATTTGCAGACAATAATATGTTTACACGATTTTTTGTGTAAGTTTAATTTTCTTCAAGGAGGTTTGAAAGATGAAGAGAGTAGCTTGTGTATTAATGGTTATGATGCTTTCTGGTATCGCATATGGTACCGAGGCACAGACAGAGGCAAGGATTTCCAATCAACGGTATGGGGTCCTTGTAGACTTTGGCTTTGGTGGGAGTTTTTCCCAAGTTTACGAGTACAAAGGTGAAAAGTATAAATACGACCATAATTATGCTCTCACCAAGGGTATCTCATTCTATTCAATCTGGCAATTCAACGATATAGTATCCATTGGAATAGATGCACGGTTGTTATTGTGGAATGAGGAAGATGACGATTTGAACGGTACCAGTTATGAAAAAACGGTTGATATCTCCCCTATTATAAGACTTCAGAATAGATTTGACGACAAGTTCCTTGGATTCATAAAGTTCGCACCCGGTTTTTCTATTTATATTCCCAGCGAAGACTATGACGAAAGTAATTCTACCATCACAAATGGTTATGGATACAATATCCCGTTTCTATTGGGATTCGAACTCGCCCTATCAAAGAATGTATCAATGATTAGCGAGGTCGGATATATGAATCACATTGTCTATGGCAAGATCAAAGGCAAAGGTGAGTATGAGGGGATAAATCCATCGTATAAGATTGATGGCGGGCAGTACTTCTTTAATACAGGTTTGACTTTCTAATCTAAGCTTCTGAAATTATTTATACGGGTCCTGTCTTAAATGCAACAGGACCTTTTTTTATTTTAAGATAGAGAATGCCTCTGTGAGGTCCTGCATAATGTCGTCGGGCTCCTCCGAACCAATGGACAATCTAATAAGCCCTGGAATTACTCCATGGGCTGGCTGTTCCTTCAATGGGATAGTTGCGTGAGTCATCGCGCTTGGATAGTCGATAAGTGTCCTGAGTTGTCCAAGACTCACAGCGAGTGTGAGTGTATATGCATTCTTTGCAATATAGTTGACGAACTTCTTTGCCCTTGCGTGTGCCTGCTCGGGATTGCCTGCAATCTTGAATGCCAGCATATTGCCCGGTGCAAAATTTCCATCAAAATCTATCATCTGCCTTCTTGCTATTTCATAATCTCTCGTGCCTTTGATCCCTGGATATCTCACATATTCTACGAATTTCTGATTCTGTAAAAACTCTACAATCTTGCCGGCTGATTCCTGTTGCCTTTTTAGTCTGAGGGAGAGTGTCGGGAGACCATACACATAGATTGTCCAGGCAGTCTTGGAGGCGAGCTGCCCACCAAAATCCTTTCTATACAGCATTATCGGACTCTCGAATTCTTCTCTCGAGATAACAGCCCCTCCAACATCGGTTCCAAATCCACCAATATTCTTTGTGAGGCTATGCAACACAACATCTACTCCCAAAGTGAGCGGCCTCTGACAGAATGGCGTAGCAAATGTGTTATCTACCACCGTGTAAATCCTATTCTCTTTCTTCCTCTTCTTGTTGATCTGTCTTACCAATTCAACGATTGCCTTGATATCTATCAATTCCATTGTCGGATTTGTGGGTGTCTCGAAGTAGATTACCCGCGTCCTTGGGCTCAGATGTTTCTGGATATTCTCGATCTTGGTAAGGTCTGTAAAATGTACCTTTATATTATACCTTGGGTACCAGTTGCTAAAGAGGCTATAGGTACATCCATAGACTGTTCTATGAGAGATTACTTCATCTCCTGCCCTGATGAAGATTCCAATGGCGGCACTGACTGCTGCCATACCGCTTGCAAAAGTGATTGCGCAGTCTCCCTCTTCTGCAAATGCCAGATTGTCTTCGAGCATTCCTCTCACAGGTTCGTCGAGTCTCTCGTAGATATATATCGGATCAGGTGTCCTGTGTCCGAAGACTGCTGGATTGGCAAAGTTGTTGAATCCCTTTGCTGCACGCTCGATTGAATCGAGCCTGTATGTTACCGAGGTGGACATTGGTGGAATTACATGGTGTGAAAAATCCCACTTTTTTGTCAAGAACTTACCGTGAATCAGTAGTGAATTAGTCTTGTATCTTCCTGTCTTCTTGTCGATGTGGTGAGACATTCTTACCTCCTTGTCTCAAGATTGTAAATGTTTTGGTAAAGTATTATTCACAAGACTCAAAATAACCACTATTTTGATAGATTGTCAAATTAGATTGTAATTGATTGCAATTACTTATCGCAAATCTATAACTAAATGCGAGGGTCAAAAGATCGCTTGTCATCCTCTATCCCTCACCTTATACAACACCTGAGTGCCAGTTACCAAGATGCGGGGATATCCAACCTAACCCATTGAAATCATTATATCTTTTATGTATTTGTGCCAGATTGGTGCCAGGTAGAAACGCGGGTATTTTGGCAACGGAAATCGCGGTTAGATTGTCAGGATCTTACTGGTTGTTCATCTTCATCTTACCCGCGTAGAAATCGAGGGTAATCTTCTTTATCTTCATATCATATGCAGACTTGTTCTTTATGATTCCCGCCTGAGCATAAGCCACGAGTGAGTCTATCAATCCCTTTGTATCCCCAAGCCCGATATTGTAATTCATTGTCTCGGTGGTCAGCCATTTCTTGGCAGCCTTCTCGCCCTTCGAATATGTCTCATAGTTATTCTTTGCCTCGATATACTCTTCGTACAACTTCTTTGTCTGGAGTTCTATACCCGAAATCAGAGCCTCTTCGAGATATTGATATTTCATAAACTGGGCATATGCCTGAATATCTTTACCATATTTTGCACCTATATCGAGACTCAATCGCGCCCCGAGCCCTATTGCAAATCCAAAGTAGTTGAAGTCGTCCCTTATCCAAGGATTGCTCTCATCGAAATCGAAGTTGGAGTGCGAAAACCTCAACCCACCCCCTACGAATATGTCCGGAAAGTATGCCCTCTTCTGAGCCTGTGAGAGATACTCGAGTGATTTCTTCAAATTTCTGATCGCCTTGACCTCATATCTATGGTCGATGGAAAGCTCCGTATATTCCTTAAGGTTTATATTCTCGATGTCCTTTATAGCAAGCTCCTTATCCCGTGTATCTATCTCATCATTTATACCACACAGAGTATTGATAGCAGATTTCGCCAGACTCAGTCCCTTTTTTGTCTCGGAAATTCTGAAATACAGTTCAGATGAATAGTAATCCAATTTATAGAGATCCTTCTCTGTCACATTCCCCTCTTCCCTATCGAGCAATTCCTTCAACTTCTTCCTTGCATCTATGAGCCTCTTCTCCCCTTCGCTCAAGACATTCAGGATGTCGTTGAATAGAATTATGCTGTAATATGCCTGTGAAATCTGAATGGCTATATCCAGCTCCTTTGCCTTCAAATTCGATTCGGATGCGAGGAGTCCACTGTTAGCTGCATCCTTCAAATTTCCGAGTTTACCAAATGTATATATCGGATAGAGAAAATCTATACTCGACTTTATCAGATATCCAAAGGTGCTATCGATACCCATATATCCAAAGTTCGAGGCATCAGTAACACGATTTACCTCTTTTTTATGATTTGCAACCGGTCCACCAGCCATAAAGTCAGCATTCATATATGGTAGATAGTATGCCGATGCAGCCTCGATATACTTACCTCTATAATATTCCGTGTCCTCTTTCAGGCTCTTGATCTCCTTATTGTTCCGTATCCCGAGACCTATCAATTCGTCGAGTGAATATTCTCTGGCAGAGGAAGAAAAAGACAAAAGCATAAGCAAGAGAGCAGTTAGAAGGCTCTTAAAACTCATTCTAAAGTAGAACAAGAGCAACCCTCCCTATCTATCTGCATTTTTTCATTGGTATCCGAACCCAACTCAGTGTCATAGACATCCGTGTGCTCGGTACCAGCATCCGAGAAGGGATCTGTCTTATATCCAACACACTTGCCCTTGCCATCACAGTAGTCGAAGGGCGTAGATTCATCTCCGTCGTTACACTTCGTTCCATTTACTACATTGGTCCAGTCATTTTGATCAGCGAGCACATTACAATATTTACACTCATTTGTTGGATCTACCAACAGGTCCTCTATACACTCCCCGTTTATAAAACAGTAGTTATTCTTTATAGGATATTGGCAGCCACCATTTCCATCACACAAATCGAGCGTACAATCTATATTGTCATTGCAGGAATACTCCTCACCTCTGCACTCCCCGAGCCCATCGCAATGATCATTCTTTGTACAATTGTTGCCATCGTCGCAGGAAAGAGATGAATCGTAGGGGGTCCATCCATAGAGATCCTTTGATGTATCGCAAGCCCTGCACCCGTTTATATCCTCGCTCCCGTTCAATACACACATATGGTCTATAAGACAGTAATCCTTTTTCAGTATATGCAGACATCTGCCTGATTCATCCTGCTGGTCTGTAGTGCATACGAGATCATCATTCTTATTGTCGCTGAATTTATAGGGGTCTTTCTGCGGCAGACATATGCCACAGCCATCTTCTGATGTCTCGTATGTCTTATAACAGGTGTTCTCTATAAGACAATAGTTTTCTATGAGCGTGTGCTTACAGTCTCCATTTTCGATCGAATCTATCGTGCAAATCAGATTGTCATTGCAATCAATCTGTCCAAGCATCATCAGAGCCAGCATAAATTCGAACATTATAGATTCACCTCCGATTTGCCTTCTTGAGCTCTTCTTCGATAGTAATTATATATTCCTGAAGGGGTTTAGCCCCGATGACCACCCTGCCATTTATGAATACAGTTGGAACGCTCATTATCTGACACTTCGCACAGCTGTCCAAGTCTCTCGCAACTGATTGTCTGGTGGTATTGGAATCCAGACAGGAGGTGAATTTATTCAAATCGAGGTCGAGCTCCTTTGCATATTTTATATAGGCATCTCTATCGAGCTCTCCCGACATAAGTTTATCTGCATATTCGAAGAATCGATTCTGTTCACCGGCACAGACGGCTGCATAGGCAGCCTTGCAGGCCCTTGGGTGCATATCTGCCCTTAACATAGAATTGCACTCCGTTCCCAGAGGAAAGTTCTTTAGCACAAATCTAATCTTATCTTTGTATCTACTCACTGCATCCTTTACAATGGGGTATGCCTTCCTGCAAAAGGGGCATTCAAAGTCAGTCACCTCGACCACGGTAACAGGGGCATTTTCCGGACCAAATGAGAATGAACCACTTATGTCTATATCCTTGATTACTATCTGCTTCCTCTCTTCTGTGGTCCTTCTCGATTTCTCTCTTTCTGATATAGTTATATTTCTCAAAACTATCGTACTTACCAATGCAAAAATAACGAATGTAATTACACTGATAGCAAACCCTCTATGTGCCCTCAATGGGCAGGCAATATTCAGTGTGAAGTAATCCTTGATATTGAAGATGGCAACTATCAAAAGAAGTAAGTTTACAATGTATAATCCGCAGCAGAGTACACAAAATGACTGGATAATGGCAAGGGATATATATAGCAAAATAACAGAATATACATTGCAGAAGACAAATATAAAAAGATTTGCGGTGCTCAACAAATTAGAGAGAGGGTGTCCCCTCAGTGAGAAGAATGCAACTATTATTATAAGTAGATATGTGAGAAATCCGAGGTGAGATATGGGGATGGAGAGTATCTCTGAATAATTCGATGAATTGACTTTATCACAATTCACCTTGTCCGAAATATTGCAAAAACTATCGAACGAAGGGTCTGCTATGACCTTCAGATGCAGATTGGTAAGCTCTGCTGCTATCACAACTCCAATAAGAGCAATTATAATAATGCTAACATACTGCCATCTTTTCATATACTCTCCAACCAATCTCACCAAGATATGGAGATTGCTGAGATTATATAGGATTTTTATATGCCTATGTCAAACCAAAACTATTATTTTTCGATATTCATAATTCCTTTCACTTCTATACGAGATTTCGACTGTGCACTAAAATGTCTCAATTGTCTTTGGCAAATTATCTGGAACTGTCAGCAATGAACTTCTATAAAAAGCGAGAGTATGGATGTAGTCTAAACAGGTGAGATCGACAACTACAGTCGGAACAACCGAATCCCATGACAGATTCGTATTTTTTACTGAGGATTCGGGCGATCCTGCACTCATATTCTTTTCCTGCACGAATAGTATATACACCTATTATCTCAGCAAAGGGATTCTCCAAAAGATAATCTATGTGCCAGTGTAATCGCTTGTGCCTTTTTAAATGGCGTAGCAGCCTTTTGATCAGACTATTTTGCGCAGAGCCAATATAGATGTAAAATCCCGGGGGAAAATGAGTTTTCATAAGAGAGCCCACCTCTATCCACACACCCTTCTCTACACGGACTAAGAGAAGATATACGCCAGATGAATATTCGAGATTCTGTACGCAGTTCCTAATATAATTCGGGATTTCTCTCTTTTGCGTTGTTGTGAAGGTTTTCATTCGATGGTGAGGTCATCGACGAGTATCGTTAGGGTCTGCTTATCTACCCTCACTTCTATGACAGATGGGAATCTGATGTTTGTAGAAAACGAGTAATATTTCCTTGCCTCTATTTCGAGATTCTTCTCCTTGATGAATAAGGCTGACGGCAAGAGAGCCTCCTTCTCTAACATATAATAATTCCCGCTCTGCCTCGATATGAATCTATAGTTTATTACGCCTCCCAACCTCTTGTATTCTACACTGTCGCATTCCTTGACTATATTGCATACCCTGCCCTTGAGTTTTTCCGAAGAGATAGGGAGTGGAATTATGAGGTCTGAATATTCTATCAAGTGAGAGATGGGTCTAACAAAGAGATTACCCTTTGATTTTATCGTCTGTGAAATGAGTTTTACATCCTTATATTTGAAAGATGATATAGAATCATCACAGATTATCTTGGCCTCGAAAGTATTATCGGCACGCTTTATCGTAAATTGTCCGTTGCAGCTCGTCTCGACGCCCTCCGCATCTTTGAGTGTAACTACCCCCTCGAAGACTACATAACCTATGGCAAACTTACTCCTTACCTCGGCTGATTCCTTTAGGATGAACCAGTGAGGGAGGATATAGCCACAGAGCAAGATAAATGATATCGATATACTAATTATTGCTGCCCTTTTCATTCAAGAACCTTTCGATCTCTTTGATTATATCAGAGTCATTTTCATAGGTTATTATCCTATTTACGAGCTCTTCAGCCCTCCGGATATTTATATCCTTGATTATATTCATAAAAATCGGAATATTTATCGGTGACATAGATAGATGTCTATAACCTATACCAAGCAATGTGACTATGTCCTCTTCCTCTGTTGCCATCTCTCCGCACACATAAATGGGTTTGTTCAGGGACTCTGCCTTTTTGAATATCATATTCAACACCCTGATAATAGATGGACTCAGTGAGGATGCAGAATCGAACAACTCGATATTGCCTCTATCTGCAGCCATCATAAACTGAATGAGGTCATTGGTCCCCAGACTGAAGAAGTCGATATGTTTTGCCACATCTTCCATAATGAAGATTATAGATGGTATCTCGAGCATTATTCCTATTTTGATATTGGGGTCGAATCTCTTATTCTCGGTCGTGAGTATCTGCTTTGCCTCCTCTATGAGCCTCTTCGTCTCGATTATCTCTTCCATCTTCGAAATCATAGGTATGAGTATTCTGACATTTCCTCTATGCGAAGCCCTGAGGATTGCCTTTATCTGCGAAAGAAACAGATTTTTGTTTTTGAGACAGAATCTTATTGCCCTGACCCCAAGCGCTGGGTTCTCCTCCTTTTGTTGAGATATAAAACCTGGCACCTTCTCCCCGCCGACATCGAGGGTTCTGATTGTAATCTCCTTGGGGTAGAACTTTTCGGCTATGTGGTCATACGACCTGAACTGCTCTTCTTCGGATGGTGTACGGGGTCTCTCAATGAAATAAAACTCCGTTCGTAAGAGCCCAATACCATCTGCACCAAGGGACTTGGCAGTATCTACCTCTTCTGGAAAATCGATGTTTGCCAATACCGAGACCCTTACTCCATCACTGGATACGAACCCGTTGTGTTCCTGTGTCTGCTGTGTGTCGAGAAGAGAGCAAAATGCAGTCCTCTTATCCGAATACTCTGCTATCTGTCTCTGATTTGGGTGAATTATTACGATTCCATTTATGCCATCGATTATGACATCCTCCATAGTACTGATATGTTGGGTGAGGTTGGGTATACCAACAACCGCCGGGATGTGCAATGAGCGGGCAACTATGGCTGCGTGACTATTCCTGCCACCCAATTCTGTAGCTACACCTATCATTTTCTGCTTCGAATAGTAATAGAGCTCTGTGGGTGTAATATCGTGTGAAATGAGAATGAAGTCCTCTGAGAGCAATGAGATATCTTTTATCTTTCCGGATAATATCCTGAGGAGTAGAAATTCGATAGATTTGATGTCCAAACTCCTCGCATTGAGCAAAGCCTTCTCTTTGGAACTCAATGACCTGGAATATTTGTCGAGCGACTTGACGACAGCCATTTCGCTACTTGCCAATTCTGTAGAGATTATATTGAATACATCCTCTGTAAATCTCAAATCGGATAGAATCATCTTCTGCGCATTGATATGAGGACCGATCTTCCTGAGCTCTTTCTGCGTCATACCATCTAACAATCGATCCGTTTGCTCTGTTATGAGTCTGATGGCTGATATAAATCGCTCTTTCTCTGACTCGACCTCTTCTGCAGATATTCCCTTCTTTGGCACATCTCGAAAAGAACGGGATATTACTACTGCCCTGCCTATAGCAATCCCTGCTGAGACCTTTATCCCTTTTATTGTCCTGCTGTACGCACTCATTCGGGTTCACCGAACCTGTTATCGATGAGATTCTCTATATCTCTGAGTGCCTGCGCGGCATCGTCTCCCTCTATAATGATCTCTATCTCCGCCCCAAAGGGAGCCGACAGCATAAGTATTCCCATAATGGACTTACAGTTGGCTGTCTCTTCGTTGTACTGAATCTGGATATCAGATTTGAATCTGTTGGCGGTATTTACCAGAGCTGCCGCCGCCCTCGCATGCAGACCGAGTTGATTCTTGAGCGTCAGTATCTTTCTAATCTTCTTACTGTCTCCGCCAGGCTTTGGAGAATCTTCGCTTTCCTTCATCTTACACACTCCTTTATAAAAATTACTCCCTGTTCTGGTTCATCGGGTTCTCGGCAAAGTATATCTTCTTCCTCCCATATTCCACGATGAACTTCGCAAGTTCGTGGACATTATTCACCTCGTTGCGCACTGTTACCAGTTTCAGTATCATTGCCAGAGTAAACCCAGCCACCACCTCTATCCTCTTACTGTTCATCAGAGAAATGGCAACATTGAATGGTGTACCACCGAATATATCGGTCAGAATGAGTACACCATCTCCCTCGTCCAGATCATCTATCAGTTTTATGATCCTCTCTCTCATTACCCCAATCGACTCATTCCCGTTCAAATTGGCAGACTTGATCCCTCTCATTTCACCATATATGAATTCTGCGGTCCTTATCATCTCTTCTCCGAGTCTGCCGTGCGACGCAATCAAAATTCCAATCATAGTATCACCTGCTTATATCTCTGTGATAAATGCTGACCATTGCCTCTTGGAGAGGTTGCAGCCGTTCTTTGAGCTTCTCTGCAATCACTACGGACCTATGCCTCCCACCTGTACAACCGATCGAGATATTTAGTATAGATCTCTTCTCGGACAAGTAAAGTGGGAACATCGTCGTGAGTATCTCGAATATCCTGTCGAGCAACTGAACACTGACAGGACTGTTCATCACATATTTCTGGATCTCACCATTCAAGCCATTCAAATCCCTTAGAGAAGGGACGAAGAATGGATTTGGCAGAAACCTCACATCAAAGACGAAGTCCGTCTGAAGGGGTATTCCATATTTGAATCCAAAGGAGATTATATTGACATCTACCCTGTTGGTTTGAGATCTGTTGGCGATAAAATTCTCTATCTCGGCTCTGAGCCTATGAACATTCATATTCGTAGTATCAATGATCTTGGTGGCGTTGTCCCTTATATTCTTCAGGAGTATCTTCTCCTCCCTGATACCCTTCAGGATGTCCGCCTTTGAAAGGGGATGGTGTCTTCGCGTATCCTGATACCTGTTGATGATCGTGGATTCCTCGCACTCGAGAAAGATAATCTCGCTCTTGAATCCCTCTTTTGTAAGAGAGTCGAGAGTCTCTGGAAACTTCTGCAACAAAGATCCTTCTCTAATATCTATGACGAATGCAATTCTGGTGAACTCCACTCCTCCAAGGGATATCATCTCCAGAAATTTCGAGATGAGCACCGTTGGGAAGTTGTCCATACAGAAATAACCATTGTCCTCAAGTGTCTTGAGCGCCGTAGATTTACCAGAACCGGAAAGGCCTGATACGAATATAAGACTCTCGAGGTTCAATCCTTCTCCTCCTTTATCCGCTCGATATTGCCCATCCTCGCAATGATTTCGAGTATATTCTTCTGAAATGCCCTTGCCGAATGGAAACCCTTCAGTTTCAAGAGTTGATTTCTCGCTGCTACCTCTACTATGGTTGCAATATTCCTGTTGGACCTAACGGGTAGAACGATATACGGCACATTGATACCAAGTATATTCATTGTTCGGTCCTCAATGCCGAGTCGGTCGTACTGTCTGTCGTTCTCCCAGTCCACGAGTTCTATTATGAGTTCTATCTTCTTGTTGTCTCTGATGGTGGATATACCAAACAGGTCCTTTACATTGATGATGCCGAGTCCACGAATCTCCATATGATACTTTATTACATCGGAGCCATAACCAATGAGGGTATTGTCACTCCTCTTCGTGATTATTATCATATCGTCGCAGACCAGTCTGTGGCCTCGTGTAATGAGTTCGAGGGCACATTCACTCTTGCCTATACCGCTCTTGCCTCTCAATATTACACCGAGCCCGTGGACATCCATAAGTACGCCGTGCATATTCATATAAGGGCGCTTCAAGACCTCGATAGACTCTGTAAGTCTCTTGTAGAATACAGGTATCTCGAGATTGGTATAGAGAACGGGGATATTCCCGGCCTCGAACTTTATGCAACTCGACGGGTCTATTCTCGGGAGCTCAATCACTATTGCAGCGGGGTGTGCATCCTCCAATAATTTCTCTATCGTCGTCTGGATATCTATTGTGGAATCCTTCATAGCCAGCAGTACTATAGTATTGGGTCCAAGGCTATACTCTTCCTTCCGCTCCGGTGTCTTCTCGAATATCACTATTTCGGGATTGTCTATCCTGACACCAATGTCGAAGCTATAATTGGCAGGCAGACTCAAGCCGAGATATTCGCCCTTGAAAGAGATTATATCGGCAATCGTTATCTCCCGTCTCTCTTCTTTCAACTCTATGCTCCTTTTTGTGTCAGGACAGAGGCTACAATATCTCTTATCTTGTCTGTGTCATCTGCCATAGAAATCTGTTTATAGAGGTTGTCGTCTTTGAGCATTCTGACTATGCTGGCTACGAGTCTCAGATACTCTGTCTTGCTCTCCGATGGGCTGACTATACAGAAGACGAATCTAACAGGAAGACCATCCGGTGTAGTATACTGAATCTCCTCTTTTAGCACAAATACAAAAATAAAGTGGGATGTAATATCATCGATACGAATGTGAGGGAGAAGTACACCCTTTCCGATAGCCGTAGGAGAGAGATTCTCTCTCTCCCTCATTAGCAAGTAGATCTTTTCCTGATTGTAAGACATTGCATTGGAGACCTTTTCCGATATTCTTTTCAAAAGGTCATCTATCGAATCTGCCGAAATTTCCTTATAACAGAATATCTCCATCAACGGTTCTGCTGTTTCTCCTTATACTTGCGGATCTGTCTCTCTATCTTACTATAGGCGAGGTCGAACGATGAGTACATATCCTCGGATTTCTCGGATGCATTTATCGTAACTCCACCGGCGTTGATAGCCAGATCGGCAATGTGTGAAAACTTTTCTACCGAGAAGGTGACCCGCGCATCGACGGGTGGTTTCAGGAGTTTCTTGAGTTTGCTCATCTTTTCTTCTGCGTACTGTTTCAGTGCATCACTGTGTTCCATCTGTCTAAAGGTTACATTGACTTGCATATGTGCCTCCTTATGCCTTTGGCATATTTTTAACGGTCTTTCGTATATTATAGGGAGCAATCCCCATCTCATCCCTGTATTTCGCAACTGTTCTTCTGCTGATGGATATATTCTGACGGGAGAGTCTTCTCACTATCTCATCATCCTTCAGTGGATATTTGGGGTCTTCTTCCTCTACCATAGCCTTTATAGCCTTCTTGATGGCGTCATTCGAGATATTTTCACCATCAGTAGATAAAACAGGTCTCTTGATAAAATATTTCATCGGATAGACACCATAAGGTGTAAGTATGTACTTTGAGTTGAAGATCCTACTCACCGTCGAGACATTCAGACCCAGTTCAATCGCTATCTCCTTCTCCTGAAGTGGTTTCAGATAGCCCTCCCCCTTTTCGAAGAATTCTATCTGCCTGTTCAGTATTACCTCCGCTACCTGCCTTATCCTC
>Ga0078972_1011658_pt1 | contig 15602 bp, 16 predicted proteins | sample YelNatPaOPGAMG01_FD_67568 | JGI IMG/M metagenome (GOLD analysis project Ga0078972, IMG submission 67568) | Hot spring thermophilic microbial communities from Obsidian Pool, Yellowstone National Park, USA - OP-RAMG-01 (SPADES assembly) (version 2) | ecosystem: Environmental > Aquatic > Thermal... | reverse complement strand
AATCTGTCACGTTCGGCAGATTAGAAACTTACGTTGCATGGGATGGAAGCGCCAGCTGCAGGTATCTCTTATCCCAGCCTCCATCCTACATCTCCTCCTTCAACAAGTTGATCGTTCATAAAATGGGAGTGGATGTTATAGCGAGCGGGTATGCAGAGTACATGAGGAAGTACTACGCGATGATGGGATTTGAGATAGAGAACTTCTCATGCGAGGTCTCGGGGATGGGGGAAAATGATAACTTCACGGTGACCTTCACCTGGTCGATTCCCAGATTTGCGAGGTGGAACGGAGATTCGTGGGAGATCGAGCTGGACTGGGTTGATAGGACTATGGGGGCTGAAGATGCGATTTCGGAGAGTGATTCAGACTGGATTTTCACAAGGAGCGTTGCCCAAACTTATGGGCTTGACTTCGGTGTCCACTTTTCTTATTCGGCAGATTTAACTTTTCTGCCGGAGGGAGCCGCAGATGTCCGACTCCCATCGGAAACGCACAGTTTTCAGGATTATGGCGGTGGTTCCTATTCTGAGAGTCTAATAGAGCTCCAGCAGATAGGGGGGAGGTATGTGATATTTGAGAACGAGGTGTTTGTTACAGCCACTGAAAATGAGATGAGCATAACAGTGGACCAGCTGCTCAACAATTATAGCCCATCCGTCATTCTGTATCACGGCCAGGAGCCTGACAACTGGTCTCTCATTGAGTCCTTTGAGTGGGCGAGGCTTGACATGAAGTACGGACGCGACCTGAGGGAGAATTATCCGGTCCGCATGGAAAACTCCTGGCACTACATGACTCCGGCGCAGATGTTTTGCTGCTCCGCCCTCGAGATTCTTGCCGTTTTCGGAGGGGAGGATATCACGGCCGTGTCACCCGCTCAGGTAACCTGGCCCGGGCAGGAGGAGGGAGACTGGGCCGTTTGCTGGAGGGAACTGAGCATGGATGAGTACCTCTCGCTGGCGGCCAGGGTGTCAGAGCTTGAGAGCATCCCGGAGTGGTTTGATACCGCTGCTGGCAGGATGAGGCCCTCGGATGTGTTTTACACCTTCTTGAGAATTCTCTCCGCTTACAAGGAATCTGGAAGGCTGCCAGATCGCATTCTTGTTGCACCGGTTCCGAAAGGAGGGCTGGCGTGGGGGAACAGAGCTATTGGAGCAGACAACGCCTACTACCTTCTCTCAGACACGTACGTTGTTGTGGGAGGGGAGGGGGCGCTGGATGTTCTTGAAAACATACGCGATGACCTTGACAACATGGGGCTGGTTGAGGAGATATGCAACTGGACCGGTTCTAATATCAGTTACGGGCTTTATTTCAGACCACCTACCTCAGAGGAAATGCTGGTGAGCAGACGGGGCCAGTGCAGGGACTTTACTAATGTATACCTAGCTATAGCCAGAAGTGCTGGTATCCCAGCCAGAAGAGTTTCTGGGTGGATCATTTCGGGATGGCAGCCACCTGCAGGATGGGAATTTGCGGTGACAACAACTCCGGACGGAAAAACGGTGGCCAGCCATGCTTGGGTGGAGGCCTTTGTGCCGGGTGAGGGCTGGGTCCCGCTCGAGCCTCAGTCATCACGGCCAAGCCTATTTGTTGGGGATCTGCCGTTTGATGCTTACAGGCAGACAGAGCAGACATGGATAGGTGCGCTTGCGGGATATGAGGCGGCGAGGGGAAATTTGTAAAAATAGCACGGGCGTTCCTCATGGAGTGGGAGATCTGGAAGCCCTGGTATGAGAAAATCGTCAGGGAACTGAATCTTGACGTGAACGCGGATGAAAAAGCGGCGGAACTCTTGAACGATTTAATTCCCGAACCGAATATCGGTGAAATGGAAAACCTGGTGAGGGGGCGGAGATGCGTGGTTCTCGGAGCAGGTCCATCGCTTGAGAAGGATCTATTTTTAATCAAGAGGTCTGGCTTGTTCAATGAAACACTGATTGCGGCGGACGGGGCCACAACCGCGGTAATGGGGCACAGGGTCCCGGATATTATAGTCACAGACTTGGACGGGAAGGTTGAGGATCAGATAAACGCATGGAAGCGAGGCGCATTGCTGGTAGTTCATGCGCATGGCGATAACGTCCTTGATCTTGCGAAAATTGTGCCAATGCTGAATCAGAGGGTTCTGGGCACCACGCAGGTCAAGGCGTTCGGCAGGCTCTTCAACTTTGGGGGGTTCACAGATGGAGACCGTGCAGCCTTCATGGCTCATGAGCTCGGGGCCAGCGTGATTTACCTCGCCGGCATGGACCTGGGATCTGAAATAGGCAGATACTCTGGCGATAAGGACCCCTCCAGAAAGCTCGTCAAGCTCAGGATTTGCAGGGATCTCCTCGCATGGCTGGCTGCCGGGCTTGGAGCAAACATGGTGAACCTGACGTGTGGTGGCGAGTCCATACCAAATGTGCCGCGGGAGGTGCTGCATTGAAGTTTTCAGAAGAACTCAGAAAAATGATTCCCATGTTCACCAGAAAACGGACGAAAGCGCTGATAGGAGTTTTCCTGCTTCTCCTCGCCCTGGTTTGCGGTCTCTGGGGCACCCTCTCAGCTTTTCTCCTGCTCCCGCCGCTTTTCATCCTCGGCGTCCTCTGGCTGGCATTGCTCGTCCACAGAAGAGTGCTGGGATGCGTTTTAGTTGTCCTGCTTTTTGTCCCCATGATGATCGGTGGGGTCCCAATTTTTTTCCTCATAATTCCGCCCATTCTCCTCTTCACGCTTCTCTACCTCATAGCCGCCGGATATTTCCTTCTAAACCGGCGTCCAAGGAAATTGACCGACGCAGCATTGTTCATGATCAGCTTCGCGCTGGTGCTTCCGCCTTCAACGCTTAACCTTCCCGGGCCCGGATATTACATCTGGGTGGCTGGCAATCTCCAGCCCGCAATGCTTTCTGCTTTCAGCAATGCCACGCTCGAGGTCCAGGTTCTTGCCCCAGACAACTCCCCCATTTCCGGACTGGAGGTTGATCTCTGGCTGCGGTCTACGGGCTTTGGTCCTCCAGATGCGGGCAGGCAGAGGACCGATGCGGGCGGAGTGGCGGTGTTCAGGGTAATCGCCGGTGAATATCGCGTTGGGTTCAACATGCTGAATTTTCAGGAAAATTACATTCCATTCGATGTTCCGGTCACTGTGGCTGGCACCGTCCGAAAAATTGTTCAGCTCCAGCCGCGCACTTAGATCTTTCACTTCAGCCGGCCCTTCAGCATCTTAACTCCAAAGGTTATGCTCCATGCTGACGCGAAGGCCGCGGATATAGTCTCCGGTATCGCAACCCCTTCCCAGCTGAATGCCCAGGGGATGGCTGCGAGAAATGCGATGATAACCGAGAGTGCACCAAGTTTACGTGACCCTCCCGCGATCATCGTTGGTCCAAGGATCAGAAGGGAGATCGGAACCAGGGAGAAAAACGCAACGGAAACGTAAAAGTGTATCCTCCCGGCATCCTCGCTGAATATCCCTATTCCGGTGAGTGCGGCACCGGCCATCATCAGAACCAGAGCCCCGACTCTTCCAGGTTTACTGCCCTTCAGATCGTCGAATATCCCAAGCCCAAAGACAACGGTTAAAATGCCAGAAATGACAAGCCCTAGGTTAAATATGATAGCCACACTGCTTCTCGCATAGTTGCCGAGGTCGCTTAGGGCATTGGAATACCAGCTGAACCAGGGAGATAGGGCGATGGATGACAGTATGGCAGCAAAAGCCACAATCGGTACAGCCATCCCGCAGATGGCCCCTATCTCTCTTATCCTGGGCATCCCAACACCAGGGTTAGCCCTCTTCCTGTTCGGATGATTCAGCTTCAGTTTTTTCCTCAGACGATTCTTCACCGCCAGCAGTCTCAGCGGTTTCCTTCTCCTGCGGCTCGGTCCTTGTCTCCTCCGCCTGTGTTTCTTCCTGAGCCCCCTCCGCTGGTTCCTCCTTCTTCGCAGCTTCCGGGAAAAGCTCAAGATACAGCCTCTTCAGCTCCTCCTCCTTCTCCCTCTGTGCCTTGGCCGACGGTTTCGGGAGGCTGAGCTTCACCCCGGCCTGCGCTAGCTCACGCTTGTAGCGGGCCAGCTTTGCGCTCTTCATCTGCTGTCTTGCCTTCACTGCCGCCTTTCCGGTTTTTCTTGTCAGGTTGCCCCCCCTCTTCACTCTCGCTTCTATTATATACTGTTTTTTACTTCGCCCTGAACCGGGTTGAGCCAGTACTCAGCCTCCTTCCGGATCTCCCTCAGGTACTGGTTGAATCCCTCGTAGCTCAGGTAGTAAAATGTCTTCCCTCCCGCTTTCCTCGCCGAGATCATCCCGGTCTCCCTCAGCGGCTTCATCAAAACATAGAACTTCTTCTTCCCAGCCGCAGTGTTCAGGTCCAGTTCAAGCGCTTTGCCAAGTTCTTCCACGCTCTTCGGTCCCTCACGCAGCACCCTCAGGATCTTCAGCGCCTTGGGCTTCAGCGCAGCGCTTTTCGGGTGGTTCCCATAAGCAAGGTCCAGAAGTCTCTCCGCTCCGCTTCTCTCCTCCACATATTCACCTTTCAAGGGTATTTCTTCCTTCATTAATAGGTAATTTTACTATTTAATGCTTATCCAGAGTAATTTTTTTACCCATTATGGCTCCCTCCGCATCACTCACGGCAAATTCTCGTTTTTTCAGGTTACCTTTACAAAAGTAACTAGCCGAACTCATCCTCCTCCTTTGCCATTTTTTCTGATCTCCTGGGCTCGGACTTTTCGGATGGTTACCTTTTATGAGTTACTTTGTTATCAGGCTTCATGGGCAGGTTTCTTCCTATCATATTCTTAATTATATATTTTTTAAATAATATATCAAAATAAATATATACTAAAAAATATGCTATGAAGAAAAGATTATAAGGAGGAAATTTTTAATACAAATGGTGGCGTGACGGATGGGAGACAGTGTGTCTTCAAGGGAGCTGTTTCTGCAGGAAAAGCCAGCAGGGGTCCTGTTGGCCATGAGAGAGTCAGAGGGTTCTGCTTACATAGCAAAGCTAGCGGAGGCCACGAGGTGTACATATGCGCATGCGTTCAGGGTTATAGAAAAGCTGGAGATGCTGGGCCTGGTGAGTTCAAGTGAACAGGGCAGGGTGAGGATGATAAAGCTCACGGATCTGGGAAAAGCTGTGGCGGATGAGCTGTTTAAGCTGAGTTCCCTCATGGCCCTTGTGGAAGCTTCCAACGCAATCGACCGTCTTTACGATGCCGAGATCAGGGGAAAGCTGAGGGAGGAGATAGATAAGGAGAAGTTTTTGGGAAAGGCAGAGGAGCTTGCGGCAGCACTTGAGGAAATATTAAAAAAGGCGCCCACGGAGTTCCACGGTCTGGTGAAGAAGGAGATGAAGCGTCTTGAGGAACTCAAGCTGGAGGTCAAGGGCATCGTGGTTGGCAGCCCCTCAGATGGAGGAATGAGCGCTCAGAGGTGATCGTTTTGGAGGAGTTCCTTAGGCCGGCAACTTATGTTTTGGGAGTGGTATTGCTCGGCGTGCTTGTGAGAGCTGTTTGCGATAGGGTTGGAATATTGGGAAGGATAGGAAGGCCTCTTTTTAGAGTCCTCAGCGATCTGGTCGTCTGGGCTGTTTTACCCGCGGTGGTCTTCTTTTCCATAGCGAGATACAGCCTCAACCAGATACTGGGATTTGGCAACGCGTTTTTGGTCGCCTTTGTCGGCATGGGAGCGTGCTTCCTTCTTGCCCATGCGGTTTCTCATTACAGAAGATATGACAGGGCAACCACGGTGGCCCTCGTGCTGAATGCCGCATTCATGAATGTCACGCATCTGGGGCTATCTGTGGTTTTCGCGGTTATGGGGCCAGATAAGCTTGGGCCCGCCAGCCTTTATGCAATGGGAATAGGAATCCCAAATCTCGTGTTTGGCGTCCTTCTCGCATCATCGGTTTCAAAGGCGCACGTCACTTTCGGTTCACTGGTCGAGACAGTTGTCACATTTCCTGCAGCGTTCGCTCTGATCGTTGCCATGCTGTTCGTGGGATTTGCAGCGCCCGTGCCACAGGGGATTCTTGAGTTTTTTGACATCCAGCTCACAAAACCGTTCTTTTTCCTGATGCTCCTGGTGGTTGGGTACCAGATGAGGCTGGTGAGACCGAAGAGATACGGAAAACTGTTGACCGAGATCGGTTTCATCCGATTTGTTATCTCCCCTCTGGTGACCTTGCTCCTTGTAATTGCGCTTGGTCTGAGCCTCAGATATGACCTCACACCGCTTCCCTCGCTGATTCAGTCAGCCATGCCCCCGGCAGTTTTCAACGTTATCCTGGCGAGCCATTACAAGCTCGATGTCAGGCTTTACAGCGCGGCCCTCTTTTACGGGACCTTGGTTTCCCTGTTCTTGGTCATGCCAGTTATCTCCCTGATATTTTTCTAGTTACTCAGCCAGCAGTTTCTTCAGGGTCCCCGGAAGATCGGAGATCCTCACCCTCTCCTGCTTTGTGGTGTCCCGGTCTCTTATCGTCACGGTTTCGTCCTCCATCGTCTCATAGTCCACGGTCACGCAGCAGGGGGTGCCTATTTCGTCAGCCCTTGCGTACCTTCTTCCTATAGATCCGGAATCGTCATATTCAGCCGTTATGCCCGATTCCCTCAGCATCCTGCACACCACCATTGCCTTCTCCGGGAGCCCGTCCTTGTTAACAAGCGGAAAGACACCGACTGAAACCGGAGCGAGCCACCTCTTGAGCTTGAGATAGGACCTCTTCCCGTCCGAGGTGTATGAGTGCTCAAGAACGCAGTAAAACGGCCTGTCTATGCCGTAGGATGGCTCGACCACGTGGCAGATTATCTTTCTCCCGCTTTCCTGGTCAAATATGGCCAGGTCCTCCTTGCTGAACTCGGCATGTCTCGAGAGGTCGTAGTCAGTTCTGTACGCGATGCCAGCGACCTCAACCCACCCAAACTTTTTCGTGTACACCTCCGCATCCCATGTTTCCTTTGAATAATGCGCCCTCTGCCCAGGCGTCTGCTGTCTGAACCTTATCGCGGATTCCGGAATGCCTATCTCAAGCAGAAATCTCTTCGTCAGGCACATGTAGTACGCCATGAGCTCGTTGCATATCACCCCCTCCCGCACCGCCTTTTCAGCGTTCAGCTCCACCAGTTCTTCCCTGCCCTCCATCTGATCCTTTGCGAGCCAGAGCCTGAGGCTCTCCCCCGCGACCTTCTCAAAGTTCGGATGGGAGGGATCCTCCGGATCAAAAAATACCTCGGCCTCAGCCATTGTGAACTCCCTCAGCCTTATTATCCCCTGCCTGGGGGAGATCTCGTTCCTGTATCCCCTTCCTATCTGAACCACGCCAAACGGCAGCCTGCCCCGGGAATACCTGTGGAGCCTTTTGAAGGCTATGAATATCCCCTGCGCGGTTTCTGGCCTGAGGTATCCGATCCTCTTGCTTCCGGGACCTATTGTGGTTTTGAACATCGCGTTGAAGTCAAAAACATCCCCCAGTCTTCCTCCGCATTCCGGGCAGGATATCCCGCCCTCCTCTATGGCCGCCTTCATCTCCTCCTTAGAGCGTCCCTCCAGATCCTTTCCAGTTTTTTCCTTGATCAGGTCCACAGCCTTGAACGCCTGCCCGCATTTCGTGCACTCAACCATAGCGTCAACGAAGTGATCAACGTGTCCGCTGGCCTTCAGCACCTCCTCCGGCGTCACAGCGGGGCATTCTATCTCAAAAAACCCCTCCCCCAGAACGTATATCTCCCTCCACTTCTGAATGATCTTGTTCTTCATTAAGGCCCCCAGCGGCCCAAAATCGTAAAATCCTCCGGCTCCACCGTATATCTCGAATGCGGGCCACACGAAGCCCCTTCTCCGCGCGAGTTCCATCAGATCTTCCAAGGAGTCACCGCATTCAACACCGCTTGTGCGCTAAAAAAGCTTATTTCACGAGGTACCTCAGGAGGTCTATATCCCTGACCAGCCCCACCATCTTTCCCTCCCCGGATAGCACGGGAGTCTGATCAACCCTGTGCTGCTTCATGAGCTGGGCGGTCCTGGATATCGAGGTTTTTCTCGTGATGGTTATCAGATTCTTCGTCATCACATCCTTGACTGGGACGTTGGGGATCTTCAGCTCCTTTTTGGTTATGTAGAGCCTGGCCTCGCTGTCCCATGTCCAGCTGTCCCCCTCTGTTCTCCCGGCCACCTGACTCATCTTCGATCCAAGCTCAACATCGCTCACCCTTATCACATCGGAGTCGTCTATTATCCCGACCAGGTCGCCGTTCTCGTTTATGACAGGGATTCCCCTGAAGTTCGCCAGATGCATTATCTCCACGGCAGCCTTCAGCGGAGTTCCCTCCCATATGGCTATGACGTGCGGCCTCATGTAGTCTGCGGCGGGCTTCTCTATGTTCATCTCAGCCAGCGCCCGGTAGACGATGTCCCTCACCGTTATTATCCCGACTATCTTTCCCTCCTTTATCACGGGAAGCCTTCTGACAAAGGAGGTCACCATCTTCTTCGCGGCCTCCTCTATGCTGTCGTCCGGGCCGACCGTCAGGATATTTCGATCCACGAGCATTGCGAGCTGATCCTCATCGGGATGCTCAAACAGATTTCTCAGCGTGATCATCCCCACGAGCTCCCCGGTGCCAGACTTCACCGCGGGTATCGCGCTCGCGTTGAGCTTCCTGAGGAGCTCGATAGCTTCCGCTCTCGTTCCCGGGATTTCAACGCACTTTACTTCCTTCGTCATCACTTCGCTCACTAGCATGCATATCCCCTGAGTCTGTGCCTCAGAACCTATTTTCTTTGGGTACCATCGTTTAAATAAATATCCAGTGCTCAGGCTGGCGCAATTTTTCTGCCGCTGGCGTAAACCGCGATCACATTTTCTGCCCTTGCCCTGTTCACCAGCCCTGCGTGGATGTTTTTGATGTCCATCAGGTTGTTTTTTCTGGCGAGGACGATGAAAGTGGCCGGATTGCCCTCCTCGATGGGCTCCCAGGGAAGTTCGAAGAACCTGGCCGCGTCCACCGTGGCTGACCTGAGCAGCGCGCACGCCTCCGCGGCCCCGCAGGAGTCATCAGCAAGCCGGAGATGGGCCCATGCGAATGAGATCTCACCAAACATCTCAGGCTGGCAGACCATGGCGTTATCAGTTCCCAGAAGGAATTTCACTCCACCCTCAAGTGCGAGCTTTAGAGGAGGCTCCCCGGCACCCAGCAGGTGATTTGACCTCGGACAGAACACGAGCGGAATGCCCTTTTTTGCAAGCAGCGCGAGCTGGTTTTCCGAAAGGTGCGTGCCGTGAACCAAAAATTTCGGGTGCATCCTGAGGACTTTCCCCATCTCATCTTCCGCGTACGGCCTGTCCTCAGCGATGTGGAGGGCAAGCGTCTTGCCCCTCCTGTGCACCTCATCAGCGATTCCCCTGAGCTCTGAGGTCGTATACCCGTCTACCGAGGGAAGGCCTATCCCATCCGCTGCCCTCAGCACAGCCTCCGTTTCATTTTTATGCGTGGGGCGCCCGAGAATGATCGACACCGGCCTGCCGGTTGATATCTCCCTGAGCATTTTAACCCCCCTGACACCGTCTTCCCTGAAGTCGCAGTGGGCGAGCGTGCCAGTGCGGATCATGTCCTCGAGGGTTTTTGCGGCTGCGCGCCTCACTTGGGCATCCGGAGAAAGAGCGAGGGCCTTAAACTTCTCCCCGTTTTCCCCCACGACCTCATCCAGCCTTTTTCCAAGGTACCCCTCCTTCGCGACGGAGTCCATCACGTGGGTGTGGGCGTTGACGAATGGAGGCATGATCAGGTTCATCCTCATGTCATCTCCCCTTCTCACGGAGCCCCTCACTATTTTTTCTATCATCCCGTCCCGGATCCTGAGCTGCCCCACAGTCGGGCTGAGCTCTTCCCCCTCCAGTATCACCGCGTTGGAGAGCGCGATCAGGGCCATGTTCCCCAATATATTTTGACCACCTCTCCTTAAGTGAGATGGTGAACGGGTGCGGCTTGTGGTTTACGATCTTGGAGAATGCGATCCAAGGAAATGCACCGCCAGAAGGCTTCAGAGGGCGGGGAGGGTGGAGCTGGTGCGCAGGATGGGCATGGTCCCGAGGGGGGCGCTCCTTCTGGATCCGTTTTCCGAGACCGCGCTCTCCCCCTCAGATGCCGGGATCGCGAGGGAAAACGGAGTGGTGGCGGTGGACTGCTCGTGGAGGAGGATAAAGATTTTTGAGGCGCTCAGGGCAGGGAGGGAGCCCCGCGCTCTGCCGTACCTTGTCGCAGCCAACCCGACGTATTACGGCCGTCCAACCACCCTCAGCACGGTTGAAGCGCTTTCGGCAGCGCTCTTCATACTGGGGGAGGAGGACAGGGCAAGGGACCTGCTGGCAATTTTCAAGTGGGGGCCTGTTTTTCTTGAGCTCAACAGGGAACCGCTTCTGGCTTACAGGGAGGCGAGAAGCAGCTCCGAGGTTGTTTCGATTCAGAGGAGGTTCATGCCAGAGTAGGCTGGCTTCAGCGGTAGAACCTGTACCTGCGCCTGGACTCCCTGGGTGGTCCCCCCTGCTCCCTCACGTCTGCCACAACCACCTGCTCCCCAAAGGTGTAGATCTCGTACCTGGGCTCGTCGGTCTCGAAATCCGTGATCTCTATCAATGGTCTCGCGAGGTCAGCCTCTGCCATGCCGGACGGAACCCTCACCGATGTTTTGAGGGAGTAAACCTCCTTTATCTCTCCGTTCTTTATGAATATCACGGTGTCAGCTATCATCGGTATCATGCCGAGCTCCACCCTTCCGATGAGCCTCTGGACTGCATCTATCGCCCGGGTGGAGTGCACTACCCCGATCATCCCGACCCCCGCGAGCCTCATGTCCGCAAAGATCTGAAAGTCGCTCGTCTTCCTGAGCTCGTCGTATATCGTGTAGTCCGGCCTGACGAGCAGCAGGAGGTCAGCCGTCTTCGCCATGTCCCCCTCCAGCGCGGTGTACTGGGTTATCTCCTCGCTCACCTGGAGGTCCCGCGGTGATTCCATGGTCTTCACTATTTTCCCCTGCGAGCGGTAGAACTCCGCCAGTGCCTGGGCGAACGTGCTTTTGCCCGCCCCGGGTGGCCCCGCTATCAGTATTCCCTCAGCCCTCGACCTCAATCTGTTCTTCAGTTTTTCTGAGAGCCTGTAATCCTCAAGCTGGACCATGGCGACGGGGCGCACCGCGGTGATCTCGAATCCATCGCTGAAGGGGGGCCTAGTTATCGCTATCCTGAACTCCCTGAGCTGAACTATGCTCGCGCCCTCCCTCTCGAACTCGACGAAACAGTCCGGGTTCCTCCTCGCCAGCTCCATTATCTCATGGGCCATCTCCCTCAGCTCGCTCTCCTCAAGGGGCCTTTCGTCTAGCACCTCCAGCTTGAACTTCCCGGGCCTTCCCACCTTCGCCATGGGCCTGACCTTTGCCTTCAGGTGAACCGACATGGTGTCCGGGCCGAAGTATCTCATTATCCTGGCCCTGAGCTCTCCATCGCCCGGCTCGAGATACATCGTTTCTATTCCGAGTATGCTTGCAACGTCTGCGCTGACGCGTTCGCTTGTGATGAGGGTGGCGCCGGTTTCGGCCGCGAATCTCCTTATCTCATCCTCCAGCGATGCCGGACCGGAGTCCTTCCACCCTTCTGGAGCTGGAGGAAATCTCAGCGTGATGCCCCTCTGTCCCCCGAGCTCCTTTATCCTCCTTATCTCGAGTAGCCCGATGAGCCCGGATTCCCTCATCTGCTTTGCCTGGCTTTCGAGGGTGGAGATCAGTCCGGGAGGGATGATTATCTCGGCGTCGCGCAGCTCCGACTCCATCAGCCTGCGGAGCATGCCGTTCGTGAGCACGCTCATGTCCGGGATGTACCTTTTCATGCCATCACCTTTACATTTCAGCGGATCTCCTTATAATTGAGGAGGCGCCCAAGCATTTTTAAATGGGGAGAGTCCCGATATTCATCCGGGATGGCATTGAGGAGAAGGGACGAAACCCTGCCGCCGACCGGAGCGGGACTGATAAGGTACTTCAGGGAGGAAGGCCATGGAATAAAGATAACGCCGAAGGCGGTTGTGGGTTTCGCAGTGGCCCTCATAATCCTTGAGGTCCTGCTCAGGGTTCTACAGATCCCGCTTTAGCTCTCAATCCTCTTGCTCAGCTCCTCCAGCCTCTCTATCCTGAGCTCTGTTGGGGGGTGAGTTGAGAACAGCGACAGCAGGTTAATGCCCCTGAACGGATTCACTATGAAAAGCGGAGCGGTGGAGGGATTGCCTGTCCTGAGGGGCGCACCGGCCACTGCCCTTTCTATCTTTCTCAGAGCACTGGCCAGCGCCAGCGGCTTCTTTGAGATCATGGCTCCATCCTCATCCGCGCCGTATTCTCTCCCCCTTGATATCGCGAGCCTCACAAGCATCGCGCAGAACGGGATAAGGAACAATCCCAAAAGCGCCAGAAGACCTCCGGAGTCGTTTCTCTCCCTTCTCCCTCCGATGAGCGAGAAGTACATGACATAGGAAATGACAGCCCCGATTATCGCTGCAAGCGTGTTTATGAGCATGTCCCTGTTTTTGATGTGGGCCAGCTCGTGCCCCAGGACGCCCTCCAGTTCCTCCTCGTTCAGCAGCTTCATGGCGCCCTGGGTGACCGCAACAACCGAGTGTGATGGTGAGCGCCCGGTCGCGAATGCGTTTGGCGTCTCCACCGGGATCACGGCGACGTTCGGCTTCGGCAGGTGCGCCCTCGATGAGAGCCTCTCCACGATTTTGTGGAGTACTGGCTCCTCCTCCTCTGTGACGATCCGGGCCCTGTAGAGGCCGAGCACCCACCTGTCAGCAAACCAGTATGTGGTCAGGTTTATAATCGTGGCAAATATGACCGATGCTCCTAGGGTGTAAACTACCGGAGTATCCGTTAGATACCCCACAATAAACCCGATGGCCATGAGCATTCCGGTGAGCACTCCCATGAGTAGCGCTGTCCTCGCGGTTCCTCCCATCTCAATCCCATTATAGGTTTACCAGTTATCACTGCCTTTTAAAGGTATCCCCCAGGAATTCCTCCAGCCACCTGATCCTTCCCGGCCTGAGGCGCAGCCTTCCGCGGATGGCCTTCACGAGGAGATCCGCGCACTCCTCGGGTTTTCTCCCGGTGGTGTCTATCTCAAAGACCCTTTCGATCCCGTGCTCCTTCACGGCTTCCCAGAGTATTATGTCGAGCGCCTCAGCCTCCGCGTTTTCCGTGATCTTCTTTTCGTTATAGCCCCTCGCCTTCAGCCGCCTCATTATAACTCTTGGATGGGTTCGGAGAACCACAACATGTGTCAGCGCGCCCTTCGGGAGGAGGTGGGACATGTGCCCCTCGACAACAACCGGTCCGCTGATGCCCGCGATCTCCCTCCTGAAGGCCCTCCTCAGGTCCTCCACCCGGACAGCCTTTGTGCCATCCGCATCAACCTCGTATATGCCAGTTTTTTCAACCAGATCGTTCAGCCTGATGAGCGAGGCCCCGAGCTTTTTTGCGAGCACCTCGGCCACGGCGCTCTTTCCAGTGCCCGGCGTGCCGGAGATAGCGATGACAGCTCCTCTCAAATCTTCTCAGCCCGCATGTCCACCACGTTTTCGATATCAGCACCGGTGGAGATTATGGTGACCGGCACCCTCAGCTCGTTTTCCAGCCTCTCCACGAATTCCTTCGCAGCGGCTGGCAGCGCGTTCCATGATCTCGCTCCGGAGGCGTCCTTGAAGAGCCTGTCCAGGCAGGTGACTGCCAGCTGGGTTGCGCCGTTTATCATCACCGCCCTTTTTGCGAGCTGAAAGTCAAAAAGCCCTATTCTCCTCCTTCTCCCGGTCACGGTGCCGAACTCGACGATGCCCATCTCCTCCGCCTTCTCCTGAGGGATCTCGGTGGGGAAGGGCCCGGCACCGACCCTTGACACGTACGCCTTGAAGACGAGCATGACATCGTCAACCATTGTCGGCCCAACCCCAACGTCCGCTGCAAGGGAGCTCGCGGAGGTGTCCTTGCTGGTCACGTACGGATACGTCCCGTGGTAGAGTGAAAGCCCGAACCCCTGGGTCCCCTCGATCAGCACGTTTTTTCCGGATTCTATTGCCTCATTGACCTCCGCCGGAACATCTGCAATGAACTCGGAGAGCTCCGGCACCTCCCTGGCAAGCCTGGCGGTGCGGTTCACCCTGGCGACGTTGGCAGGTCCGCAGCCCGTGCCCGTGCTCCCTATTTTCCCCTTAAGGTGTTCGGATGATCTGTCCTCCTCGATGTGGCGCTCCTCTATTATTGCGCATCCCCCATCAACGCCCACCCTGCCCCTCGTGCCAGTTGCCTCTATCTCGCTGAGGAGAACCTTTGGATTAACGAGGACTCCCGGGCCTATCAGCAGCCTGGCGCCCTCGTAAACGAATCCGCAGGGGATCTGGCGGAGCCCGAACTTGGTACCCTTCCAGTAGACTGTGTGACCTGCGTTGGGGCCCACCCCTGATCTGGCGATGGCGTGTGGCCTGTCATGGAGCGCCAGGTAGGCGATTATCTTGCCCTTTCCCTCATCGCCCCACTGCCCTCCGGCAACTATCATGCAGGACAATTCTCTCCCACCCATTACGGGCACATCCCCCATAGTGAACTACCCCCAGCTTTCGCAGGGGGCTTCCTGCTTCAGCGACGGAGCTTGCCCAGCGACCACAGCTTGCGCTGAGACGCTGAGCAGGGGCCCCATCTCCACAGGCGTTAGTTCGGGCCGTCCCAGCCCTACTTGAAGGATTCGCAGGGATGCGATGTAGTCCCTATCAAACCCCTCTGGGATGTTTTGTGAGGTCCCCCTCGGGTTCACCTTCACGAACTGCCTACCAGCTCGCTCGGCCTTGTAGGACAGGTCGTGAAGGAACTTTCCCCAGGAGGCGTCTAGTATCTTTTGCGCGAGGCAGCGGTTTTTTGCCATTCCCGCAATGTTCAGGTCCTCCGCCGCTATAGCATCGTAGCCGTTCACGTAGAAGCGGGAGAGCTTGTGCAGGAAGTCGTTCCTCTGGCTCACCAGTTTCTCATAAGCTCTGGCAAGCCTGGTCCTCGCCTTCTCACGGTTACGCGACCCCTTCTGCGTTTTCGACAACTGCCTCTGTTTTATCCGTATCCTTTCCAGCGAACGCTCGTAGAAGCGCGGGTTCTCGATCTGCCTCCCGTCGGTGTCAGTCAGGAAGTGCTTTATCCCCATGTCCATCCCGACGGCCCTGCCCGTTTTTGGGAGCGGCTCTGGCTCGTCCTCGGCCTGGAATATCGCATACCACCTTCCAGACCGCTCGCGCTTGACGATGACGCCCTTCACCTCCCCCCTGATCTTCCGGTGGAGCCTGATTGGGATTTCCCCGACCTTCGAGAGGACGAGTCTGCCGTTCTCGAGCGCAAAGCCGGACTGGTTGTAGTTCAGGGTCTTGAACCACCCTGCACCCTTGAACCTAAGCTTGCCGACCTTTCTGCCGTTCTGCTTCAGCCGGGCCAAAGCGCGGATGTTGGACCAGAGCTGGTGGTTGACCATCTGCAGGACTTTCGAGTATACCTCGCCGAGCTCGGGCTTCTCGTGCTTCTTCAAATCAACG
>Ga0078972_1011657_pt1 | contig 15602 bp, 4 predicted proteins | sample YelNatPaOPGAMG01_FD_67568 | JGI IMG/M metagenome (GOLD analysis project Ga0078972, IMG submission 67568) | Hot spring thermophilic microbial communities from Obsidian Pool, Yellowstone National Park, USA - OP-RAMG-01 (SPADES assembly) (version 2) | ecosystem: Environmental > Aquatic > Thermal... | reverse complement strand
GATTTACACGATTTATTCCTGGAGTAGCTCTCGGTCTAGGAGCCTTAGGAACTTTTATGGGTCTTTATAACAAGAGACAAACTGATCAGCTAAAGAAAACTCTTAATGAAGTAACTGATAGTCATAATCAATTGATTGAAGTAGTTCAAGATAACACTAAACAGATAGAGGAAATTCGCAAAGATCAATTAGAATTAGTAGGATATCTAATTCATGCAACTGTATGGGATCCAGCAGTGATAGGTGCCGAACTTATGGCATTAGAAGAAGAACTAAGGGACAGAATTGAGATAGCTATCCATGCGATTCAAATGGCTCAGTTAAGACGATTATCAGTAGATCTCATCCCAACAGGACAATTAATCAGTTTATATAACAAGATCTCAAAACAAGCGGAACTAATCGGTCATACTCTATTAACTAATGCACCTTCGGATTTATACCAATTAGAAATCAGTTATTTCTACGATGGAATAAATGTTCATCTCCTTATTCATGTACCCTCAGTGGCCAAAGATTCTTTACTTAGATTATTAAAATTACACCCATTTCCACTTCCAGTTAACTCCAATTTCTCGGTTATTCCCTCTGTCAAAAACGACATTCTGGCTATCTCCTCTGGATTCGACAGGTACTCAGCACAAATTTCAGCTATAGATCTTTTAAGTTGTCACTCAGTAAATAACATATATTTATGCGAAAAGAGTGGAGTACTTAGCAAAAATCTTAATGGAACTTGTATGGGGGCCTTATACATACAAAACTTTGAATCAGCTCAAGAACTCTGTGATTTAGAAATCCAAACAAGTAAAGAAATAGTGCGACCTCTATTACGTAATCAATTTTTGATTTTCTCTCCAGCTCCCCAAACCTCCTTTATCTCATGTCGAAATGGGACTCAATCGGAGAAATATGTACCTCAAGGAATCAGCAAAATTGATGTCTCAGAAGGATGTAAGGCCAACTTATTAGAACATGTATTGATCACCGATTCAGCCATTCAACTGGATACTGATATAGTTCATTACGAATGGAATTTCGATTCCAGAACTAAACTGCCGTTCATGGACAAGGAACTGGAAGACCACATGACTGAACTCCTTCAATCTGGAATTACTTCTCCCACTATCAACGATCTACAAATGTTGAAGGTAAAACGGTCCAAACTCAATTATCTTTGGTATTTTATTAGTTTTGTTATGAGTATCCTAGCCTGTGCACTCATAACTGTACTAATCATGGTCCTATGGTGTCGATACCCCCTTTCAAGAATTCCTGGAGTAGGCCCTTGCCTAGCTGCACTTCACATAGTATCTCAAATCAGGGTTCATAGTTATGCTCCTCCTCAACACTCCGGTAATCCAACTCCTATGCTTCGCCGACGTCCTCAAGCTATGTCTCCGCAGGAACCACTAGAAATGGAAGAATTATCTCCAGCTTTACAACAAGTCCAATGACTAGATGAAAGTTATGTGTCACATGATGTGCTAGAAGAAGAAAATGATTCAATCTATGACATACCGAAACCTTTAGTGCTTAGTGAAAGAATTTATCAATCTATTTTGGAAATAAATGAATCTTTAGAACAATTAAACAATTTAGAATTAGAACTAATTTCAGAAGAAGATGTGCTTAGTTTTGCCCAAAAATATACTATTACGAAATTATAAGTGAAAAATGACTCAGTGTAGTTCAATACTTTAGTTGTTTATCAACAACTTTTAAAACGGTGGAGAGTTATTGTGAAAATGTCCATTTTCTGTTTATATATTTCTATGTATAACCTGTTTCATTTTTCTTCGATAATATCATATTGTAAACATCTTGATTTTTCTATAACTTGTTTCTGATGCAATATGTAAACGTTTTGATTCACAAAACGTTTTCTCTGATTATGTAATCATTTATGTCAAGTATAAATAGCATGCTCTTTTGAAATATATCTTCAGTTAGAAACTTAACTCGGTCTTTTATTTACCTTAAAATAAAACATTCCTAAGGGCTTAATTTAAATATAAACATATTAAATTAAGGTAACTTAGAGAAGTTTAAATTATCCAATTTAAACTTAGGGACTTTTACTATTAACGGACTAATAGTAAAACTCGGGCAATTTTACAACAAATGGTGGCAGCGGTGGGATTTCTTAAAAACAAATAAGAAATCAACAAAAACGGACCTTGGCTAAGAACCAGAAGAAGAAGAAGTATTAATTGCCCCAAACAAAGATGGCGGAAAACAATCCCCCAGTTCCCCCGAATGCTCAAGCTCAAGCAGCAGCAGCTCAGGCCGCGGACGCGGCACAACAGATGGGCCAAGCATTGGCCAACCACGAGAGAGTTCGGAAATCGACCGAACTTCCCCTCTACTTTGGGAGAAAAGAGAAGGACACCTGTGACGCACAGTTGTTAGTGGACCGGTTCGAAGCAGCCGGCAGAATCGCCCAATGGCAGACTGATACAAGAAAATGTGAAGAATTCTACCTACTACTCCGAGACAAAGCCCTTCACTGGTGGAAGGCATTAGATGAACAACCCGGTGTAAACAAAGAAAATTGGACACATGTCAAAAGAGAATTCCTAAATTTCTATGGACAAAGACACGCAGCCAGAGCCGTATGTTCTAATTTCGCAGAACTATCTCAGAGGTCTAACGAAAATGTGCACGATTACTATCTCAGAGTAATGGAAGTGTATCAAAGGATCAAAGAGATGAGGCCAGAGAATATGTCTCATACCAGAGCTCAAAATGGGACTGCCCGTGTATACAAGATGGAAGGAATCGATGACATGGGAAGATACTTTATGTTACAGTTGTTCTTGGCCGGACTAAAAGATGATGTCAAACAAAAGACTATGGAGAATGTCCCGGCCACCTTAGGTGACGCGCTCACACATGCAAGGAGTATGGAAGTCATTATAAATGACAGAAGGGCCAGAGGTGCCATTACGTCCATTCGAGATGAACAGGATCAAGTTGAACTAGGATGGGACGAAATCGACGAGGTAGATGAGGTTCTTAAACGAGTCAATGCCTTACGGGTGAAGCAAGGGAAGAAGCCCTTTTCGACGAACTTTAAGACAGGAAGTGGAAGATTTTCCAATGTAGTATGTCGATACTGCAAGATTAAGGGTCACATGCAAAGTGTTTGCCGAAAAAGACTTGCAGCTAAAGCTCCATGTGTGGACGAAAAAGGAGCTCCTTTTAAGAAGGTCAACTCAACTCAAGAGGATCACAGAGAAGATCGAGTTCAACAAGTTTCTTTAATGGGTTACTACGACTCTATCAATTCAGTTTGTTTAAACTAGATAGCGAGAAGAAGTCACCTTCCTTCCTAACTCGCGAAGAAGATGAAAGAAGGTATCCAATAAAAGATACAATTAACCTATTAACAAACCAAGTTATGAACGAAATTAATTCTGTGAGATCCCTCACTAGTCGTCCATATGCCACGGTGCATATGAAGAATATAAAAATTAAGTTTTTATATGACACAGGAGCAGATGTTAGCTGCATTAATTTAGAGGTTTTTCAGAAACTTCAGGTACCCTTACTAGCAGGGAATAGCAAAGAGTGTCGATCTGCTGGAGGACAATCACTGAATATTCTGGGTCAAAGTCAATTAACAATTTCATTTGATGGAAAAACGTTTTCTCACACGTTTTTAGTAATCAAGAATCTCAATGAAGAAGGTATTTTTGGAATCGATTTGATATCAAAACAAAACCTCAACTATTCCGTTTCGACCAGAGAATTTTCGTGGAGTGAGGGACAGTATTGGACTAAGGGAGTGATGAAGTCCGTTCACACTATAACGCTGTCTCCACTTAGTGTTACTCCAGTCAAAGTATCTGTTGAGACAGATAAGGGACACCTAGTCCAAAGGAATGTTCCAGTCGGGGTATGTGTCTACAACCCCCACAGGCCTTTGCTTTCCAGTATGCCCGGTCTTATTGTTTCAGACCATAATCATGGAGGAACCATTATGGTCCAAAATTGTAGTCCCGTCGAGATGAAAATTCCTCACGGAGAAATTTTAGGTTTAGCCGAAAATTACGAAGAAGCCTCAGCTACGCGGATAGATGAGAAGATGGTTAACTCTCTCCAAAGAAGGGAAAGAATCGAAACCATTGACAGAGAAAAGATGACATTTTTAAAGGAGAGTATGAACTTTAAAAATATCCCAGACGAATTTAAAGGAGCTTATGAAGCGGTCATTTTAACCAATCATCCCACTTTTAGTAAGGATAAAAGTGAACTCGGATGGAGTAACTTAGTAGAGCATGAAATTGCTCTAAAAGATGAAGCCCCAGTTTATGTCAAACAATTTAAGATTCCAGAGATGCATATGAACGAAGTCCAAATACATCTACAAGAATGGCTCAAACTAGGAATCATCGAAAATTGCAGAAGCAAATATAACAGCCCGTTATTTTTGGTTGCAAAAAAGGATGGAGGACTACGGATAGTCCAAGATTTCCGAGCCCTGAATGAAAATACTCATGTGGACAAATATTCTATGCACGATGTTAACGAATGTGTAGCCGAAATAGGTAGAGCAGGCTCTACAATTTTTACAACCCTTGACTTGACTTCAGGATTTTGGCAAATGGCGCTACAAGCTAGGTCCAGGCCATATACTGCTTTTACTATTCCAGGACACGGTCAATTTCAATGGAAAGTGGCTCCTATGGGTTTATTAGGGTCACCCGCTAGCTTTCAGCGGCTAGTAGAAACCGCTCTCAAAGGAATAAATAATGTCATAGTATATATTGATGATTTACTGATTCACTCACACTCACACGAAGAACACTTAAAATCATTGGACCAAGTTTTTAAACGACTAACTCAACATGGGTTGAAAGTAAATTTTAAGAAGTGTGAATTTGCAAGTCAAGAGGTTTCATATTTGGGTTTTCGCTTAACACCTGAAGGAATCAAACCAGGAACTGACAAACTGAAGGCGGTTAAAGATGCAAAGATGCCAAATTCGCTAAAAGAAATTCGTCAATTTATGGGACTTTGTAATTTCTTTCGAAATCACGTAAAAAACTTTTCTCTAGTTTCAGGGCCACTGACAGCCTTGACCAAAAAGGATTCAGGATGGAAAAGAGGAGAACTGCCTCCAAAAGCAATGCAAGCTTTTAAGGAACTCCAAACCATTCTATGTTCGGAACCTGTGGTCGATTATCCCAGAAGAAATCGACCCTATTCCCTTATCACAGACGCGGCCTGTGGTGATGAAACTAATCCAGGAGGATTAGGAGCTATTTTGACTCAGACTGACGAAGAAGGAAATTACAGGGTGATAGGATATGCTAGTCGTAAACTAGTAAAACATGAAAAGAATTACACTCCATTCTTATTAGAGATGCAAGCAGCCATTTGGGGGATGGACCATTTCGACACTTATCTAAAAGGGCGACATTTCACATTATACACGGATCATAAACCTTTGGAGAAATTAGGGAAAATTCACACTAAAACTTTGAATCGACTACAAGAGGCGATGAATATATACGATTTTAAAATTGTATATAAAAAGGGAGAGGAGATGCCCGCCGATTTCTTGAGCAGAAATACAGTGGCTAATATTTCATGGGAAAATCAATCGATTTTTGAAGGTCAACAAAGGGATTCTTTAATTAATGATCTTTATAAATTTTTAAAAGATTCATATCTCCCTGATGATACACAAAAAGCCGGGTTAATAAAAAAGTTAGCAAAAACTTGTTTTATTGACAATGACATAGTGTGGAAAAGATTGGAAGATGTCAATCTCAACAGAATAGTATTATTTGCTCCAAATAATATGAGACAAGCGATTCTCAGTCACGCCCATGGAAGTCTACTTACGGGACATGAAGGAATACATAAAACCAAACAGAGAATTTTATGTAATTACTATTGGCCTAATATCGATAAGGATGTTATCGATTATGTGGAATCATGTCACAAGTGTCAATTGATAAAGCACAGGAAATTTCCTATCCAGGCTTTATTGAAACCATTACCTCAATGCTCTGAAATCAATCAGAGAGTTCATGCGGATCTGTTTGGACCATTGAAAACGTCAGGCAATAATAAGAAGTACATATTATGCATGACTGACGCTTTTTCTAAATACGTGGAGTTAATAGCTTTACCTGACAAAGAAGCTGTGTCTGTGGCCCAAGGAATTTTTCATAGGTGGCTATGCCGATTCGGGTCCCCGTTAATTATCACTACTGATGGTGGTAAAGAATTCACGGCTAACGTTTGTAAGGAACTATACAAAGTCATGAAAGTGGAACATTTCACGACTTCTCCTTATCACCCTCAATGTAACAGTCAGGCTGAAGTAGTCAACAAAACTATTGCAAAGTATTTGGCTACCGTTGTGGACAGTAGTACCCTGGACTGGGAGCTCTACATGGCGCCACTGATGTTTGCATACAATACCTCTATTCACAGAGCTACGAAATTTTCACCTTTTAAACTCACATTTGGTGTGGAACCTCGGTTACCGGGATTTGTGACTCCCGATGTTAACAGGACATTTTATGGTGAAAACCCAGTTGATGATATGCAAAACACTCTCAAGTATACAAGGCAATTAGCGTTTCAAAACAATGAAGACAATCGCCAGCATTACAAAGAATACTTTGACAGAAAAGTTAGGGCGAACACGTATACTGTGGGACAAAAAGTATTAATGAACGAATTTAATTTTCTTCACAAGAACAGGAAGTTGGCTCCAAAGTATTCAGGGCCACATATGGTCACTAAGGTACTTCACGATACAAATGTGGAACTTAAATTATTGAATGGACGAAAAGTGGTCGTTCATGTCAATAGACTTAAACCTTATGTGGACCGTGTTGGTATAGAGGATGATATCCCTTTTTCCTCACCTCCAATACCATTGCATGACGCTTCTGAAAATCACGAAACCTCCCAGGACAATTTTCCTACTGCCGCAGCGCAGCCCAAACGGCCGAGAGGTAGGCCTAAAAAGTTGATTTCACCAACTTTTGTTGAAGAAGGGGAGGGGTGTCCTATTGTTGTTCAAAACAAAAACAAACAATCAAACACTTTCATGTCAGAAGATGCGCAAAAAATGGTTAATCACGGTGATAAAAACTTGCAAAAAGTTGCTAATGAGGTTGATAATAATTCAGAAACAGTGCAAAATTGTTATCAAACAAAAGAAATGAACAATTCTATTCCAAATAATAGAATTACAAGATCAGAGGCACAAAGACTTAATCAAGCAGGCCAAACAGTTTCTTTTGAAAAATTGAATAGAATAAAAACTTTGAAGAAAAAGAAGAATCCATCAGTTTTAAAGAAGCATTCTGAGAGAACTTATCAAAAGAAAGATGGCACAAGCACAAATAGACTATTACAAGAAACAATGTTTAAGAAGACTGGGGACATCTGGGGTCCAAAGAGCCATTCATATTTCACCAGAGAAGATGAAAACTTATCAGACAGCTCTGAGTACACCAGCGAAGATGAAGACGAAAATGATGTTGGAGGACATTCTGAAGGAACTATTGAATCCGGATCTAATACAGACGACGACGCAAACTCTACAGGTGAATTCTTTGAGTTCGACGAGAACCCATTTGAAGGCATGGGAAACGAACAGGGAGTTTCTGAGGACAATGATAGTGATTCAGAATCAAAGGGACAAGGAGGTAATGTTCAACGACTATCAGAAAAAGATAGGGCTCCACCAGTGCCTCCTAAACTGCGTAGTACAACGATGGAATCCAATTCAACCAGAATACATACAAAGACAGATCTTTCAACATCCGATTCACATCTCCCATTATCGAGAAGTCAGGAGAAGAATCAGGTACACCCCAGTGTTTCTGTTCGAAACCCCAATGAAGAGATCCAGCGAATATTGCCACGAGCAAATCCCGAGCTGGATAAAGTATTACAGGAGGACAATGATTCCCACATCCAACAAAAACGACAGAGGATGGGAACGATTCCCTTCAAAAATAATGAAGACAAGGAAACAACCAGAAGGATGGACGGCGCAAATCATCCTCACACAATGGGAACCGAATCTCATTTGTCATCACGACCACCCAATAAGAGGGAGGACAAGCGTGACGTCACTACACCGGCCCAACGGCCGAGCACGCGGAGTAATTCAACGGCCCCTCCTATTTGGCCTATAAATATTCAACCAAAACCCAAATAATCATCAGTCTCAAAAACTCACTTTTGAGGCAACACTCCTAAGAAGAAACATGGATCTTCTTAAACAACTCAAATGGACTTTTCTTCTAACACTCTATCAATGGTGTTTAATTACCTCCCATCACATCATCTTTGAAAACATTGGTCAAATGGCAACTGGAGTTACTTACATTCACGCAAAAATCACCATCAATTTCTCAGCCATAGAAGAACATTATGATGCCTATATCAACGCGATTAATGAAATCAAGATAGCAGCCCAGGATCATGTCTTAAGACCGATAAAGCTACAACACGCCAGTATGAACAAGAAGGAATTAGATGTAATCTCGCACACACTACTGACACTTAAACTAACCAATCATGAAGCCTTACAGAAAATATTCAAATGGAGATCTGACAGTGCAACCAATCTTCTTATCAAAACTAATACTCTCAGAGCCTCTCTGCCTCAACCTTTGGTCAAAACAAACAGAATCATATCAAAAAGAGGAATCAAGGAGAAACTAGGTAATGTGACTATGGAATTTGTTAAAGATAAAGTAGCCGAAACTTTAATAAAGCAAGTCAGATTTACACGATTTATTCCCGGAGTAGCTCTCGGTCTAGGAGCATTAGGAACTTTTATGGGTCTTTATAACAAAAGACAAACTGATCAATTAAAGAAAACTCTCAATGAAGTAACTGATAGCCATAATCAATTAATTGAAGTGGTTCAAGACAACACTAAGCAAATAGAGGAAATTCGCAAAGACCAATTAGAATTAGTAGGGTATCTAATTCACGCAACTGTATGGGATCCGGCAGTAATAGGAGCCGAACTTATGGCACTAGAGGAAGAATTAAGGGACAGAATTGAAGTAGCCATCCATGCTATTCAAATGGCTCAGTTAAGACGACTATCAGTAGATCTCATTCCAACCGGACAACTAATCAGTTTATATAACAGGATTGCAAAACAAGCTGAGCTAATAGGTCACACCTTATTAACCAATGCTCCTTCTGACCTATATCAACTAGAAATCAGCTATTTTTATGATGGAATTAATGTTCACCTTTTAATTCATGTACCTTCAGTAGCCAAAGATTCTCTACTTAGATTATTCAAACTACACCCGTTTCCGCTTCCAGTTAATTCCAATTTCTCAGTTATCCCCTCAGTCAAAAACGACATTCTGGCTATCTCCTCAGGATTTGATAGATACTCAGCACAAATCTCAGCTATAGATCTTTTAAGTTGCCATTCAGTAAATAACATATACTTATGTGAAAAGAGTGGAGTACTTAGCAAAAATCTAAATGGGACTTGTATGGGAGCATTATATATTCAAAACTTTGAGTCCGCTCAAGAACTCTGTGATTTAGAAATTCAAACAAGTAAAGAAATAGTACGACCTTTATTACGTAATCAATTTTTGGTTTTCTCTCCAGCTCCTCAAACTTCTTTCATATCATGTCGCAATGGGACTCAGTCAGAAAAATATGTACCACAAGGAATCAGCAAAATCGATGTTTCAGAAGGATGCAAGGCCAATCTAGTAGAACACGTACTGATCACCGATTCAGCTATTCAACTGGACACTGATATTGTTCATTATGAATGGAATTTTGACTCCAGAACTAAGCTACCTTTTATGGACACAGAACTAGAAGATCACATGACTGAACTTCTTCAATCCGGCATCACTTCTCCTACAATCAATGATCTACAGATGTTGAAAGTAAAACGTTCCAAACTCAATTACCTATGGTATTTCGTTAGTTTTGTTATGAGTATTTTAGCCTGTGCACTGATAACAGTATTAATCATGGTCCTATGGTGTCGATACCCGCTTTCAAGAATTCCTGGAATAGGTCCTTGCTTGGCAGCTCTCAACATAGTATCTCAAATCAGAATTCACAGTTATGTTCCTCCTCAACACTCCAGTAATCCAACCCCTATACTTCGCCGACGACCTCAAGTTCTATCTCCACAGGAACCACTAGAAATGGAAGAATTATCTCCAGCCTTGCAACAAGTTCAATGACTAGATGATAGTTATGTGTCACACAATGTGCTAGAGGAAGAAAATGATTCCATCTACGACATACCTAGACCCTTAGTGCTCAGTGAAAGAATTTATCAATCTATTTTAGAAATTAATGAATCCTTAGAACAGTTAAATAACTTAGAATTACAGATGATTTCAGAAGAAGAAGTGCTCAGTTTTACTCAGAAATATACTATTACTAAACTATAAGTGAAAAATGACCCAGTGTAGTGAAATACTTTAGTTGTTTATCAACAACTTTTAAAACGGTGGAGAGTTATTGTGAAAATGTCCATTTTCTGTTTTTATATTTCTATGTATAACCTGTTTCATTTTTCTACGATAACATCATATTGTAAACATCTAGATTTTTCTATAACTTGTTTCTGATGCAATATGAAAACGTTTTGATGTCCAAAACGTTTTCTCTGATTATGTAATCATTTATGTCAAGTATAAATAGCATGCTCTTTTGAAATATATCTTCAGTTAGAAACTTAACTCGGTCTTTTATTTACCTTAAAATAAAACATTCCTAAGGGCTTAATTTAAATATAAACATATTAAATTAAGGTAACTTAGAGAAGTTTAAATTATCCAATTTAAACTTAGGGACTTTTACTATTAACGGACTAATAGTAAAACTCGGGCAATTTTACAACAAATGGTGGCAGCGGTGGGATTTCTTAAAAACAAATAAGAAATCAACAAAAACGGACCTTGGCTAAGAACCAGAAGAAGAAGAAGTATTAATTGCCCCAAACAAAGATGGCGGAAAACAATCCCCCAGTTCCCCCGAATGCTCAAGCTCAAGCAGCAGCAGCTCAGGCCGCGGACGCGGCACAACAGATGGGCCAAGCATTGGCCAACCACGAGAGAGTTCGGAAATCGACCGAACTTCCCCTCTACTTTGGGAGAAAAGAGAAGGACACCTGTGACGCACAGTTGTTAGTGGACCGGTTCGAAGCAGCCGGCAGAATCGCCCAATGGCAGACTGATACAAGAAAATGTGAAGAATTCTACCTACTACTCCGAGACAAAGCCCTTCACTGGTGGAAGGCATTAGATGAACAACCCGGTGTAAACAAAGAAAATTGGACACATGTCAAAAGAGAATTCCTAAATTTCTATGGACAAAGACACGCAGCCAGAGCCGTATGTTCTAATTTCGCAGAACTATCTCAGAGGTCTAACGAAAATGTGCACGATTACTATCTCAGAGTAATGGAAGTGTATCAAAGGATCAAAGAGATGAGGCCAGAGAATATGTCTCATACCAGAGCTCAAAATGGGACTGCCCGTGTATACAAGATGGAAGGAATCGATGACATGGGAAGATACTTTATGTTACAGTTGTTCTTGGCCGGACTAAAAGATGATGTCAAACAAAAGACTATGGAGAATGTCCCGGCCACCTTAGGTGACGCGCTCACACATGCAAGGAGTATGGAAGTCATTATAAATGACAGAAGGGCCAGAGGTGCCATTACGTCCATTCGAGATGAACAGGATCAAGTTGAACTAGGATGGGACGAAATCGACGAGGTAGATGAGGTTCTTAAACGAGTCAATGCCTTACGGGTGAAGCAAGGGAAGAAGCCCTTTTCGACGAACTTTAAGACAGGAAGTGGAAGATTTTCCAATGTAGTATGTCGATACTGCAAGATTAAGGGTCACATGCAAAGTGTTTGCCGAAAAAGACTTGCAGCTAAAGCTCCATGTGTGGACGAAAAAGGAGCTCCTTTTAAGAAGGTCAACTCAACTCAAGAGGATCACAGAGAAGATCGAGTTCAACAAGTTTCTTTAATGGGTTACTACGACTCTATCAATTCAGTTTGTTTAAACTAGATAGCGAGAAGAAGTCACCTTCCTTCCTAACTCGCGAAGAAGATGAAAGAAGGTATCCAATAAAAGATACAATTAACCTATTAACAAACCAAGTTATGAACGAAATTAATTCTGTGAGATCCCTCACTAGTCGTCCATATGCCACGGTGCATATGAAGAATATAAAAATTAAGTTTTTATATGACACAGGAGCAGATGTTAGCTGCATTAATTTAGAGGTTTTTCAGAAACTTCAGGTACCCTTACTAGCAGGGAATAGCAAAGAGTGTCGATCTGCTGGAGGACAATCACTGAATATTCTGGGTCAAAGTCAATTAACAATTTCATTTGATGGAAAAACGTTTTCTCACACGTTTTTAGTAATCAAGAATCTCAATGAAGAAGGTATTTTTGGAATCGATTTGATATCAAAACAAAACCTCAACTATTCCGTTTCGACCAGAGAATTTTCGTGGAGTGAGGGACAGTATTGGACTAAGGGAGTGATGAAGTCCGTTCACACTATAACGCTGTCTCCACTTAGTGTTACTCCAGTCAAAGTATCTGTTGAGACAGATAAGGGACACCTAGTCCAAAGGAATGTTCCAGTCGGGGTATGTGTCTACAACCCCCACAGGCCTTTGCTTTCCAGTATGCCCGGTCTTATTGTTTCAGACCATAACCATGGAGGTACCATTATGGTCCAAAATTGCAGTCCCGTCGAGATGAGAATTCCTCACGGAGAAATTTTAGGTTTAGCCGAAAATTACGAAGAAGCCTCAGCTACAAGGATAGATGAGAAGAAGATTAATTCTCTCCTAAAGGAGGAGAGGACAGAAACAATTGACAAAGAAAAGTTAAAATTCTTGAAAGAAAATATGAATTTTAAGAATATCCCAGACGAATTTAAGAAGGCTTACGAAGCTATTATTTTAACAAACCACCACACTTTTAGCAAGGATAAAAGTGAACTTGGGTGGAGTAACTTGGTAGAACATGAAATCGCATTGAAGAATGAGGATCCCGTGTATGTTAAACAATTCAAGATTCCTGAAATGCATATGAATGAAGTACAAAAACACTTACAAGAATGGCTTAAGCTAGGAATCATTGAGAATTGTAGAAGCAAATATAACAGTCCGTTATTCTTAGTTGCCAAAAAGGATGGCGGACTACGTATAGTTCAAGACTTCCGGGCTCTAAATGAAAATACACATGTGGACAAGTACTCAATGCATGACGTCAATGAATGTGTTGCAGAAATTGGCAGAGCTGGTTCCACAATTTTTACCACTCTTGATTTAACCTCCGGGTTCTGGCAAATGGCATTACAACCAAGATCTCGGCCATACACTGCTTTTACTATTCCCGGTAAAGGACAGTTTCAATGGAAGGTAGCACCTATGGGTTTGCTAGGCTCACCTGCCAGTTTTCAAAGGTTAGTGGAGACAGCTCTGAAAGGCATAAATAATGTAATAGTTTACATTGATGACTTATTAATTCACTCACATTCACACCAGGAGCATTTGAAATCTTTAGACCAAGTTTTCAAAAGACTGGCTCAACATGGACTGAAGGTTAATTTTAAGAAATGCGAATTTGCCAGTCAAGAGGTGTCTTACTTAGGTTTTCGCCTAACTCCAGAAGGAATCAAACCAGGGATAGACAAATTGAAGGCAGTCAAAGATGCAAAAATACCAAGCTCATTAAAAGAAATTCGTCAATTTATGGGACTATGTAATTTCTTTCGAAATCATGTGAAAAACTTTTCTTTAATATCAGGGCCTTTGACGGCCCTCACTAAGAAGGATTCAGGATGGAGAAGAGGAGAGTTGCCTCCAAAAGCACTGCAAGCTTTTAAGGAACTCCAAACCATTCTATGTTCAGAGCCTGTGGTTGATTATCCCAGAAGGAATCGACCCTACTCTCTTATCACAGACGCGGCCTGTGGTGATGAAACTAATCCAGGAGGATTAGGAGCGATTTTGACTCAGACTGACGAAGAAGGGAACTTCCGAGTGATAGGATATGCTAGTCGCAAACTAGTAAAGCATGAAAAGAATTACACTCCTTTCTTGCTAGAAATGCAAGCAGCCATTTGGGGAATGGACCATTTTGACACTTATTTAAAAGGGCGACATTTCACATTATATACAGATCATAAACCTTTGGAGAAATTAGGGAAGATCCACACTAAAACTTTAAATCGATTACAAGAGGCAATGAACATATACGATTTTACAATTGTATATAAGAAAGGAGATGAGATGCCCGCCGATTTCTTGAGCAGAAACACAGTGGCTAATATTTCATGGGAAAATCAATCGATTTTTGAAGGTCAACAAGAGGATTCTTTAATTAATGATCTTTATAAATTTTTAAAAGATTCATATCTCCCTAATGATGCACAAAAAGCCGGGTTAATAAAAAAGTTAGCAAAAACTTGTTTTATTGACAATGACATAGTGTGGAAAAGATTGGAGGATGTCAATCTCAACAGAATAGTATTATTTGCTCCAAATAATATGAGACAAGCTATTCTCAGTCACGCCCATGGAAGTCTACTGACGGGACATGAAGGAATACATAAAACTAAACAGAGAATTTTATGTAACTATTACTGGCCTAATATCGATAAAGATGTTATCGAATTTGTGGAATCATGTCACAAGTGTCAATTAATAAAGCACAGGAAATTTCCTATCCAGGCTTTACTGAAACCATTACCTCAATGTTCTGAGATCAATCAGCGAGTTCATGCTGATCTATTTGGACCATTAAAAACGTCAGGCAATAATAAGAAATACATTCTATGCATGACTGACGCTTTTTCCAAATATGTGGAGTTAATAGCTTTACCCGACAAAGAAGCTGTGTCTGTGGCCCAAGGTATCTTTCACAGATGGTTATGCCGATTTGGGGCCCCATTAATTATCACTACTGATGGTGGTAAGGAATTTACAGCGAAAGTTTGCAAAGAACTATACAAGGCTATGAAAGTGGAACATTTCACTACTTCTCCCTATCACCCTCAATGTAATAGTCAGGCTGAAGTAGTCAATAAAACTATTGCAAAGTATTTGGCTACCTTTGTGGACGGTAGTACCCTGGACTGGGAACTCTACTTGGCTCCACTGATGTTTGCATACAACACCTCTATTCACAGAGCTACGAAATTTTCACCTTTTAAACTCACATTTGGTGTGGAACCTCGGTTACCGGGATTTGTTACTCCCGATGTTAACAGGACATTTTATGGTGAAAATCCGGTTGATGATATGCAAAATACTCTCAAGTATACAAGACAGTTAGCGTTTCAAAACAATGAAGACAATCGCCAGCATTACAAAGATTACTTTGACAGTAAAGTTCGGGCGAACACGTATACTGTGGGACAAAAAGTATTAATGAACGAATTTAATTTTCTTCATAAGAATAAGAAATTGGCTCCAAAGTATTCAGGGCCACATATGGTCACTAAGGTACTTCACGACACGAATGTGGAACTTAAATTGTTAAATGGACGAAAAGTGGTCGTTCATATCA
>Ga0078972_1011656_pt1 | contig 15602 bp, 16 predicted proteins | sample YelNatPaOPGAMG01_FD_67568 | JGI IMG/M metagenome (GOLD analysis project Ga0078972, IMG submission 67568) | Hot spring thermophilic microbial communities from Obsidian Pool, Yellowstone National Park, USA - OP-RAMG-01 (SPADES assembly) (version 2) | ecosystem: Environmental > Aquatic > Thermal... | reverse complement strand
CATATTGCACATCTGGAAAAAGGGAGTCACCAACCTAACTTGAGAACTCTCATCAAGATTGCAAGGGTTTTGAATGTCCCAATAAGTTTCTTTTTTGATTAAAAAAAAGGAGGTAAATATGTTAGCAATGATTTATCAAAGAAGTGGCAGGTATTATCTTATGCTTTACGGAAATGACAAAAAACTATCAGATACCTATGAAATGAGCGGATTTGTTCTTGCTTCCACAGGTTCTCATATCAAAATTGGAAAAGTAAATGAAAAAGACGAGTGGATAAAAAAAGAAATAAAAAAGATAGAAAAATTAATAAAGTAAGAAAAGCTCTTATAGTTAGAGGCAGGGCATTAGGAGATTTAGTATGGTGTACTGAGGTACCAGAATTTCTCGCAAATGATGGCTATAAAGTAGACTTTCTTGCCTTTAGGTCTAATGCTCAAATATTACAGAATAATCCTTATGTAAATGTTATAAATCTCCATGAAGGCATGCCAGACACAAAACAAGCATATGATGAGATTCTCAGAAAATACGAAGGATTCTATGACCTCATTGTTAACCTTCTTTTTAGCGTAGAGGGTAGATTTCTATGGAGAACGGATATGAATTATGGCGTTATCCCATCCGAAGAACAACGGAGACAAATGTCAAGGAATAAAAACTACTTTATCGAAACTGTGAAAATAGCTGGTTATCTAAGTAGAGGATATGGAAAGATATATTTTTCAAAAGAAGAAGAAGATAAAATCAAAAAGTGGAAGGAATCACTTGATGGTTATAAAGTGATATTGTGGCAACCAGAAGGTTCGACAATGAATAAGAGACTCCCTAAGGTCTTCAAATGGATTAAGGCAGTTCTTGACTATCTTCCTAAGTCTTATCATATAGTTGTCTCAAATACAATCACAAATGAAGCTTTAAAAGGTTTTATAGATGATGAGCGAGTACTCACAACATGTGGTTCATGGAATATAAGGACTATAATTGGTGCCACAAAGTATGCGGACCTGGTAGTAGGAGCTACCTCTTTTTTAGTAAATGTGGCATCTTGTTTTGAGACTCCTAATGTGGTGATATTCAGTGCAGAAGAAAAAGAAAACCTTACCAATTATTGGAAAAATTCTTATCCTATCTACCCCAAATGCAAATGCTTTCCTTGCTATCTTATTCCAGTGTATCCTGAGTTTGTTAGTGACCCTGAAAAGAAAGCTATTGCACAAAAATACCATGATTCTTGTATGGGAGTATATAACTATAAATGCATGGAGTCCATTGACACGGAAGAGGTTTTATCTGCTATCCTTAGAGCTTTGGGAGTTATAATCATCTAATAGCTCATGAATAACCTTGTACAACCTTGTTGAGAACTTGTCTTTACTTACTGTCCCCGACATAGTAAGCAATTGATAGAGATTGTCTATCTTTACTGCTTTTGCTTTTATAATCTCTTTAATCTTTTTATCTACTTGACCAGAAGATATACCCATAACTTCTAAATTTGATATCCGAACTTGATGGTTTTGTTATCTTATCTTTATACATCTTCATCATATCCTTATACATCTGATGTGCTATCTCAGCCTTACCCTTATAGTTAACTGAGTCTGCTTCTATAGTAGATTCACTTGAAGTTAGTGATTTGTTTGCTATAACCCGATATGCATTCGCCTGAGCGAGGTAAAAGAAGGCATCTAATTGGTCAGAGTTTAGCATTGAGTATGTCGGTTTGATATAATAATGAATTCTTACTTTCTCGCTTGTATCAGTTATAGTTAAAAACCGAACCTTATAACCATTGTAGTAATAGATTTCGTAGTCCTGATTTGGTATGAGATATGATGGCGAGGTATCTGATATGGGGTACTCTATTATAAGTGGTTTATCGGGTAGGTAATCAGAAGATAACGACAATGGATTACTAAAGTCATATTCTATAGTATTTTCTATTGGTTCCATACCATCGAGAGTTCTATCGAGTATTGAAACTATTGTGTCCTCAGTAAGATACTCAATCAAATCACTTAAAATATTACAAAATCTGGAGTATATTTCTTCATATGTCATAGTTGTCTCCCAAACTCCCAAATATCTGTGTTTTTATCAGTTCTTCTCATAATATACTTACCTTTCATCTTTTTACCTTTAAAATCAAATCTTACCTCAGTCTCTTGCTCAACTTGTGTTTCACTCATCACAACTGAGCCTTTATCCACCATCCTAATATAACCTGCACTTTCTCCATAGCTCGCAGAACCTGAGGTAAACTTCTCAGCACCATTTTCTCCAGCATGTAACCAGTCTGTTTTGCCCTCAAACCTTTTTTCTCTTTTTATTATACAAGAAGTATTCGAGTCCAGTGGATTCATTTCCATGACTATTGTTAATATTTCCTCGTCTTTAATTTCGATTCTAAGTAGGTACTCATAGTTTGCTGGCACTCCAATTCTTTTGACTGACCTTGATGGCTCAGAATAATGAAATTGTAAAACAAAATTAGTATTCATTTCACCAGCTTTAACATGTTGACTCAATATGTCTTTGATATTCTCAACAAGTCTATTTCTTACACTAATCCTCTCTTTCTCATCCTTTATTTTCCAGTATTGATATTCTGGTGGTATACGTTCTCTTATATACTTGGGTATTCCAGAATACCCATAAGGTGGTATCCTATTATTTTTAACTGCTCTCGGTTTTAGATAATATGGTAATCCCTCATCAAAAATACATATCCATATTGGTCTATCAATCATTATTCGTCTTATCATCCAATGCCAACGGAAGTCACCAAAGTCAAGGAAATACTCTTTGGCATAACTTGTCATGTATCCTGTTTCTATTATTCCTTTCCTCACTATACGCATTACCGAATGACCATCCTTTGTGGATGGTATATCATCGGGTTTGAATACACCCTCTACATTTAACCATTCTGGAGGAATGAATGGTTTCTTTTCAACCTCAATTTCTTTTGAGACAATTTTGCCTCCATTCAAGTCAATCTTCCAATTATCAGGGTCTTTGTCATATGCTTCTGCAGAATATTTTCCACCTTCTACCTCCAAAGGAGGGACTCTTATTGTGCCCTCTTTTTGGGTCAATAATGTCCAACCACTCAAGAAATTATTATCATTTTCATATCTGAGGTCATTATGCACTGAAGGTGAATGCTTATAATTTGGATGTGAGTCAAAATATTTTTCCAATTCTTCTTTAACCTCATTCCATTTATCCCAATTGTTTTCTAATTCATTCCACAATTCTGGTTTGCCAATCTCATTTAGAATATCCTTTAATGCACAACGATAATGCGATTGTATAACAAATCTATGCTCTTTATCCTCTCTTATTGGTTGGTATGGATCCTCTGACTCAGTTAAATTAATCTCATCATTTACCAAGTCATAGAGGTCTTTGTCTGTAGTATCAACTGCAACTCCATTTTTATGAAATGTTTTTGTATATTCTTCTGGCATAGACTTTACGTAAAGTTTTCTGATATTCATATTTATAATCTCCCTACAAGCGTCAAGGTCTGTAAAATCAGTTAGATTTCTCCTGAGTATATGTCCAGACTGGTCTATTATCCAAATCTCTTTTGATTCTGGGAATGATGATATTTTCGAGTCCTTGACAATGATACCAACCAACTTTCTGGACTCATAAATAACTCCTTTTGGAGTAATCTTCTTTATGCAAAGAACATGGTTTTCTTTCATGGATTTTCTGATAACATCATCCATGGAATCAATCTTATTGGTTTTTTTCAGAAATCTTGGTGCATAGTATTTTATGTCTATCCCTTTATCAGAATAGATTACATTTACGCCTTCAGATTCTATCTCAACAGGTGTCCACTTCTCTATATATGGTGCATTAAATGTCTTACCTACAATGAGTATATTCCCTTTGGGACTCTCGATGACATTGTCGTGATTAGCATTTTCATTAGCAATACAACCGATGAGCAGATTGTATATTCCTTTTTTGCTCGTTTCTATCACATCGACAACAATGAGATTGGTCACAACATTATTATGCAGTTTGACCCACTCATTATCTCTTGGTCTCCCGTTCAGTGTGTAGATGGAATCCTTAAGTTTTACAACGACACCCTCAGAACCATATTCCTTTCGTTTTTTATCCACCTCTAAAGTAAGCTCCTTTTCATTATTGCATAATTCATGAGTGACTATCCTTAAGACATCACCTGAAAAAGAGGCATCAGACCCTATGGATTCCAGAATTTCATATCTTTCATTAAATGGCTTATTATGAATGTCTTCCTCGTAGAATAAGCAATCAAATATACTTGCAATAAAAGAACTGTCATCACAATCTTTCGAATGTATCTGACCTATAATGTATTCTCTTGGATAGTGTTTGCCATCAACCCATGATTCAATCTCACAATCAAGGCATAGTTTATTAGCTTTTAATTTTTTAACAGCTTCCACAATTCTTGGGACTTTATTTGTTATAGTGCTACCATCCTCAGAATAAACTATAACCTTATCACCATCTTTATGAATTATTCCCCTCATACCGTCTCTTTTAGTTGATACATAGCAAGGATACTCAACTAATGCAAGAAGTGATTTAACAGTTTGCCTCTCTTCTTGAGTGCGTTTAGGTATAACTGGTTTCATGGGTATAAAAAATCTACCTATTTCAATCCTATCCTCTTTTTCGCTCATTTCTGCCATCTTCTCAAACTCTTTATTCTCGACCCTTAAGTTGACACTGAGACCCTCTTTAAAGTCCATGTCGTATATCTTTTGTGCATATTCTTCCTCTTCAGTGTCCCTTATCTGTGGGGTTGCAGGGACAAGTTTGAGATGATATATAGGGATATATGAAGCATTTGCACCTATAAGAGCAGGGGGTGGAAAATCAGGTTTAATCATCTTACCTAAAGCCGATTTAGTTGCATACTGGATAACCCTTTCCAGTTTATGCAATAAACTTGTATCCACTGGAAGATACCATTTTCCATTTATTTCTGTAGCCTTTACAATTACATCTATATCTCTTGGTTCATGTGATTTAGCATGGATTAATGAACCACCAATGGATACAAATTCAGGACACCATGTGAAAGTAGGTAAGTATTTGGAGATGTTTAAAACATCTCTATTTAACTCAAAAACCATGCCATCATGAGCAAATGTAATATCCTTCTCAGGATACGACTCTATAAGTTTGAGGTAATAATGGTTTTCATTTTTTATCATAGAACTTCCAAAACCAGTAACAACTATTCTAATCTCATTTGGTATCATTTGAATAATTTCTGTAAGTGGATAACGTTGCTCATACATAGTATCAAATGAATAACCTTCTACAATACATGTATCACAGTTATCAAATACACTGGAATCTATGAAACTTGTTATTTCTGGTGCATAAATAAGATTGTTGATTTTGTAGATTATATTATCATTCTTTGATATTGAGCATTTGATTTCTTCAGTTTCCAAATTAGACTCTAATGACTCAAGTATTTCTTTTGTGAGTATCAAACTGTTAAAGACGATTTTGAAGTCATTTGATACCATGTGTCTTTTTGAGTAACTTTCAGTCTCACCCTTCGTACCAATGAATTTAATAAATGGTCTCCTTACTGATTCCTGAACATTATTGATTCTTACAAATAAACAAGAATCTTTTGGTATTTTTATATTTTTAGGTTCATCATACCTATAAAACCTATCTACTTCAAATTCATGACCATTGTCACTGTTTTTAAAACTAATGAGTCCATAACATTTTTCTGAATCCACAAGGTATCTGGTTTCAAGAAGTGAAAAGAAATCCTTATTTACGGTTATCTTGTTTATTTTACCATCATAAATATCCTTTGCTTCTTTTATGTTTACCGCCCCATTTGGTAATCCCATACCGATAATCTTCCGTCTCTTTTCTTTCCATTCTGCTATCTCATCGCCACTTGGAGGCTCGGTCTTTATATAGCCTTTTTCTTTTGCGGATTTGTAACACTCCCAAAATGATGAGTTATCATCTTTTGGTCTCAACTCAAAATAACATTCACTTCTCAAGACATCTACCACCTCACCAAACTTTTTGAGTAAACTATCAAGAGTCCAATCACCCCAATCTTTACCATCCTTGAGTCTTGGATAACCCACATTGCCCATAAATCTTAATGCTGATAGTAATTCTCTCCAATACTTTTTTGGATTCTTTAAATCTCTCTCAAGCATATCAAAAATCTTTTCTTACTTGTTTTAACCATTGCTTTAAAGCTTGGTAGGAAATCTTACAATTGAATTCTTTTTGTAGAATCTCAACTGAATCAATAAATTTTACACCCTGAGACTTATACCATATAGCTCTTTTAGCTATCCTAACCCTCTTGCTTTTGGATATTTGAGGATTTTGCCATACGCCCATCTTTATATCAAATATATCTCCATTAAGATGTCACCATCGCTGGTTGGTTGTCCAGATAGGGTAAGAGTAACTGTGTAATCCCCAGATATTGCAAATGGGTCATAGTTTGTGTAATTTGAATTCCTTGCTATATTTGAATCTGATTTGACAACGCAACCAAATGCTGATGTTATCACATAAGACAGAGTAACATTGGCTGTAAAATTTGGTACCTTTATTGCAATATTTCTTACCAATCCTGAACCTGATAATGTGTATGATTTAGAGGTATCCGTTGCTCCAAACGATATGGTTGCTTGTACTTTCTCTACCACCCTTTGTCTTGTTGTTACATAAAAGTCTGCCATTTAATCACCCCCTCCTGTTTTTTTTCTAACCTCTATACCTAATTGTGCGATTAGAGATTTCATTACCTTTCTCGCATCATCATCAGTTATCCAACCTTCTGATTTGGCTGTTATCATTGCATTTGTTATCTTATCCACTGCTTCTGCAATCCTTTGAGTATCTCTAATAGAGATTTCAGGTAATATGACGCTAAAATTTCTATTAATATTTGGTTTCAACTGTCCGTGTATGATGGCTTGGTCTATAACAAAGTTTATTACCTCCTCAAACATGCACTTGACGACCTTTTGCTTGGCAACCAATGTCTTTTCTGTTGGATAGCCCATTTCATAAGCCACTGCTCTTGCACCCTCACCATCAGAAAACCAATGAGGTGGGAAACCAGCACCAATCAATATATGATTTTTGAAAAGTTTGACATCGTTGGATATATCAGTTTTAGGCGCCTTGGACTCTATAAGATTCCATTTCACCTTTTCATTATGAACTCTTACCACTCCAGACTCTATAGGTTTGAGTTCTTGAATATATGCCTTTATATCAGCTTTTGTAGCTCCTTCTAATGTGACATCCCATATGAATTTTTCAGTTTCATTAATCTTATAAAATCTATCTTTTAACATCTCATCATAAAAGATAATCCAATCTATTATAGGTATTAATTCACTTCTGCCCCTATTTGCCATCACTGGCTTGTTTATCATAAATACAAAGACCTCACCCACTCTCATTCCATATGTCTTTGATTGTGGGTCTAAGTCCACATTGATTACTTTGAGTGTCTTTGTAGAATTTAATTCAGGATTTACAATGACTTCAATAGAATCGATGATTATGCTGTTACTCTTGTTTCTATTAATCTTTGTAACATTGAGTGGGTCAATGTAACCCATTCTTACAAAACCATCTTTTTCATTTACAGAGGCTGTCCAATATGCTTCACCAAAGAGAAAAAGGTCTTTTATCTTATCATCTTGCCATTTCTTCCAGTTATTGATAGGGTCATTCCAGTATCTTGAGACAACTTTATCGACTTCAGGGTCTTCACACTCAACATAAATACCCTCACCTATTATGTAGTTTTTGTAATACTCAATGATTCTCTTTGCATTTGGAGATAAGTCATACTGCCTCGACACCTCTCTTAACGCCCTTATATACACTTGTGGTGGAATATCTCTTACAGTATACTCACCAAAAATCGAACGCCAGCTTTGGAAATCAGGATTTTGCTCAGGAACCGAGTTTTTTATGACTGCTTCTGTAAACCTTTTCCTTTCAGTTTTTTTGGTCATGTCTAACTCCTAACAATAGATGGGACAACATATAGATTACCCATCATTAAGGTTACAGTCTCTATACCAGTATTGCCTTTGATTTCATAGACATAAGTATTGGAATCTGATTCTATATTCCTTCCACTTGCGGGGATATTTATATTTACTGTCTCATTCATATATATCTCATAAGTTCTTTCATTTCTAACAGTAATATCAAAGCTCCATTTATCCTGTGAATTAGCAGTTTTTCGAATTTGACCAGACAAAATAGAATCCGTCAAATCAAAGTCTGTTTCCACTGTGAGTCTCCAAGTACTACCCTGATAACCTATCAAGTCAATCATACCATCAGACCTTTTTCTGTACACTGAAAGTCCCTTTTTGGACTCTGTGAATTGTGGTGCTACAATACCAACCCAGTCTGAGTAATGCATTACAAGATGGCTCTCACCTTCTGACCATATTGCTTCTTTTTTAAGATTTCCAGAATAAAGTGCATTATCAATGTATATTTTACTTGCGGTCTGGTAGGTTTTTATATAAGCCTGATAAACCACTTTACCTTCTTGTGCGGGTGTAAATATAACTGGAAAATCAAACCAGTCTGTATTGTTTGTCAAAACTGCTGTTGATTGTACTGTTGTTGTGTGTGCTCCTGTTGTCTCATCAAAGTATTCAGCTGTAAAATAAAGTTGTTCTGCGGTTGGGAATGTTGTCCAACCCTCACCTTTTATTTTTATACTTCGTATTTGTTGTGAAGGAGGGACATTGTCTTCTACCCATTTTCCAAGAATTTGTACAGGTCTATCTGCTGAGCAGTATGAAAATGGTACTACCTCAATTGATGTTTGAGCTCCCTTACTTCTTAAAATAGAAGTGTTTTTAATTACATCTCCAAATGCATCATACTTAGCATGAGTATCTTCTGTTTGATTTATATGCTCTACAAGAATATAAGAGTTTGCGGAGACATTCAAAGCATTTCTGGCATATAGACTTAATCCTGTTGGTTTTAGTTTTGCATTTTTAATAAGAAGACCATTGCCAGCTGACTGCATTCCCGATTGTCCTACTCGAATATCGTATGTATTTGCACAGGTATTTCCAAGTTGATTTATTCCAAGATTTGCTTTTAAGACACCGCTTGCGCTATTTATTGCTGTTTGATTAGAATATATATAAGTATCATTGTCTATATCAATGGCATCACAGCAATATATAGGATTTAAATTTGAATACATCTTTGAGTTTTGCACTTTTAAATTTTTTGATTCAGCAGCCAAAGAACTGCAAGAAAATATCCGTGAATTCTTGATTGTTACATTTGGTGTTGTGTTAATACAATTTGATATAGATATGAAATTACAATTATCAAAGCTCTTAAAAGAGAAATTGTAAAGAAAACAAGAATAACTGTTTCTAAAAGAGCAATTTATAATAGTAGTCAAACATAAATTTATTTTGTAAAATCCTGTAAAAATTGCATTTTTTATATTTGAATGCTCAGCAGTGGTATAATTATCTATAAGTGATGGTCTATTAGAATTGTAGTTTCCTATTGTGGTATTAGCCCCCAATTTCTGAAGTATCACATTTCTTGATGCATTTACCACCATACCACCTGCATAGAATGTCCCGCCTGGGAATGATTCAACTATAGTTATTGCAGTCTTGGTGCCATCATAAATTGGGGTTCCTGAAATGGTTGCTTTAAATACATCTGCATTTTGATTAAAATAGTCAGTACCTTTATGGATATAAATCTCTTGCCCATTTTTCCAACTTGAGAAATCACCTGCCACATATATCACCGAACCCGAAGTCCAATTAGAATATAGATATGTGTTATCAACACCACCATAGAAATTGGAGTCTCCACATATGTTTAAATTTCCACCTGTATTTATGACCAGACCATAAATATTATCAGCTGTTGTATTCCAAAGTATTGATGCTGTATAATTTGCATTAATTGGATTGGTCAATGTCCCTATTCTTAATTCTCCACCATTGTTGATAGTTAGATTAACATTCCCGAACCTTAACTCAGTATTAGCAGTTGGAGAGAAGTTAAGAATACCATTTATTGTCGAAGCACCAAGCTCTGCTGTATGGACATCAGTAACAGTAACTGTATGACCTGCTGATACTGTAAATGTATCACCTGTTTGAGAAGGGTAACCAGAACCCCCCCATGTTGCAGGGTCGTTAAAATTGCCCGACTGTGTTGATGTATAATTTGCCATTTTCTATAACTTGCTTCCTTCTTTCAATTTCATTATTTAGTTCTTCTTCAGTTGGTTCATTTGGAAATGTTAAGCATTCATTGTATATGCTCCCATCTTCATCTTCGAAATCTACCCTTACTTCATATCCCCACTCTCTCATAACTTTGCCCCAAATGCATTTTACTTTCATAATAAAGCCCCTATAACTATGCCAACACCCAAAAAACCCATCCCTCTTAATAGTTGTTCAAAGAATGAGGGTTGTGTCTTTTTCTGCTCCTTTAATAGAATGTCTTTTTGTTTGATAATCTCATCAGAATTTTTTATGACTTCTCTTTGGAGTTCTATGACTTCTTTTTGTTTTTCAATTTGCTCCTCAAGTAGAGAAATTGCGGTCTCATAGTCTTTGACCTGTTCCTTGATTATTCTGCATTGTTTGATCTCGACAATCATTTGAGAGACTGTTGAGTCAATAAAACAGTACTCCACTGATGTATTTTCACTTGCTAAAGCAATGTTTGACATTAGTAATATCACAATGAATATCAAACTAATGATTATTGCTCTCACCTTTGATTATCCTTGATGGTTTATAACCAAGATTATTTAACTCTTGTTGGATTTCTTTGCCATGAGGAGGAGTTATATTTTCAATCTCTCTCTTCTTTTCCATTATCTTTGAAACCAAATCTTTGTACTTTTTCCTTAACTGTTTTAATTCATTATCTTTATCCATTGTCACTTTCAGAATTTCCTCATATCTTTGTTTCCAATATTCATTAAGCCTTTTATTTTCTGCATCTATTAGACTTCTCTTTACATGGTTACTGCCATATTTCGTACCAGCTAAGAATATGATAACCGCAAAAACTATAATTGCTAATATAAGTTTCATATTGTCCTTAATCCATGTTTTATAATCCTTAATCAAAGACTTAACCCTTATTCTTTTTTTCTGATGAAATCGTTTAATGTCTTTTCAAGCCTATCCGCCAATTTGTCTATCTTTTCAATGACAACTTCATATCTTTCAGAAAGTATGGCTATCGTTTTTTGAATTTCGGGTAACTTAATTTCTCTCAGCTCTTCTTGCCTCTTTAACATAGCTTTAATCTCATCCTCATACTTACAAACCTCACTATGATTGTTTAATAACTTCTTTGCAATCTTATCCGCAAGATCCCATATTATTCTTGAGGTAAACAAGGTCACAATTATCAATGCTGGATATATCCAGTACTCTAATTGCAAATACCATGCTCCTCAAATTCCTTCGAGTATCCAAATATCTTCACAGGATACTCACGGTTAATCTTAAAAGCACGCCAAGACCTCCTTGAAAAGTATTCTACATTACCAAACCACTTATTTTTATCAAAACCAAACTCTGAGGTTAATTTTCTATCCCTTTCTAACCAACCATACCCACCATTATAAGCAGAAAACGTAAAAGCGTATCTTTCGTTACCCTCAGTCCAATTGCAGAGATTCCAAAGTAATTTGTCATATGTAAGACCAGCTATTATAGAGTACTTTGCTATCAACATCATTTCTGGTGAAATCTTATCTTTTATGATTGATTTTTTAATCATATCATTCAAAGTGACATCAAGAACTTGCATAAGACCATAACTGGTTACTCCTGATGGTTCAATTCGTTTAGCTTTTTCTTTAAAATTACTCTCCGTTTTTATCTGTCCCAAAATGTGACATGTATTTACATCAATCCATACCCTTTGTTTTTCTTGTTCAATTATCTTGATTATATGAGAAGGTGGGACTGCATCACTGGGTAATGCAGTCCCTCGAAGAAGGAAGGAGGTTAACATCGCCGAGACCAAGATTGTGGCGATATAAATGGTTGCTCTCACAATAAGCATAGCTATTGCAAGAACAACCCTATGCGAAGGAGGAGAAGGCTCTTTCCAAAGTCTATTAAGTCTTAATCCTACGTCCCATTTATATTTTTTAAATAACAACTTTGTTGATATATGTGAAAAGATTATGAAACTTGATATGAAAAACATCAGAAGACAAATTGCACCCAAAGACTCATGAAAACCATAATATAGAGAACCGAGCATGAATAAGATTAGTGAGGGTAGGAGTCTGAATGACTCTTGATAAAGTGTTCTTAGAGAACATTTCTTATAGATTTTGTAAGCTATTTCTTTGACTCCCCCATTTTTTATCATGTTATAACGATTAACAAAAGTTATGGTTAATGTCAAGATGGAATTCTTTTTTTAGGATAATCAAAGAGTATTGGGATGTTTTTTCGAAATATGGGTCTTTCTTTCTCGATGACGTCTAATTTGACTTCAAATTCACAGTATGGTTTTGGAGTCCTGAATTTTCTCCTCTCAGCTTCATAATCTGTAATGAATGTCAAAAGTGTTGCATCAAATAAATCTGGAGAACTACCCGTCCTCTTCATTATCCTATATTTGGTCTCAAGGAATTTCCTACCTCTCTCATCAGACATAACCTTAGGAATACATACCTGTTGTTTCCACTCACTTGCATATTTTCTTGCCTCACCCATAAGGCATAATCCTTTATTACATGCATTACGTAGCCTTATAGCACACTCAGCCCTTAAGTTCTTGAAAGATTCTTCATCCTCAGCGGCTGATGACATATGAATCAGGTATGTCTTATCAAACTCCGCTTTTACTTTCTCAAATATTCCTTTGCCCCAAGAACCATCAAAATAAACTTCATCGACAACGTATTTCCTTATGAGTTCAAGTGTTTTGTTTGCAATATTCTCATCAGTATCAGTTCTTATCTTTCCAATATAGATGATATTCAAACCCTGCCTTATCACCCATGCATTATAAGACTCACCAAAACCTGATACATCAACACCCATGATAACCTTATTCTTTGTAATCTTGTCATCAGGAATTCTTCTTATAACCTCTTCTCCAAGCTCATCTGGAATTAATTGGGGTTCGTCTGAAGAACTGTATTCATAAAACTCACCCAATACCCTCGTTATGTAAAATTCTGATTCTATACCATGTTTTAGCTCCATCTGTTTATGCCAGTCATAAGACATCAAGCCAGGGACTATGTTTTTACCTGCCTTGACATTTGGTGTATCAAATGCACTTATGGTTATGATATTACCTGCACCTGCCTTAACATTTCTATAAAACTGGTTGTCAATAGATATTGGGTTAGCTATTGCAAGAAATTTTGAGTTTTCCGATGATAGAATTGTATCTGCTGACTCCCAAAGTGGTTTAGCTATTGCAGTCGCTTCATCAAATATTATCAGGATATTAGGTGAATGATAACTTTGAAAACCTTCTGTTGTGTAGTCTGCGGGTCTAATACCTATAGCAAAATGATTATCCGCAAGCTGTATTTCTGTTGATGTGGGTTTTATATTTGCGAGTTTGACCCTTGAGTTTAACCAAAGTGTTCTGATTTCAGACCAAATCGTCTTCCTGATTTGTGTTTTGATGGCTGAGGTAGTTATGACTTTAGAGGGGTGATGACAAAAAAGGAACCAAAGAGCTATTATTGCAGATACAAATGTCTTACCTGAGTTATTACAGGATTGTACATATGTCGAACGATTGTCTCTAACAGAAAATAGTATTTCTATTTGTTTGTCATAAAGGTACTTAACACCAAGAATATGCTTTGCAAAGAGGTCTGGTCTTTCCAGAAGAATCCGTTTGACAGCATCTATTTCAATCATTGTTAGCAAAGATTATAACAAAAACTATTGACATTATCAAAATATTTCATATAATAATCTTAATGCAATACACTCAGGGTACAGTGTCTGTAACAAATGGTTCAGCGACAGTAACAGGGAGTAATACCGAATGGCTTACCAATGTTTCACCAGGTCATAGTTTCAAGGTTCAAGGTGAATCTGTAATCTACACCATAGCCGCTGTGAATTCAAATACCCAATTAACTCTAAGTGCTAATTATGCTGGGACAACAAAGTCTGGGGTAGGGTATCAAATTACAAGGGATTTCACACCAACACTGAATCTTGCTGAAATCTATGCAAACGATAAAGACTGGACTTCACACCTCACCATAGAAACAATTAGAAGAATAGATGAGAAATTAGGAACTAACTCTCAACCAAGGTTTAAGAACCTGTTTCTCAATATCCAACTAATAACCTCAACGAAGACACTTGAAAGGGATTCGTTTTTCAGTCTAATTAACTCATCTGGTGGTGCTATAACAATCAATCTTCAAACAGCAAGTGGTTATAATGGTGAGATACACTTCTTTAAGAAAATCTCCTCAGACTCAAATATCATAACAATAGACCCTTATGGAACCGAATTAATAGATGGGTCATCAACTTATCAATTCAGTACTCAAAACACAAGTTTTGGAATCATCGCCTATAATGGTGCATGGTATAAATTTGCCACATGATCAAGTTAAAAGAAGGAAGAAAGATAGCAGTATTAGTCAATGATGAGCCCAAAGCGATTATTGAAGACACATTGAGAATCTCTAATATCAATGTGGACTATATCAGAAGGAGCATTCGAATTGTATTTCATAGAGGTTACGTAAGCGATGACAAGTCATTCAATATAACTGGTGAACCAGTAATAATTGAGCTTAATGATGACAATTATTACTCAGCAGAACTAAACAAAATTGTTCAAGGAAACTCATTTTCACAAATAACTACACCATTGCCTAAGCATACAACCAGATGGCATGGTGACTTCAGAAAATTTGATATCGAGCATTATGTAGTAAGCAATAATCTATTGCCAGTTGAAGTTGTAGGAATAGTTGAAGAAAAATAATTAGACTATTATTAGGTCTGTGTTCCAACTTTCTTCCAACCAGATGTAGTATAAATCCATAAGATACCGCTATTATCGACCCATAAGGCACCCACATTTGTGACCCCTGATGGTGGTGTAGACCCCGAGCCTGGTATCAAAAGTAATGGACATGTACCACTAAATTTCCCACCAAATTTCCCGCCAGAACCGAATACTCCTGCACAATGGTCTTGCGTTGAGGGGTTGTATCCCATAATTGCTGATGTATAAGCTGAGCTTGTGTCACTATTTTCTGCTCTCAGACCCATAGCTTTGCCTCTTACAAATATGCCATACCTATTGGCATTATCACCAGTGACCTCCATTACATAGGTATAACCACCTTGTGAAGAATATCCTATTTTTGCTATTTGATTTCCACTTGTATCATAGAAATAAGCTAAACCATCTCTATTGCCATTTATATCTCCTCCAAATGAGCTTCTGCAAGAGGTTCCATCCACTATCTTCAAAACACCTGCTGTTAATTTGTCACATGTCAAAT
>Ga0078972_1011655_pt1 | contig 15603 bp, 14 predicted proteins | sample YelNatPaOPGAMG01_FD_67568 | JGI IMG/M metagenome (GOLD analysis project Ga0078972, IMG submission 67568) | Hot spring thermophilic microbial communities from Obsidian Pool, Yellowstone National Park, USA - OP-RAMG-01 (SPADES assembly) (version 2) | ecosystem: Environmental > Aquatic > Thermal... | reverse complement strand
CGGCGTGCCCAACGCCATCCGCGTCTTCGAGGAACTGCGCCGCAAAGGTCATGAGCCGGTGGGCATCCGCCTGGACTCCGGTGACCTGGCCTACCTCAGCATCCAGGCCGCCAAAATGCTGGATGAGGCCGGCTTCCCGAACACCACCATCGTGCTCTCCAGCAACCTGGACGAGCTGGTCATCTGGCAGATCATCACGCAGATTCGCGATGAGGCGCCCCGCTACGGTGTGGACCCGGAGCGGCTCATCCGCCGGCTTACGTACGGCGTCGGCACCCGCCTCATCACCTCCCACGGCCACAGCGCCCTCGACGGCGTCTACAAGCTGGTGGCGGTGCGCAACCGCGCCGGCTGGGAGCCGGCCATCAAGATATCCGAGACCCCGGACAAAACGCTGAACCCCGGGGAAAAGCGCGTTTGGCGCATCTACGACCGCCGCGGCAAGGCCACTGCTGACCTGCTCAGCCTGGCCCACGAAGACCCCCGCTCCGCCGCCCGCCTGCTCCTGCACCATCCGTCTGACCCGGAAAAGTGGCGCGTGCTGACACAGGATGAAATCTCCGGCATCGAGCCCCTGCTGGTGGACATCCTGGTGGACGGCAAGCTGGTCTACGAACTGCCGTCGTTGGAGGAAATCCGCGCCCTGCGGCGCGCCGATGTGGAACGCCTGGACGCCGGCGTCAAACGCCTGGTCAACCCGCACGTGTACCACGTCTCGCTGTCCGAAGGGCTGTGGAACCTGAAGCAGGAGCTCATCCATGCCGCCCGCCAGAAGGCCCGCGAGGGGCAGAGGAACTCGCCGGCCCTCTGACCCTATTCCCCCGGGAGCTCTTCGGGCGAGCCGGCCAGGCGCTCCAGCAGTTTGCGCTCGCTGGCATGGCTCGCCCAGCGCGGCGCCTCCTCCAGCGGGAACCAGCGCACCTCCTCGACCTCAGCGTCGTGCCGGCGCTCATCCCCGCCGACTGCCCGCATCAGGAAGAAATAGACCTTCTTGTGCACGCGCACGCGCTGGCCGCCCTCCTCCCACCAGTACCAGTACTCGAGCGGCTCCAGCCGGCGGATGATCTCCACCTCCAGGCCGGTCTCCTCGCGCACCTCGCGGCAGGCGGCCTGCTCCAGCGGCTCCTTGCGTTCCACCAGCCCTTTCGGCAGTGCCCAGCGCTCCGAACCGTCGGGAAAGCGCACCCGTATCAGCGCCACCTCCCAACCGCCGGCCGGCCCCCTTCGCAGAACGACCCCGCCGGCGGAAAGCTCAAAGCGTGCCGTCATCGCTTCCCCCTGGATTGTGCCCGCTTCTGCAGGGCATACAGCGTGTTCAGGGCTTCCAGCGGCGTCATGGTATTGATGTCAAGCTGTAACAGCTCCTCCACGATGGGGTCCGTGAGGGTGAAGAGAGGAAGCTGGCTCGCCGGCGGCTCGCGCACGCCGGCCGCCGGCGCCCGTGTGCCGTTGCGCTCCAACCGCTCCAGTATCTCCTGCGCCCGCTGTACCACGGCGCGCGGCAGGCCGGCCAACTGTGCCACGTGAATGCCGTAGGACTTATCCGCCCCACCCGGCACAATGCGGTGCTGGAACACAATCTGATCCCCTACTTCGGTGACCTGCACGTTGTAATTGCGCACGTGCGGAAGCCGCTCCGCCAGCTCCGTCAGCTCATGATAATGGGTGGCAAACAGGGTCTTGGCGCGCAGGTTGGGATGATGATGGAGGTACTCCACCACCGCCCAGGCGATGGAGATGCCGTCATACGTGCTCGTGCCGCGCCCGATCTCGTCGAGGATGACCAGACTGCGCGGCGTGGCGTGATGCAGGATGTTGGCCGTCTCGATCATCTCCACCATGAAGGTGGACTGGCCGGCGGCGATCTCATCCTGCGCACCGATGCGCGTGAAAATGCGGTCCACCAGGCCGATATGTGCGGCGTCCGCCGGCACAAAGGATCCGATCTGCGCCATCAACACGATCAGGGCCGTCATGCGCAGATACGTGGATTTCCCGCTCATGTTCGGCCCCGTCAGGATGATAATCTGCTGTTCCGGCGAGAGATACACGTCGTTGGGCACAAAGGGATGGTCGCGCAGGGTGACCTCCACCACGGGATGCCGGCCGGCGCGGATGTCAATCACATCATCCTCGGCGATCTCCGGCCGCACATAGCGGTGGGTGACTGCCACTTCCGCCAGCGACGCCAGGACATCCAACTGCGCCAGCCGGCGCGCCGTGTCGAGGACCCGGCCGGCCTCCGCCGCCACCCGCTCGCAAACCTCCTTGAAGAGCACTGCCTCCAGCTCCAGGATGCGGTCCTCCGCATGCAGGATCAGCGCCTCATACTCCTTAAGCTCGGGCGTGACGAAGCGCTCGGCGTTGGCCAGCGTCTGCTTGCGGATGTAGTCCGCCGGCACCAGGTGCAGGTTCGGCCGCGTCACCTCCACGTAATAGCCGAAGACTTTGTTATAGCCCACTTTCAGCGACTTGATGCCCGTGCGCTCCCGCTCCGTCTGCTCCAGCCGCGCTACCCAATCCTTGGCATCGCGCGAGCGGTGGCGCAGTTCGTCCAGCTCGGCATGAAACCCCTCGCGGATGACGCCGCCCTGGGATAACAACGCCGGCGGGTCCTCGACCACCGCGCGCGCCAGCAGGTCCACCACCTCCCCGCAGGCATCCAGGCCGGCCATCAGCTCCGCCAGCGCCGAGCCGGCCGGCATCTTCTCCGCCAGGCCGGCGATCTCCGGCACCACCTCCAGCCCCCGCCGCAGTCCCACCAAATCACGCGGCCGCGCGGTGCCCATCTGCACGCGGTTGATGAGCCGTTCCAGGTCCCCGACTTTCTCCAGATGCTTGCGCAGGTTGGCACGCAGGAGGCCATCCTCGACCAGGGCCTGGACGCAGTCCAGCCGGCGCTCCAGCCGGGCGCGATCCAGCAGGGGCTGATTCAGCCACTGCCGCAGTAACCGCGCCCCCATGGAAGTGCGCGTGCGGTCCAGCACCCCCAGCAGGGAGCCTTCCGTAGAGCGGGTGCGGATGGTCTCCACCAGCTCCAGGTTGCGGCGGGTGGCCGGGTCAAGGGTCATGAAATCCTCGGTGGAATAGGTGTGCAGGCCGGCCAGTTGGGAGAGCGCCCCTTTCTGCGTATGCTGAAGGTACTGCAGGAGCGCGCCGGCCGCCCGCACCGCCAGCGGCAGGCCGTCACAGCCATAGCCGGCCAGCGAGGAGACGCCGAAATGGTCCATCAGCGCCCGCCGGGCGGTCTCCTCATCGAAATGCCAGTCGTCATATTCGGTGCGGGCCGAGGGAAGCGTCTGGAACGCCGCCGGCCACGCGCTTCCCGCCGGCCACAGGAGCTCCGCCGGCTGAAGGCGCGCCAGCTCCTCCGTGAGGCGCTGGAGGATATCGCGGCTTTCCATCTGGGTGGTGGCAAATTCCCCGGTGGTGATATCGGCATAGGCCAGGCCGGCCCGCTCTCCCTCCAGGATCGCCGCGGCGATATAATTATTGCGCCGCTCCGGCAGGAGGGCCGGCTCAATCACCGTGCCGGGCGTCACCACCCGCACCACCTCCCGCTCCACAAGGTCACGCCCATTGGGGTCGCTGACCTGCTCGCAGATGGCGACCTTATAGCCGGCGGCCAGCAGTTTGGCCAGGTAGCTCTCGAGGGCGTGATAAGGGACGCCGGCCAGTGGAACCCGCTTATCGCCCCCTACCGGCCGCGAGGTGAGCACGATATCGCACACCTGCGAGACGATGCGGGCATCATCGTCGAAGGTCTCATAAAAATCCCCCAGCCGGAAGAGCAGGATGGCGTCGGGATACTGGCGTTTGATATTCAGATACTGCCGGCGCATGGGCGTCACCGACATCGGACGCTCCTCACTCATCTCCCAGGATTGCCGGATGCATTGTAATCCACGCCGGCCTTTTGGTCAACGCGCGCCCGACGAGCGCGATGAGAAGCTATGAAAGGGGATGGAGCGTCTTGCGCCGGAGATGCCGGCGGCATCTTCCCACACCCGCAATTTGACGACGGCTCGATCTGGTGTATAATAGGCGAAAATGCCGTGAGGCCAGGCCATGTCCTGCACGCGCATGGGCTTGCGAAATACACCAGCACACGTTCGATGGATAGCGACGACGCTCAAGGGATACTATTTCTCTTGAGCGTTTTTTTGCGCCCTGTGACAGGCCGGCCAATAAGGAGCAGAGCGGTAGCGTATGGGGACGATCATCCTGCCGGCGCTCGCCGACGTCCATGTCCACTTCCGGGACCCGGGAGGGACCCATAAAGAGGATTTTGCCACCGGCACCCGAGCGGCGCTGGCGGGGGGCATCGTAGTAGTGCTGGATATGCCCAATACCAGCCCCCCGACAGTGCATCAAGCGGCATTGCAGGAAAAAGCCCGAATCGCAGACCAGAAAGCACATTGCGATTTCGGGCTTTTCCTTGGCGCCGGCCCGGACAACGCCAGCGAGATCTCTGCCCTGGGACGCCGGGCGGCCGGCCTGAAAATGTACCTGGGCCATACCTACGGCCCCCTGCTGATGAGCGAACTGCCGGCCATGATCGCCCACTTCCAGACCTGGCGCGGCCCCGGCCCTATCGCCATCCACGCCGAAGGCCCCATGCTGGCGGCGGCCATCGCCCTGGCCCGCGCCTATGACCAGCCCACCCACCTCTGCCATGTCAGCCGCGCGGAGGAGATCGCGCTCATCCGCCGCAGTAAGGCCGCCGGCGCTCCCATTACCTGTGAGGTCACGCCGCACCACCTTTTCCTGACCGAGGCCGACGCCGGCCGGCTGGGCCCTTTCGGGTTCATGAAACCGACGCTGGGAAGCGAAAAGGACCGCGCCGCGCTGTGGGAAAACCTGGACGTCATCGACTGCTTCGCCACCGACCACGCCCCTCATACCCGCCAGGAGAAGCTGGGAGAAAACCCACCTCCCGGGGTGCCGGGCCTGGAGACCATGCTCCCGCTGTTGCTGACCGCCGTGAGCGAGGGACGCCTGAGCATGGAGGATGTGGTACAGCGCCTGCACTATGCGCCGGCGCGCATCTACCACCTCCCCATGCCGGCCGCCGAGGTGGAGATTGACCCCGACGCGGTATGGGAGATCAGGAACGAAGGCCTGCAGACACGTTGCGGCTGGAGCCCCTTCGCCGGCATGAAAGTGCGCGGCCGGGTGCGGCGCGTCCGCTTGCGCGGCACCCTGGCCTACGAGGACGGCAATGTGCTTGTCCCGGCCGGATTTGGCCGGAACCTCTTTGCCGGCTGAGCCGGCACAAACATCAACCATATGACGATCCGCAAACAACACATAAAGGAGGTTGACCATGTTGTATCAATCGCATGACATGAAGGACCCGCGCGAAGCCGCCGTGCCGGCGGATAACGTCAACAACGGCCTGTACGGGCAGGACATCATCTCGGTGAAGCAGTTCAACCGCCAACTGCTGACCTACATCATGGGCGTGGCCGATGAAATGCGCGCCCTGGTCAAGCGCTTCGGCAAGGCCAACCTGCTGGACGGCAAAATCCTCGCCAACCTCTTCTATGAGCCGAGCACCCGCACCAGCGCATCGTTCCAGGCCGCCATGCTGCGCCTGGGCGGCCGCGTCATCGCCATCAACGAGGTGCGCTACTCCTCGGTGACCAAGGGCGAATCGCTCCCCGACACGGTGCGCACGTTGGAGAGCTACTGCGACGTCATCGTCATCCGCCATCCGGAGATCGGCTCGGCGGCCATCGCGGCCAAGGCGGCGCGCAAACCGGTCATCAACGCCGGCGACGGCCCCGGCGAGCACCCCACCCAGGCCCTGCTGGACCTGTACACCATCGCCGACGAGCTGAAGCGGCTGGACGGGCTGAAAGTCGCCATGCTCGGCGACCTGAAGTACGGCCGCACCGTGCATTCCCTCACCCGCCTGCTCAGCCTATACGACACCGAGTTCTACTTCGTCTCGCCCGACATCCTGCGCATGCCCGAGGAAATCCTGCAGGAGCTCCGCCAGTCCGGCCACAAGTATCATGAGTTCGAGGACGTGAATGATGTCATCGGCGAGGTGGATGTGCTCTATGTGACGCGCGTCCAGCGGGAGCGCTTCGACGATCCCGACGAGTACGAGCGGGTCAAGGATTACTACGTGATTGACCCGGACGTCATGTCCAGGGCCAAGAAGGACATGATCCTGATGCACCCCCTGCCGCGCGTGTACGAGATTGATATGCGTGTGGACGACGACCCGCGTGCGGCCTACTTCCGCCAGATGGAGAACGGCATGTATATCCGTATGGCCCTGCTGGCCGCCGTCCTGGGCAAGGCATAATCCAGCCAGAGGAGAAGGTCCATGGGGTTTTTCCAGCAGTTGGAAGAGACAGCCCTGCGCAATCAATCGCTGGTGTGCGTGGGGCTGGACCCGCAGATGGAGCATATCCCGGAGCGGTTTCGCGGCCGGCCCGATGCCCTCTTTGCCTTCAACCGCTATATCATTGACCAGACACGCGACCTGGTCTGCGCCTATAAGCCCAACTTCGCCTTCTACGAGGCGCTGGGCCTGGAAGGCCTCCAGGCCCTTCAGCGCACCATTGACTACATCGCCGGCGAGGTGCCGGTCATCCTGGATGTCAAGCGCGGCGACATCGGGAGCACCGCCGAAGCCTATGCCCGGGCGGCCTTCGAGGTGTGGGGCGCCGGCGCGGTCACCGTCAACCCCTACCTGGGAGCCGACAGCCTGGAACCTTTCCTCCGCTACCGGGACAAAGGGGTGTTCGTGCTGTGCCACACCTCCAACCCCGGCGCGGAACAGCTCCAAATGCTCTCCTGTGAGGGGAAGCCCCTCTTCGAGCGGGTGGCGGAGATGGTCGCCGGCCTCTCCAGTGCCGGCAACGTCGGCGTTGTTGTCGGCGCCACCTACCCCGACCGCCTGCGGGCCGTGCGCCGGATACTACCGCAGACGTGGGTCTTACTGCCGGGCGTCGGAGCGCAGGGCGGTGACCTGGAGGCCAGCCTGGACGCCGGCCTGCGGCCCGACGGCCTCGGCCTCATCATCAATTCCTCGCGCGGCATCATCGGCGCCCCCAACCCGCGCCAGGCCGCCCTGGAACTGCGCGAGCGCATCAATGCGCGGCGCGGCTCCCTGCCGGCGGAGCACATCGCCCTGGGGCTGTTCGACGCCGGCTGTGTGCGCTTCGGGGAATTCACCCTGAAGTCCGGCCTGGTCTCGCCGATATACATTGACCTGCGCCGGCTGGCCTCACACCCCCGTCTGCTCGAGGAGGTCGCCGGCGCCTATGCGCGCCTGCTGGCAGGGCTGACGTTTGACCGCATCGCCGGCATCCCGTACGCCGCCCTGCCCATCGCCACGGCGGTGTCCCTGCGCACGGGCCGGCCCATGATCTACCCGCGCAAAGAGGTCAAGGAGCACGGTCTCCGCCAGGCCATCGAAGGGGAATACCACGCCGGCGAGCGGGTGGTGGTGTTGGACGACCTTATCACCACCGGCGCCAGCAAGTTCGAGGCCATCCAGCCCCTCACCGAGGCCGGCCTGGCCGTGGAGGACGTCGTGGTGCTGATTGACCGACAGTCCGGCGGCCGCGAGGACCTGGCAGCGCGCGGCCTGCGCCTGCACGCGGTGCTTACCCTGACCCAGATGCTGGACATCCTCCTGCGGCACGGCCGGATTGACGCCGGCGAGCGCCAAAAGGTGCTGACATGGCTGAACAGCTCTCGCCCGACCTCCGCGTGAACCTGTGCGGCGTGCTCCTGCCCAACCCGCTGGTGCTGGCCTCGGGCATCCTGGGCACGACCGCTGAGCTGATGGAACGGGTGGCGAAGAACGGCGCCGGCGCCGTGACCTGCAAATCCTGCGGGCCGGAGCCGCGCGCCGGCCATCCCAACCCCACCGTGCTGGATTGGGGGCCGGGCCTGATCAACGCCGTCGGGCTGGCGAACCCGGGCATTGACGAGGCGGTCGAGATCCTCCGGGAAACGCGCCGGCGGCTCCAGCCCCTGGGCGTCCCGCTCATCGCCAGCGTCTTCGCCGACTCAGTGAAGGGGTTCGCCGAGGTGACCCGCAGGGTCTGCGCGGTACCGCCTGACCTGGTAGAGCTGAATATCTCCTGCCCGAATGTGGAGGCGGAGTTCGGCCGGCCGTTCTCCCTCGACCCCGATGCCGCGGCGGAGGTCACCCGCGCCGCGCGCGCCGTCTGTGACCGCCCCCTGCTGGTCAAGCTCTCCCCCAACGTCACGGACGTGGTGGCCATCGGGAAGGCCGTGGTCGCCGCCGGCGCGGATGGTCTCACCGCCATCAACACCCTCGGCCCTGGCATGGTGATCGATATTGAAAGCGGCTGGCCCATCCTCGCCAATCGGGTCGGGGGCGTCTCCGGGCCGGCCATCCGCCCCATCGCCGTGCGCATCGTATACGACCTGTGGGCGCACCTGCGCGTGCCCATCATCGGGACCGGCGGCGTGACCTGCGGGCGCGACGTGATTGAGATGATCATGGCCGGCGCCACAGCGGTGGGTATCGGCTCAGCAGTGATCCAGGGTGGGCCGGCGGTCTTCTCCCGCATCGCCGCGGAGGTGCGGGACTATCTGGCCTCTCATGGATATGCATCCCTCAACGAAATTCGAGGACTGGCACATGCGCGACGGCACATGGAACCCTGAGCTTCCGCTCCCGATGACCATCCGCGAGGTGCGGCAGGAGACGCCGGCCGTCAGGCGCTTCGTGCTGGACGGCTCGCTGACTGCAGAGCCGGGCCAGTTCATCATGGTCTGGCTGCCGGGCATTGACGAAAAGCCCTTCAGCCTGATGAACGCCCAGCCGGTCACGCTGGCCGTGGCGGAGGTCGGGCGCTTCACCCGGGCCATGCACCAACTGAGTCAGGGGGATCGGCTGTGGCTGCGCGGGCCGTTCGGGCAGGGATTTACGCTGGAGGGCCGGCATCTCTTGCTGGCCGCCGGCGGCTATGGTGCGGCGCCGCTGGCCTTCCTGGCGCGGCGCGCGCGAGGGGAAGGCCGGCGCGTAGCAGTGCTGGTGGCGGCGCGATCGCGCCAGCACCTGCTCCTGGTGGACGAGTTTCGCACGCTCGGCTGTGAGGTCTACACCTGCACCGATGACGGCTCCGATAGCCAGCCGCCGCGGCTGGCGCCGCAGGCCGTCGAGGAACTGCTGACAAGCCTCCGGCCGGACGCGCTATACGCCTGTGGGCCGGCCGGCATGCTCGACGCGCTGGAGACGCTTGCCCGGCAATATCACCTGCCGGCACAGCTCAGCCGCGAGGCCTACATGCGCTGTGGCATCGGCGTGTGCGGCTCCTGCACCTGCGGCGACCAGCTTGTCTGCCGGGATGGGCCGGTCTTCAGGATTCCCGGCTAGCGGTTCGCCGGCACCAGCGGAAATCACACCGCTCCGCGCCCGTGCCGATGGTCCCCTGCCTGGACCACCCGATCGGCGCCGGCACCAGCCCCGCCAGATAATCGTCCATCCTGCAGAACACCGCTGTCAGCTCCGGCGCACCCAGCGCTGTGAGCGCTTCATGGTACCAGCATCCCACCACATCGAACCCGTAGCAGATGCCATCATCCACAGCCGGCAGGGTGCGCCAGCCGGCCGGCGGGAAAATGGTGCGCATAGCCAGCCGCACCAGCACGCGCCACGTCGGGAATGGGTCGGGAACCGCCTTGAGCCAGCCGATGGCGCGCTGATACAGCGGCCCGATTTCCCGCCAGGCCAGGCGCTCGACCTCTCGAAGCGCCCGGGACTGCTCCACGCCGTGCCGGCGCAGCGCGGTGTACAGCGCCAGCGCCGGCAGAATCTGCCAGCGCAGGTGATATGCCAGCACCGGATGGCGCGGACAGGGCTGATGGAGGATCAACCGCCGATACTCTTCGCCGGCGGACCCCACGATCGCGCCGGCCGCCGGCATGCCGAAAGACTCCGCCAACGCGGACCGCCACAGCCGGCGGTAGGGAAGCTCGGCTTTCCGCCGCAAGAGCCTTCCCATGAGGAACACGCCGGCCAATACGCCGGTCAGCAGGGCCAGCATGCGCCGGCTGGATAGTCTCCCCGCACTCCGACCAGGATTTATCATCCCACCCCTCACAATGCGATAAGGGCTTCTTAAGCTTAAAGACTAGACATAAGCATTGACGTCACTGCCCTGCCGCTCGTATAATGGAGGTGTGCGCGGCAGGCGATCCATATCGCGCCGGCGGTAGCTTTCCAGCCTTGAGGGATTCCATGGTGGTCTGAATTGAACATGTGGCAAGGAGCAACCCAAGTGATCATCACGGAACGCGCCGCCATTCTTGTCACGCGGGAGCCGCTCGAGGAGGACCTGGCGGATTGGATGAAACGCATCGCCGGCGATGAAGCTCAACCCCCATTGACGGGCGTCCTCGTCTGCCCCCGCGGGTGTGGCACCCGCATTTACTGGGCGCTGTCCGCAGAGTTGGCGGCCTATAAGGAAGACCTGCTGGTCTTCCTCTACCAGCAGTTGTACTGGACCGAGTGTCCCGAACATCGGGAGATCCAGCCGCAGGTGCGCTCCCGCAGTGGATACAGCATCCAGGCACCCCTGAAGCCGGCCTCTGGCACAGCCTCATCCAGCCGCCGCACCTCGGAATATTACCACAACCGCTACGAATAAGGCCCTTGTCTTCAGGCACCCGCTACGGGTGCGCCTGCCGCCACGCTGTCGAATCAGGGAAGAAGATGGACTGGCCGTATATCTCTTGCCCGAAGGAAGCGATCCGCTCCTGCGCCGGCAAAGACGTGATCCATTCGATAAATGCCTTCGCGCCGGCATAGCATATCTGCGGATAGCGCTGGGGATTGACAGCGATCACCGAATAAGGATTCCGGAGAGTCTTATCCCCCTCGACCAGCATCTCCAGCGCCAGGCCTTTTGCCTTCATGGTGAGGAACGTGGCGCGATCGGAAAGGGTATATGCTCCCATCTCGGCGGCAGTGGTCAGGGTTGGCCCCATGCCCTGACCGACGGAGCGGTACCACTCCCCCGCCGGCGTAATGCCGGCGGCCTGCCAGACCTCCTTCTCCTTAACATGCGTCCCGGACTCATCCCCGCGCGACACAAAGACCGCCTGTGCCCGTGCGATCCGCTGAAACGCCTCGACGGCGGTCCGCAGGCCGCGGATGCCGGCCGGGTCGCTCGCCGGCCCCACGATGACGAAATCGTTGTACATCACCGGCTGGCGGTCCACGCCGTAGCCGGCGGCCATGAAAGCTTCCTCCAACGCCGGCGCATGCACCAGCAGGACGTCCGCGTTGCCATCCTCCCCCAGCTTCAGCGCCTGGCCGGTGCCCACCGCCACTACTTTGACCGATATGCCGGTCTGGCGTTGAAAGTGGGGCAGGAGATAGTCAAGCAGGCCGGAGTTCTCGGTGCTGGTGGTAGTCGCCAGGATAATGGAGGTGCAGGAGGCACTGCCGGCCGGCGGAGCGGACCGCGAGCCGCATCCCGTGAGTGTGATTGCTAGCAGGAGCAGAAGGAGGGCAAAAGCATTTCGCCGGCGCATGTTGTGCTCCAGTGATAGAGAGTGCGGGAAGCTCACCAAACCAGCTCCCCATTGAGGAAGGCGCGGGTGCGGGCATCCTGCGGCGCGGTGAAGAACTGCTCCGCCGGCGCGATCTCCACCACCTGCCCGTTCAGCAGGAACGCCACGCGATGGCCGAGCCGGCGCGCCTGAAAGACGTTGTGCGTGACCAGCACCATCGTCGTGCCCTGCTCGCGATTCAGGTCCCGGATCAGCCCTTCGATGAGGCTGACGTTGTAAGGGTCCAGATTGGCCGTAGGCTCGTCCAGCAGGACCACCGCCGGCTGGAACGCCAGTGCCCGCGCCAGGGCGACACGCTGTCGTTCGCCGCCCGAGAGGTTGGGGGCATGACTGCCGGCCAGCGAGGCCAGGCCGAGCCGCTCCAGCAAGCGCGTCATCGCGCCGTTCTGGGCCGGCATGCCCCGCACCTTCCGGCCGTAGGACACGTTGGCCAGGACCGAGCGGTTGAGCAGGGCCGGCTGTTGGAAGACCATGGTCACCTGCCGGCGCAGATGCAGGCCCACCGGCGCGCCGGGCGGGATGGAATGCCCCATGAACTCGATCTCGCCCGATGTGGCCGGCTCCAAAAAATTCAGCAGGCGCAGTAACGTGCTCTTCCCGGAACCGTTGGGCCCCACCACCACCAGGATTTCGCCGCGGTATATTTCCAGATAGGAGATATCCAGCACGAGCCTCCGCTGGTATTCCTTTCGCAGGTTGCGCAGTCGAAAGATGGCCTCGCTCATAATGGGCGGAAGAACCTTTCCTCAAGCTGGAGGATCACGAAGTTGATGACCAGCGCCATGGCCAGCAGGATCAGCCCCAGGGCGATAGCCACGTCGAAATTGCCCTTGCTGGTCTCCAGCACGATCGCGGTGGTGAGCACGCGGGTTTCGCCGGCGATGTTGCCGCCCACCATCATCACCGCGCCCACCTCCGCCAGCGCCCTGCCCAGGCCGGCCGCCACCGCCGCGGCGATGCCGGCGCGCGCCTCCACCAGAAGCGTCAGGGTCGCCTGCCAGGGAGTGGCGCCCAGGGAGAAGAGCTGTTGCCGGAGCAAAGGGTCTACCCCCAGCAGTGCCGCCATGGTAAAGCCGGTGACGATGGGGAAAATGATGAGCGTCTGGGCCGTAATCATGGCCGCCGGCGTGAAAAGCCGCGGGATGAGGGCGGCATTGAGCGCGCCGAGGGGGCCGTTGCGCGACAGGAGGATATAGACGAACAGGCCGACCACCACCGGCGGCAGTCCCATCCCTGTGTACAGCATCAGCCGCAGGAAGGACCATCCCGTGAAGCGCCGCAGTCCGAGGGCCGCGCCCAACGGCACCCCCAGCAGGACGCTGATGGCCAGCGCTGTGCCGGAGACGCGCAGGGAAAGGCCGGCGATTTCCAGGACTTCCGGGTCCAGGCTCAGGATGAGGTGAACGGCTTGACGCAGACCTTGCAGAAGCGTATCGATGGCGGCTTCCTCCTGTGCTGGCTGGCCGGCGGCGCTGTCGCCGGCAAAAAGAAACCGACGTCTTCGCAAAGGAGACGCCGGCTGGTATCAGCACACAAGGCGTTCTCCTTTCCAAATACGGGGGGCGAAGACGTTTCCATCTTCACCTTTGACCTCGCCGTTGAGGTACTGCGGTTGCAGTCCATAGCCCACCGGCCGTAGGCCCTGCAACTCGGAGAACGTGCAGTTTCTCACTTTTGCACCCAATATATGGGAAAACCCTGATATTGTCAAGCGCTGGTCGCGCTGGCGCCGGCGCTGGCGGCGCACACATACGCCTGCGGTTCCAGCCCGGTGCGCCGGCGGTAGCAGGCCGCGACCTGTTCCACGAAATCGCCGGCGCCGGCCGCGGTCACCAGGGCAATGGCACAGCCGGCGAAGCCGGCGCCGGTCATGCGCGCACCGAGACAGGCCGGATGCTCCCAGGCGCATTCCACCATGGCATCCAGCGCCGGCCCGGTGACCTCGAAATCATCCCGCAGGCTGATATGGCCGGCGTTCATCAGCCGGCCCAGCTCCGGCGCGTCCCCCCTGCGCATGGCCTCCGCCGCCTGCAGGGTGCGGGCATTTTCCCCCACCACATGCCGCGCCCGCCGATACACCGCAGGGTCCAGCCGGCCGGCCCACCGCTCCAGTTCGTCCGGCGCCGCATCCCGCAGGGCCGGCACCCCCATTATTCGTGCCGCTTTCTCGCACTGCGCACGGCGCTCGTTGTACGCCGAGTTCATCAGTCCCCGACGGGTGCCCGTATCGAGCACCACCACAACGCAATCCGGCGGGAGCGGAACGTGGGTGAAGGCGAGCGTCCGGCAGTCCAACAGCATGGCATGGCCGGCCCTGCCGCCGGCGCAAATCATCTGGTCCATAATGCCGCACTGCACCCCCACCCACTGATTCTCCGCCTTCTGTCCGAGCAGAGCCATCTCTTTCACATCCCAAGGCCAGCCGGCGGCCGTGGAAAAAGCCTTTGCCACCGCCATCTCCAGCGCGGCGGAGGAGGATAAGCCGGCGCCGATGGGCAGATCGCCGGCGATGACCCCTTCCCACCCACAGAGCGGATAGCCGGCCCCTGACAGTGCCCAGGCGACACCTTTGAGATACTCCGACCAGGCCGGCCCGCCCTTTTCCAGTTGGGCAAGGCGAAAACCAGCCTCTTCGCCGAAATCCAGCGCCAGCACGTTCACGATATCGTCCTGGCGCGGGCGCATGGCGACCCAGATGGCGCGGTCAATCGCCATGGGAAGCACAAAGCCGTCATTGTAATCGGTATGCTCACCGATGAGATTGACCCGGCCGGGGGAGCGCACCAGCCAGGCCGGCCCGCCGGCGAACCGGCGCTGAAACGCGTTAATGGCTCGCTGTCGTGGGTCCATCAGTATCCCCTTTCTCTCCCGTCCTTTCCAGATAGTGCCGTTCCGACAGGGCGCGCAGACGGGATGCCGCCTCTTCCGGCGTCAGGTCGACCGAGTCCTTCCAGCCCTTCACTGCGACGCGACCGTTTTTCGTGTCGACGGAAAAGCACAGCGCGTCTTCGCCGAGCGTCTTCTTCAGCTCCGCGCCAAACGCCTTGTTGATGCCGTCCGCAGAGAACAACGCCGAGCCGTAGATCACGCGCTTCGCACCTGCATCGAGCAGCCGCTGGCCGTCCTCGGCGGTCTTCAGGCCTCCACCCACCTGGCACGGCAGCCGCTTGCAGATCATCTCAATCAGCGCGCGATTGTCGCCCTGGCGCATCGCCGCGTCGAGATCGATGAGCTGCACCAGCGGATACTTCGTGAAGCGCTCGATCCAGTAGTCGAAGTCGTCGAACGAGAGCTTCAGTGTCTCGCCGTGCACAAGCTGGACGATCTTGCCACCCATAAGGTCGATGGAGGGAATCAGCATGGAAGTACAAACTCCTGGTAGTGCTAGCCACTAGCTTTTAGCTGCTAGCCTCTAGCTTTGTTTCTGCCATCCCGTAACTTTGCACAACGGAATGGGAAATCGATTGCAATAAAACTTTCGCTGTACATCATCTTTAGCGAGAAGCTAGAAGCTAGCAAGGCAGCCTGACCGCGACGCCGCTCTTTGCAATCTCAGTCTTCAGCGCGCGTGAGTCGGTGATGCCGAAGTGGAAGATGCTGGCGGCGAGTGCAGCGTCGGCCTTGCCGCCGCCGCGTGCGTGCGAGAAGACATCAGCGAAGTGCTGCGCGGAGCCTGCGCCACCGGAGGCGATGACGGGGATCTGCACGGCCTCGGCGACGCGCGCGGTCAGCTCGCAGTCAAAGCCGTTGCGCGTGCCGTCGGTGTTCATGCTGGTTAGCAGGATCTCGCCAGCGCCGCGCTGCTCGGCCTCGCGCACCCAGTCCAGCACGCGACGGCCGGTGGGCTTACGACCACCGGAGACGTACACCTCCGCGTCGCCGACCGGGTCGCTGGCATGCTCAGCGCGCCGTGCGTCGATGGCGACGATGACGGCCTGCGCGCCGAAGCTCGCGCCGATCTCGCCGATCAACTCGGGACGAGTGATGGCTGCGGAGTTGATCGAGACCTTGTCCGCGCCTGCGTCG
>Ga0078972_1011653_pt1 | contig 15607 bp, 17 predicted proteins | sample YelNatPaOPGAMG01_FD_67568 | JGI IMG/M metagenome (GOLD analysis project Ga0078972, IMG submission 67568) | Hot spring thermophilic microbial communities from Obsidian Pool, Yellowstone National Park, USA - OP-RAMG-01 (SPADES assembly) (version 2) | ecosystem: Environmental > Aquatic > Thermal... | reverse complement strand
ACGCCAATCCCGGCACCTGGGTGCTAACCGGGGTCCTGAAATTGGTGAGCGGTCCCACCTTCTTTGGCCGCCATATTGCCGAGCTGAACGGCACGAACAACAGGCTGGTGCGCACCTACGTCTGGGGCTTGGACCTTTCGGGCACAGAGCAAGGCGCAGGTGGCGTGGGCGGGCTGCTGATGTTCACGCATCACGGTTCACCCGTCGCGACCCACTTCTCCGCCTACGATGGGAATGGAAACGTGGTGGTTCTGGTCTCCGCCTCGGACGGCTCGCCCACCGCCCATTACGAATACGGCCCGTTTGGCGAGCCGATCCGCGTCACCGGCCCTGCGGCCGCCACCCTGAACCCCTTCCGTTTCAGCACCAAGCGCACCTGCAACACCACCGACTTGGTGCTATATGAATATCGGGTTTACAATCCGAGTACGGGCAAATGGCTAAGCCGAGATCCTATAGCCGAGGATGGCGGTCTGAACTTGTACGGAATTGTCGGCAACGATCCCGTTGGCAGGTGGGATATTGTTGGCCTTGCTGTAAAGCAAAACCCCGACTGTAAGGATAACTGCAAAACCGACCAAGATTGTTGTCGTTGCATGGTGTTCTGCGAAGGTGAAGGCGGGTGCGAGGCGGCTGTTTACCATATAATGAAGAATCGACAGAACACCAAATGGGGTGACTTTGGCGGCGAAAAAGATTTTTGTGCTCAGGCAAAATCGACCAAGTTCGATTGCGGGCCGAAGAACAAGCTAATCATTGGTGGGAAACCTGGTGGTGGGCGTGACCGATACGATCAGTGTTGTACAAAGACGCTGCCTGAGGGACGTTCTGCGGAGGCTGCTGCGAAAATTTGCGGGGATCCAGGCGAAGACCCGACAGGAGGAGCACAGTTTTTCTTTACAGGCGGCCAGACGCCGAAATGGATGAAGTACAACGTCAGTATCGGCAATTGCTCGAAAGTGTCCGTGCCAGGATGCAGTCTTGATATCTACAAGTGCAATGGTCCAACCAAGCCAATGCCGCCCGATTGGAATCCATCAAACCTCTAACTTTGTTATGCAAGAACTGGAGCATTTGCTTTGGATAAGATATTTATGTTCTTGTCTTGCTGCCTTTTCGTTCGTCGCCAATGTTACAAGCAATGGACAGAACCATTTCAGCTCGGAAGATTGCGCCAAAGTGATTCTTCCTAAGGTACGACTTGAAAAGGACTTCCAATATGACGTGGCCAAAATCGTTCCAATTACAGACGGCAAAACGCGGGAAGCGAGAATCCTTTGCCACTTGATTGGCGGGCCTCCAACCTCAACGACAGGCGCAGTCGGCGTATTTGACTCAACAGGGTTTCTACTTGATGCCCAGGTGGTCAAGAGTCTCTATGAATACGAAACCAATGCCAGCGTTTTGGTTGACAACGACAGCGTGGTATTGCGCACTCTGAATGCATCAGGGACTGGGTTGCACGAGGAATCGCTGGTTGTACTGACGCTCGTTAATGGAAAGTTGATCGAGACTTTCCGATGCAGCGGTTTAAAGTATTCACTGCATGGGGAGTTCTATGACCAGACGGTGCAGCTTGTTTTCTGTGACCTATACGGGGATGGAAGCCGAGAAATTGTCCGCCTGGTGAAGACTAACCGATATGCTTCCAGCAGCGACCAAGAGAATTGCAAACCCAGTGCCAGCAAAAGCTTTGCGGAGGTTTATCAGTTTGACACGAAAAGCAGCAAGTACGTTCGGACATTTGATTGAAGGAATCCTTTACTTTTCTCACTGGGAATACTCGCAGGTTCGTGCCGTCATGCTGGCTGATGCCAATACACAGCGCGGCCGTCATGCCTTTCATGGACCTGCTAGCAAGGCAACATCAATTAGGCAGTCCAACCAACTGCATGGGCAGAAAGCCTATGGGCCCTAACTATATCCGGACGACTGTGGTTAACGCTTACTCAATGGGACCGGAGAACCGGGAGGGTGCAAGTGGCAGCGGGGACGATGTGCCCCTTATGGTTTCAATCAACTCAATCAAAAGACATAATCTTGTCGGAGCGGGTCGGAAAGGTAAATCCGGCGCCACCTTCGGCCTATTTATAAATTGCGAAACTGTGAGTTAGAGCTTCTGCTTCAGCGCTCGCAAAAGGTCTGGTTTCGAAGGCTGATCCGATGCGTATTGTGTGTGCCCCTTTTCGGCGGGGAGGACTTGTTGGTTGCGATTGTGATGGCAACACGACTGGCTATTTGTGGTGGATTTTATGCTTTGGAGAGTTGAAATTGGTTGCAATGTCTACTTAGTCGGCATAAGATGTGGTGGGCATTGTGGCGGAGAGTTGAGTGGACATATTATGGGGTTGGTTGTAGGACTGTGAAGAGGACATGGGTGCGGAACGCTAACAGCGGCACATGGTAAGTGACCGAGGATTTGAAGTTCATGAGCGATCCGATGCTCTTTGGTCGTCACATTATGGAGCTGAATGCCACTAACATCTCGTTGGCCCGGAGCTATGTTTGGGGCCTGGGCCTCTCGGAAACGATGGATGGTGCCGGTGGCGTGGGTGGGTTCCTTTGGGTGAGGTCGCACACCGCCTCTGGGGCGGCCGCGGGCACGCATTTTGTGGCGTATGATGGAAACGGTAACGTGGTTGCCCTTGTCAGTGCCACCGCTGGTACTGAAACCGCCCGGTATGAGTATGGGCCATTTGGTGAACCGATCCGCATCACTGGCCCCGCCGCCGGCCAGAACCCCTTCCGCTTCTCCACCAAGCGCACCTGCCCCACCACCGACCTGGTCCTCTACGAATACCGCGCCTACAGCGCCACCCTAGGCCGGTGGCTGAGCCGCGATCCGATGGGAGAGTTCGGGTTCGATGCAGTCACCAGCGCCGGCACCGGTCCGTGCAAAGAAAGGGGGCCGGTCGTGTGCCGGGCAAACGCCTACGGTGCCAAAGGGCGCCGGGCTGGTGTGGCCTCTTGTGGGCCAGTCTCCCTAGCCTCACCAAAAGGAGGTACACTGGCCGGCGCAAATGGCGAAGCCTTACGGGGCAGGCTTGCGTACGTTTTTGTTGTGAACAACCCGCTGCTGCACCTCGATCCCACTGGGTTGGATTGCCCCGGGTGCGACCTGGTGAGTGAGATCCCTGGAATTGGTCCCGTTTTCGAGACGGATTGTGCTCTGAGGTGTTGCGCCAAACATGACGAGTGCTATGACCTGCGGAACTGTTCGGCTTGGTCTTGGTTGATCGCCGTGGCAAAATTGGCCGCTTGCGTAGCGCTTGAAGTTCCTCCCGAGCTGTGTCTGGGCATTCCCGTTACGGCCTGCGACGACTGCAATGTGAGGGTGATACACTGTATGGTTGGCTGCACGATCGGCATCGACCCCGGAGGAGAGAAATATTACTGCGCAAGACAACATAAATACATCAGGATTGGGTTCGGAGGTGATTTCCCGAACCTGCGGGCTGCTAAAGAGTGCTGTTGCAACTGACCGTTGGCTTTCCCATGCGCATGGTTTCGCTCCTTAGCACTGTTGTTCTGGCTAGCTTATGCTGCGGCTGTTGGCCGCGACCGGGTGAACGCCAACAGGTTGCCGCGGATGTATCCGCGATCCTGACGAATCTGCTCGTGCCCGAGCCGGTTTTTCTGTCCATAACCCAGGGCACGTCCTTCCAGAGGGTGACCAACCTGCTCGGCAGTCCGACAACCCATGAGTTCACCCTTAGGAGGGGGAGCGTGCAATACACATTAATCAGCGCCATGGTCGATCTTGAGGGGGAGGGGGTGACTTTCTGCCTGCTGTTTTCCAACAATACCTTGATCAAGGTGACAAATGTACCTCAGCGGGATTTAGAAACGTATCCCTACCGCAGCACGACAGCGACACGTATAATCCCGTGGGAGATCGGCGACGAGAGAGACGAGGCCTACATTGAAAAGATCCTCAATGCTCCGGCCTTGACGCGCGAACAGATTCGGGCGCGGCTCGACCAGTTGCGTCCATACGCCCGCGCAGGTGAGCCGGCGAACATCATGCCAGCCTTTCTGCTGACGCGGTTCTTCGAGCTTACTTGGGAACGGACCAAGCAAGCCTACTTGACTAACCAAGGACTCAGGAGACGGTATGACGGGTGCCGGGTTGCGTTGGGGATGACGGTGGAGGAAGTGGACGGGCTTTTCGGAAAGCCGTTGCGTGTCATGTCCGTCAAAAGCGGGGGCTCAGCGCGAATCTACGGTGACCTGCGGCGGCTGGACATCAACCCCGAGTACAGGTCTTCTCCGGTGGCCGTTGGGTTTGATGCCGGAGGGCGAGTGACACGAGTGTACAGTCACGGCTTTATTTGCGAAGAATGGCTGAAATGACGATGGCTGCCGTGGGTCAAGGCTGCTATCGGACTGGGGCCCGACGACCTGGGCGCATGGTCTGGATTCTGCGTCCTGAGACGTGTCCTCGGTCGGATGTAGAGGGGTTGGACCGCGACGTTTTGAGGCCGAGCACCCTCGGCCGGGAGTATGCGCCGGTGAACCCGCCCGCAACCGTCTGCTGGCAGGCGGGCGTGCCGGGCGCAGGCCTGCGCGGTTGCCGGCGCAAGATTGCCTGGGCGCGTGTTCGAATGCGGGCTTGGCGCGCTTGTGCCCGTAGCCGGGTTGCGATCCAGGACCAAAGATTGACCAGTGATCCGACGCTCTTTGGCTGCGACATCGCGGAGCTTGCAGTCAGCGAAAACGCGCCCGCGTGCACCTACGTCTGGGGTTTGGACCTTTCTGGCACAGAGCAAGGCGCAGGTGGCGTGGGTGGGTTGCTTTGGCTGACCAGCTTCCAGCTCCCAGCTTCGAGCTTCCAGCTCCCAGCTTCGAGCTTCCAGCTCCCAGCTTCGAGCTCCAGCTATTTTGCGGCGTATGACGGTAACGGCAACGTGGCTGCTCTGGTCCATGCTCCAAGCTCCATGCCCCATGCCCGCTACGAATACGGCCCGTTTGGCGAACCAATTCGCGTCACCGGCCCTGCCGCTGGCCAAAACCCCTTCCGTTTCTCGACCAAGCGCATCGACCCCACCACCGACCTGATCCTCTACGAACACCGCGCCTACAGCCCCACCCTAGGCCGGTGGCTGAGTAGGGACCCGGTGGAACAGATTGGGGCCTCTGCCCACCTCTTTGTGAAGAACGCGCCAGCCCAATTCGTAGACCCGTACGGCACAAGGGAGTATCCAAACCCCTGCCCCCGAGGCTGGACAAAGTACGTGGATGGACGAGAAGAGACACCAACTCAGACGGTGTTCGTGCACCCCTGGTTTGGGCCGTCGTACTTCCAGTCAGTGTACTACGACTGGGAGGTCATAGCACCGACGAATGGGCAGGACTCTGTGGACTGCGGGCTTGGAGTGACCATCAATCAGAGCCTCAGCTTCGTGCGGTACACGGAAGAATTTGGGCACCTGGGTATTCAAATAGGTCTGGGTGACAAGTTTGCGTTGATTGGGGCAGGCGGATCCACAACTGGAAAGGGCATTCAGCTAACGGTAACAGCAAGTCACACGTTCGAGGCTATTCCAGGACATCGGCTTCGAGTCTTTGTGTATTGGGAGACTTTTGAGGTCTTCGACTGGAGGGACGTCGGCGTCATGCGTCTGCCAGGATGACCTGTGCTGAGCCCGGTGATGAAAGTTGTCAAGGTGTATCCGAAAGGTTATACGGCCAAGTGGGCGATGGTGGCTTGCAAAAGGTGCTGCAGCTCGGACTAGGTGTTTATGCAACCGGAGCACTAGCAAAGGATGCTATCTTTCCTCAACAGGCTAGCCATAGGGCTTTTGGCTGTCGCGGTTATCGAAGGGTGTTCTCCGCGCCCGCAAGGATACCGTCCAGACTTCGTGTGCGTGCGTGAGGGTGTTGGCAGCCCGTACTGTTGGCATTTCGAAGCACCAAAGCCTGTCAATGTAGAGGTCCGGTTCCGTGCCCGCCTAGTGCCGCCTGATGCCTGGAACCATTGTGGGATGGGGACGAACTTGACTGTCCAAGTAGTGGTCTTCGACGGCGACGGAATGATCTCCACTCGAGTTCAGGGTTTCAAGCCCGGGATAGCGTACGAATTTGACGGTGGCGTGGCGTACGGAGGCGAACTCGAGGAATGCTGGATTTCCGAGGGATTCAGTGGCTTTTTCAGCAACGTCTATGTTCTCGGGCTTTGGCAATACCGTTCAAACCTCTGCCCGAATCCGTTGATCCTGTACCTAAGAGTCTGTCCCCTGGGAACGAACGAGCTGGCCCGCCTTGGTGCGGCGGCCTGGTGAGGCAATGCAGACAATGAACGTGACTTTCTTGCACCATGAGCCGGCATGCCTGGCACCCGCTTGCAGCAATGGGCGGCTGCACCGGCTGCAATTGATCGGCTCAGTCGCCTGGCCCGCGGCGGCGGCCAACCTGCCCGTGAGCTCCGCCTACCAATACAACCCGGCCAATCAGCCAACGGGAGCCGAGCTGGCGGACGGTTCGTATCGGATCTTCAGGTATGAAGCGCTAGTGTTGCGTAACAGCCACAGCTTTACAACGACCGACCTTCTCAAGAATCTGCTCCCCTGACTTGCTCCAGACAAACGGCTTGGGGTGTTGGTTGTGATGCGCAAGTAAAGGGTCAGTCCCACAGATTGACAATAGTCCCCTGTTGCGGCGGGCTGCCACGCATGGCGCGAAAGCTACGTGACTTGAGTATCCGGACGTTATTTACCGCGTGATGAATCGCGGGGACCGGCGCGAACCCACTTTCAAGGATCACGCCGACCGGGAGCGTTTCCTGGCCACCGTCGGTCGGGCCTGCGTCAAGACCGGCTGGGCCAACGCTGCGCTTGATTGCAAAGGGCAGATTTCAGATGCCCAAGCCCATGCAGTTTTGCGGTAGAACGCTGAGGGTGAGAAACCGTAGCCATCGCCCAAGACGGCGATTCTTTACCTTGCAACGGCGGGCGGTGGTGGACGGCTGCTGTGAGCGGGCAGGCGTCCGGCGTGCCCCAACGGCCGGCTTTTCTGCGACGCTTTTGTGTCTTGCCGACTACTGGCTGCAGCAGGACACTGCTTTGCGGTCGAAAGCTATGAGTTGGGCCACAGCCACGAAGCGATCCCAAGTCCGCGACGGGCCCGCACTGGTGGAAAGCCGTTCGGACACGCCGCAAGCCTCCTGGCGCAGAGTTGAGTGGACGTATGGCCCGCTTGGGCGTAGGATACGGCAGACAACGTCGGTCTGGACCAACAACACATGGGCCGTGGTTGAAGACCTGAAATTTGTCAGTGACCCTCTGCTGTTCAGCCGCCATATTGCCGAGCTGAACGCCAGCGACAACGCCCTGGTGCGCACCTACGTTTGGGGCTTGGACCTTTCTGGCACGGAGCAAGGAGCAGGGGGCGTGGGTGGCCTGCTGTGGTTCACCCAGCACACCGGCGCCAACGTCGGCAGCCACTGCTGCGCGTATGACGGGAACGGGAACGTGGTAGCGTTGGTCAACGCCGCCAACGGCACTGAAACCGCCCGCTACGAATACGGACCATTTGGTGAGCCGATCCGCGTCACCGGCCCTGCTGCCGCCCTGAACCCCTTCCGCTTCTCGACCAAGCGGACCGATCCCACCACCGACCTGGTCCTCTACGAATACCGCGCCTACAGCCCGACCTTCGGACGCTGGATGTCCAGAGACCCAATCGGTGAGAGTGGGTCTGAAGGCCTATATGCCTTTGTGTTGAATTGCCCGACGTCGCTGACTGATTCTGTCGGACTTGCTTGTACCGTTGAGTTCAACTGTCTCCTGTTTAGCTCCTCCCCATCAGGGGCCTGCAACATGCAGTGCGATTACGTATGCTACGAGATCGGTAGGATTCTCAGCGCTGGCGGCACGCTGCAGTGTGACGAGTTGCGCGCAAACTTGACAATCACTTCGGCGACGATTGCGCTTGGAAATTGGCTATGCCGTCTTACCGGTGGACGCTGCGGCAGGCGAGGCGTATGCGAAAGGAGTTATCAAACGACGCGGCTATATGGGGTTATCGCGGACTTACCGTCTCGCAGGTGCTCTCGTACCGATTGCCGGAGGAAGTGCGATCTAGCATACAATCTCGAGATGGAAGTATGCAAACGGCTGGCCGGTGTGGCAAGATTAACGTGTGAAGCAGCTGCAAAAGCTGCGCGTCAGTTGTGTTACGACACGTGTAACAGTTGGTGTCTCAATCCATGAAAAACAAGATCGGGGGGCCAATATGGATCGGGTGCGCATGGCTGTGGGCGTTGTGCGTCAGTTGCGGGAAGAGCCCGTCGACGCAAATGGTTTACTGGGATGACAGCCAAAGGGTTCCCAAACGCCAAGAATCGTACGACACACAAGGCCGCCAACATGGCGAATGGAAGACATGGTTTACTAACGGCCAGCTGCAGTCCAGGATGGTGTTTCGACATGGCATGATCGAGTTGATGGAGGGATGGTATCCAAATGGAAAGAGAGCCTATTTGCAGCCGTTCAAGGACGGCTTGGCACACGGGCAATGGACTTGGTGGGACACCAACGGTAACAGACTGACGAACTCTGTTTTTCGTTTCGGAACCGGCACGGAATACTTTTACAACGATGATGGGAGCCTACGGCGGATTCGCCGCTGGGATCGGGGCAGAATTGTAGAGGAAATAGAGTTTGGTCCGCGTGAGCGCGTCGGCAAGTGGAGCCGAAAGAAAAGGGGTGAGTCAATAGTAACGTAGTTTTGACGGCTGGGTTCGGGTTGCAGTTAAGGTCTGGAGCATGGCGCGGAAGTTGAGAGTGGAATATGCCGCTGCGGTTAACCACCCGATGAATCGTGGCCCTCGGCGCGAAGGCGTTTTCGGGGATGACGAGGACCGGCAGCGGTTGGTCGCCACGCTGGGGGAGGCCTGCGCCAGGACCGGGTGGCAGACCCCCTTGGCGAGTTTGCTGTGTCGGCAGGGGGAGGCGACAGAAAAGCATGAAACTATTGACTGACCCCCTCTCTGGACGCAAGAAACTCAGATGCGCCCTGCGGCGAGGCGGAGGACGGCGAAGCCCTTGCCAACGCGCGCCCCTGCGGTTATGGTCAAGCTGTGAGCGCGGCCCGGCATCTTTGCGAGGCAGTGCAAGTCCGGCCTGAGGCCAGCTCGACCGACGGCTCGCGCTGCTGCTACGACGCGGACGCCTTTGAGGGTCGGATCCTTCAGCTCACCTCGGACGGCAGCTCCGGCAACTGGCAGGTGACGGAAGACCTCAAATTGGTCAGCGACCCGTTGCTGTTTGGCCGCCACATCGCCGAGCTGAATGCTAGCGACAACGCCGTGGTTCGCACCTACGTCTGGGGCTTGGACCTTTCTGGCACAGTGGACGGGGCCGGGGGCGTGGGCGGGCTGCTGATGACGAGCTTCCAGCTCCCAGCTTCGAGCTCCACCTATTTTGCGGCGTATGACGGTAACGGCAACGTGGCAGCTCTGGTCCATGCTCCAAGCTCCATGCCCCATGCCCATTACGAATACGGCCCCTTCGGCGAACCGATTCGTGTTTCCGGCCCCGCTGCCACCCTGAACCCCTTCCGTTTCTCGACCAAGCGCACCGACAACACGACCGACCTCGTGCTCTACGAATACCGCGCCTACAGCCCCAGCACCGGCTGCTGGCTAAACAGAGACCCGATTAACGAACTCGGTTTCCATCTTCTGATCCGTTGGCAGAATCCGTTCAAAATCGGAGAGGCGCAAAATCTTCACGCGTTCGTTGGGAATAATCCGGTCAGCTTTGTGGATTTCCTCGGTCTCGACAAGCAAGCGACCGGCGTCAAGTGGTGTTCCGGGGGAAAACATCAGTGGATAGAGTATCCGTCAGGTTCGGCCGGTTATTATCCGAAGAACGACACAATCCTGAATTGCATTTGGGGTCTTGGCCAGGTGGTCAATCCTGATCCACATGCGGATGACGAAGACAAGGAATGCACGGACATCAAGCTAGATCCATCCTGCTACGACTTGGACAAGTTCAAAAAGTGCGTGGAAAAGAAGTCGCAGCCGACAACACGCGGGACGCCTTATTCGGTGTTTGGATACAACTGTGCCAACTGGGTGGCCACTGTGATCAAGAACTGCAAGGACGAGGCGAAGAAGTAACGCCCGCTTCCACTGTGTGCGCGCGCCTAACCCTCAAAAACTACAAATGCGTTGGCTGTTACCCATCGTCATCTTCGCTGGAATGGGGCTGTTCATGTGGCGCATAGTGGAAGGCACTCCTCATGTCGAAGCGGTTTTGGTGACCGACGCCAAAAGGAACTGGCAGTCGAACGTTTTTACTTGTCCGACAGGGGCAAATTTTTATCTGGTCTTTGGCGTGCCGCAAGGCGCTATGGTCACAACTGAGAACGTCATGGGAACGGTCGCCGTGCTTTCGGGCGAAACGCTGGTGGTCGAAATCCCGTTCGACGCGAAACGAAGCACTGTGGCGAGTTGGTTGAGCAAACAACAGTTGGAGGCATACGTGTTGAATTGGCCGACGAATGCAAGGCCAACGCGGCTTGACGGGCGACTTATTCCCGGGCGCGATTATCGAGTGAAGCTCAACTTTCAGTCGCCTCCAGAAATTGGTTCGGTCTGGCTTGTCTTTACCCAGACTGCGCGAGACCGGCGAAAGCCTTAACCCAGGTTCCTCAGTTAACGGAATGATCAACTTGATTTGCAGGCACTTAGGACTTTTTTGAGCCGATTTCGGTAACCGTCCGATGGGGTGCATGGGCTGAATGGCAGAAGGGGTGCCAACAAGGCGGTTGAATTTGTGGGCTTGTCGCTCGGTTTCCAGCAGCCCGGCGGCAGACTCCACAACTCGGTTTGTTTCATGCCAGGCAATCGGTTGAGCACGTCTCGCACGTATTCCCACGGGTCAATCCCACGCCGGGGGCAACTTGACGCAGGTTGGATGTTGGGAGTATCGTTGGGACGCTGAGAATCGGTTGATTCGTGTGCAGCGTCGAACTGACACACCGCAAGAGTCTTGGCGGACGGTGCAATGGCAATACGAGGCCCTTGGGCGTCGCATCCGTCAGATCACGTCGGCTGGCAGCTCCGGCACCTGGCAAGTGACGGAAGACCTCAAATTGGTCAGCGACCCGCTGCTGTTTGGCCGCCACATCGCAGAGCTGCGGGCCAGCGACAACGCCCTGGTCCGCACCTACGTCTGGGGCCTGGACCTGTCTGGCACGGAGCAAGGAGCAGGGGGCGTGGGTGGGTTGCTGATGTTCACGCATCACGGTTCACCCGTCGCGACCCACTTCTCCGCCTACGATGGAAATGGAAACGTGGTGGTCCTGGTCTCCGCCTCGGACGGCTCGCCCACCGCCCATTACGAATACGGCCCGTTTGGTGAGCCGTTGCGGGTGACCGGCCCTGCTGCCGCCCTGAACCCCTTCCGTTTTTCGAGCAAGCGCACCGACCCGACCACCGACCTGGTCCTCTACGAATACCGGGCCTACAGCCCCACCCTGGGCCGCTGGCTGAGTCGGGACCGCACTGGCGAGCAAGGCGGCTTGAACCTCCACGCTTTCGTGTCGAACAGCCCGATGGATCTGATCGATCCGAATGGTGATGCGGTGTGGTGGGACTGCGTCGCCTGCGGGGCGGCGCTGATAGGGAAATTCGGCGGCTTGTTAGCTGGATGTATCTGGGGCTGTGCGGAATCGAGTTCGCCTCTCTACCCGTTCGGGCAGTGCATGAACGACTGCCTCACGAAGCAGTTCAGCGCCTGTGAGCTTTGGAAGAGCTTCAAAGGCAACCCAGCGGAATGGGTCGGTGCAGCTGCATGCGTAACCTGTGGTGTCCATGCGATTGTCGAGGTAATGAAGGGCCCGCCGCCTGGGTGTGAAGGTTGCCAGTGGGAGACCTGCCATTGCTTTTGCCCCAGCGGAGCTTATTTCGCATACATGGTGGTTGCTGGCGCACCTTGTAGACCCGTGCGCATGCCGATCTACGGCTGGCAGGTCACCCCCGAGGGCATTCCCATTTACGGTCCTATTGGCGAGGAGACATGCCCATGTGCGAAGATGTGACGATTGAAGACTATTTGAGAGGCCGGTTGAAAGAACACGGCATTGATGTCGAGGTATGGGCCAGGGCGGAGCTCCCAGCTTTCCAAGTCAGTAAAGCGGTCTATTTAGCCAAAGATCTGCGCCGTGGAGGGGTCGGGTTCTTAGCAGTGCCTCAAACCGAGTGGTACTTCGAAGGCGTGGTGTACCTGGTAAGCGGTGTGCTGTTCTTGGTTGACAAGAAAGTGGCCTCCGATTGGAAGATACTGGGCACCCGCTGCCAAAGGGCCGGATCAGGCTTGCTTTCAAGGCTGCGCGCCCTGCTGAGACGATAAAAGCGAAATGGGCCGCTGGGTGTCTCGGGTAGCCTGTGGCGCAAGACAGCGCTGTGAGCAAGGGCGCACGGGCTGCCAGCGCGGGCCGTGGCGGCGTGGCAGGCGTGTTTGACGTGCTGGGCATTGCCAACGTGGCGGCGACGGTCCAGGTGAACAACCAACCTGTCTATCGCCGCGCTCAATACTTCTGGAAAGAAGTGGCGGTGAACAATGCCAACAACGCGGTTTGAGAGCCGGTGACGGTCACAGCCACCTTGGGCAACGACTCGACCAGCACCAGCGGCCACGTGTTTGTGCCCAAGACGCCGGAACTTTTCACCCACGACGCTGATGACAATCTGCTGACCGATGGGCGGTGGAACTATACGTGGGACGCCGAAAATCGCCTCGTGCGGGTGGAGAGCCGTCCCGACACACCCCAAACCTCTTGGCGCAGAGTCGAATGGACATATGACCCGCTTGGACGTAGGATACGCCAGACAACGTCGGTGTGGACCAACAACGCATGGGCCGTGGTTGAGGACCTGAAATTTATCAGCGACCCGCTGCTGTTTGGCCGGCATATTGCCGAGCTGAACGCCGGCGACAACGCCCTGGTGCGCAGCTACGTGTGGGGCTTGGACCTGAGCGGCAGCCTGGACGGCGCCGGGGGCGTTGGCGGCTTGCTCTGGGTGACGCTGCATACCGGCTCAGGCCCTGCTGCCGGGACGCACTTTGCCGCGTACGATGGGAACGGCAATATCGTGGCTCTGTCCGCTGCGTCGGATGGGTCAGAGAGCGCCCGGTACGAATACGGCCCGTTTGGCGAGCCGATCCGCGTCACCGGGCCCGCCGCCGCCCTAAACCCCTTCCGTTTCTCCACCAAGCGCGTCGATCCCACCACCGATTTGGTCCTCTACGAATACCGGGCCTACAGCCCCACCCGAGGCGGGTGGCTGAGCCGCGACCCACTCGGGGAGTGGGCAGGCCCACAATTGTATGCATTTGCTGCTAACACGCCGGTTGGAAGTCTGGATTTGCTTGGGTTGGCAGTCGAAAGACGCGTCGGCAACTTTACAATCGTCATTACAGGCAAGTGGGAGAAGCCCGGCAGCGTGTATCGGAAAGTGCCGGGAACCGATTTCGAGAATTGCACCTGTGCGGATGCGGAAATTCATTGGACGACCTCCGGGACGGTACAAATCAATGCCACTATTCTCGAGACGGGGGTTCAGTTCAGCCTGTCATTATCGATCGCCGTGAGTGCGACCGCAAAGCCCCAGAAGAAAATCTGGCTCGAGATCAGAGTCGACATTAAGACGGGACCGCCACCCGGCGTGGAGTTGGGCGGATGGCGAGTTATGGGGGAGCAGGCGTATTGCGGCAAGAGCGACACGCAACAACTGCTACCTTGAGCCGTGGAGGGAAGTCAATGAAAACAGAGTGCACCACGCTAGCTGCCACAATCGCGTTTGCAGCGTTTACTGGATTGGCCTATTCGCAAGTGGACGTGGAGCGCCTAGCGCGCCTGATGAACTTGCCCGCGACGAATCATCAGCGCTGGGAGCTTACGAATAGCCCAAGTGGCCAATGGGCATATGACCCAATCGGGGAGGTTGTCGCGTACATTGAAGGCGAGAAGACCATAAGGTGCCTGTATCTTTGTCCCGCCCTTGCGCCGGCGTCGAGTTACGCAGCCAAGTGGGGCAAGGTTTATTTGTCGCTTGGCGCTGAGTATGGGCACGCGTGGGAACCGGACAGCGTGAGGTTCGAGCGCGTGACGTTTTTGACGCATCAAGAGGACGGGCGCTCGGTGTTTCTCTTGAAGGTCAAGGGTGAAGAGGGCTTTTACCAATATGACTTTAAGGTGCACAGCGATGGGCGGACAATTGCGGGCTGGCGGGAAATCTCTGCGGCGGAGTATCGAGAACTTTTGCAGCAGATGGGAACGTCAGCCTCTAGCAGAGGAACGCTACAGAACCCAAAAAAGCGCAAAGAAAGCAACAGATAAGGGGATCTTGAGTGTTCCTTCGTGCGCTAGGCCTCCAAATTGCACGTAAACCATGGGTACTGAGGGCGGTTTCTGTTCAGGAAGGGAGTTGCTCACACTGTGGGGGTAGTGCCTTTAGAAAGGGTGACTCTTAGGAAAGGCAGCCCCTCGGGGTAACTGTCGTTGTAGGGTGCGGCATCACGGACGGGGGGCGGTGAACCCTTCCGATAACTGGCCGGCGGTGCTGCGCATGCTTTTCGCCAACAACAGGCTCGGCCGCAGTGGTCAGGAGCTGGACCTCGAGCTCCTCGGACTCTGCGAGCTAGATTTCTTTCAGTGCGAGAGGCGAGCTCTGCGGTCTCAGTTCGTCCAGGCAGGCCTACAACCACCGCAATCAGCTCGCGCTTGGCGTTGCAGGGGGCACAGCTGTGCTCGGCCAACAGTTCGAATACGGCTTTGACGACATTGGCAACCGCACGGTGGCGGTGTGCGGTGGCGACCGGTGGGGCGGCAACAAACGGTATCAAAACTACACGGCGAACCTGCTTAACCAATACACTAGCCGCACCGTGCCGGGCTACTTCGAGGTGCTGGGCAGCGCGCATTCCAACGCCACAGTCAGTGTGTGGACCGACCCGACGGTGGCTGTGCCGGCGCTGCCTGGCGATCCACCGGGCTACTTCCGCACCAGCCGGCAAGGGGAATACTTCCGAGCCGAGCTGGGGTTCGACAACCTTTCAGCCCCGGTGTGGGCCGCAGTGACCAATTGGCGGTGCTGCGAACTCCCACCACCGACCTTGCGACCAACTTGGTGGGCCAGGTCTTTGTGCCCAAGACGCCGGAGCTGTTCACGTATGATGCCGACGGCAACCTGCTCAGCGACAGGCGGTGGAACTACACCTGGGACGCGGAGAACCGGCTGGTGAAGGTGGAAAGCCGCTCGGACACGCCGCAAGCCTCCTGGCGCAGAGTCGGGTGGACCTATGACCCACTTGGACGTAGGGTACGGCAGGTAACCTCGGTCTGGACCAACAACGCATGGGCCGTGGTTGAGGACCTGAAATTTGTCAGTGACCCTCTGCTGTTCGGCCGCCATATTGCCGAGCTGAACGCCAGCGACAACGCCCTGGTACGCACCTACGTCTGGGGCTTGGGCCTCTCGGGCACGGAGCAAGGAGCAGGGGGCGTGGGTGGGTTGCTTTGGCTGACCAGCTTCCAGCTCCCAGCTTCGAGCTCCAGCTATTTTGCGGCGTATGACGGTAACGGCAACGTCGCC
>Ga0078972_1011652_pt1 | contig 15609 bp, 12 predicted proteins | sample YelNatPaOPGAMG01_FD_67568 | JGI IMG/M metagenome (GOLD analysis project Ga0078972, IMG submission 67568) | Hot spring thermophilic microbial communities from Obsidian Pool, Yellowstone National Park, USA - OP-RAMG-01 (SPADES assembly) (version 2) | ecosystem: Environmental > Aquatic > Thermal... | reverse complement strand
GCGGCGTCATTCCGTATGTGAAGAGTCCCGCCGCAACCACCGCAGCAACGAGCGCCCCCAGCACGATGAACTTACGCCGGTAGAGGATGCGCAAGTAGTCGCGTAGAGACGAGGTGGATGAACTTGACTGTGCTTCTTCTGCAGCCACGGCTGCGCACACTTTACTACGCCTACGCGGCGGCGCAAGCCGTGGGCCGTCGCACAGCACGCAGCGCTAGCTATGCGTGTGCGCGCCCTGCAACTCCGGGCGCGGCGCCGCCTCGGCCTCGCCACTCGCCGCCTCGGCCTCGCCGCTTCTTTCGCTCCGGTAGCGGTACTGGTACTGGTAGGCGCCAACCCCGGCACCGAAGTTGGTCGCGGCGATTCCCAGGCGGCGACAGGGCAACGTGCGCAGCAACGTCGCCGCCTCTTTCACCATACCTTTGGTAATGTGTTCCATCTTCGCGACAAGCAACAGGCCATCGACCTTGTCGCTCAAAGCGACCGCATCACCGACAGCGAAGAAAGGCGGTGAGTCGACCAGTACGATGTCGGCTGTCTCAGCGAGCTCGTGGATGAGCGTGCTCACTCGCTTCGAGGCCACTATCTCGCCGGGATTCGGCGGCAGCCCACCCGACGTGAGCACGCGAAGTTCACCGGAGTCGGCCCGCGCGCCACGCGCACCGTTGCTGCCGTCGATCGGTGCAAGCTCAATAGTCTGCATCGCCTCGCTGATCTCGACGCGCCCGGCCACCACGTCGGAGAGGCCAACGCGGTTCGAGATGCCGAAATAGCGGTGCACTTTCGGCCGCCGCAGGTCGAGCTCCAGGAGAACGACTCGCTTGCCCGCGCGCGCGAGCGTGACCGCTAAGTTGGTCGCCGTGAGCGTCTTGCCCTCGCCCTCGGAACAGCTCGTGATGAGAATGGAATGCACGTCGCCGTCGATGTTCACGAAGTCGAGGTTGCCGCGCAACATGCGGAACGCCTCGGCGCCGACGCCTGTGGGGTCGGCGACCGACACCAGGAGATCGGTAGGGTTAGCGACCCTCCCTCGCGCCAAAGGCGGGATTCGTCCCAGCACCGGCAGTTGCAGAGCCTCGGCGAGGTCGTCGGTTGAGTGAACGCGGATGTCGAGCTGCTCGGCCAAGAAAGCGAGACCGATGCCGACCACAAGACCGAGAATCAGGCCCAGCAAAGCGTCGCGCGTATGCCGCGGTACGAAGGGCGCCGTGGGCACCGTTGCCGCGGCGGCGAAGGTGTAGTTGCCGTTGGCCATGCCTTCGAACACGCGCAGGTCTTGCAGCCTGCCTTCGAGCGCGACGTAGCCGGGGTTGGCGGCATCACGCGGATAAACGTAGCGCTGGAGCTTCTTCTGCACGACATCTTCGGCGGCGATGATCTGGTTACGTGCCTGTTGCCGCTTGAGCGTGGTAAATGCCGCCGCGTAGGCATTGGCGATTTGCGCCGCCTGTGTTGGGTTCGGACTCACTCCCTCGATCTTGAGCACGTTCGTGCCCTGTACAGCCGTCGCTGTGACGTGTTGGCTCAGATTGGGCACTACCTCCGGCAGCGATTCTTGGGCGCGCATTGCCATCTCCTTGGTGGCAATAAGGTCGGCTGCCGTCTGGAGCTCACGATCGACATCAATCGAAGAGACGTAGCTCGACACGCCGAAGATCGTCGCCAGGATATCGGCTTGCTTCTGGTAGGTGAGTTGCGCAGTAGCGCGATACTGGGGAGTGCGCGAGTACGAATAGACCATGGCAACAACCAGAGCGGCCACGATCGCCCCGATCACATACCAGCGCCGCCGACTGATCACACCCAGGTAGTCACGCAGCGAAGAAAGTCGCTGGTCTTCAGACATACACCCGCACCTCCCCCGTGGTTAGGGTGATCATAGGCGACTCGTCGTGACTGCGCAAACCCCAGTTTCGCCACGCGGTTGCGCCAGCCACGGCTGCTCGAGAACGGAACTCGCGTTTCCGGGGCACAGATCAACCAGCTCAATCACAGCACAAAACCAGACCATGGCCTAAGCTGGCCGGCTCCGCCGCTTGTCGCGATTGGGGCGATGTAGGAAAATCCGACCATGTTGCTCAACTCGGCTCAGCCGCACGCCCGAAGCGCACTGCTTCGGCACCATCGCTTACAACGCCCACAACCGTCGCTAGATCGCACGCGCAGGAGCCGTTGATGACCACCTCTCAAGCCGTAGCGCTACCTGCCGTCACCACGCCAAAGGCGTATGCTCTGTCAGCCAAGAGCCTGGCGCTGCTCGGGCTTGTGATGCTTACGACAGCACGGGCAGTCTTAATCTCGCCGCGTTGGGGTTCTCTCGGACAGCAAGCTACACGGCTTGAGCTGATCGTTTTGGTCCTGGGGGCGGGATTCCTTTTTGTTCGCCCGCATCCACGTGCACCAGCCTCACTGACCATCGCATTACTGGGGCTCATCGCTGTGGACGCGTTCGACATGCTGTGGCAGCAGCTTCCACTGGGTGTGTTCTACGTTGGCGTAAGCCTGTACTTGCGCTACTTCCTCCTCGCCTTCATCGTGTACGCCCTCTCCCTCAATGATGCCGATATGGAGGTCGTGCTCAAGCTACTTGCCCCCGTATTCATCGGGCTCAGTCTTCTCACCGTGGTGCAGTTTGCCACCGGCCACGCCGAGCAATTCTTTCTTAACCCGGCCAATCCAGTTCCTGCACGAGGGGCGTTACACCGAGCGGTTGGCATCTTTGACTGGCCCGACGGTTGGGCGCTGTTCTGCGGTACATGGTTTTTCATCTACTTCGCCCGCCGCACGCGGTCGAGTTTGTATCTCGTCACTTCAATCTTGCTGGCACTCGCTGTGGGGGCAACGCTGACTCGATGGTGTATTGCGGCGCTGTTAGCTCTCCTCATCCTCTACCTCTTGAAGCAGCGCCGAGCGCGCTGGCGGGCAGCAGCACTTGTGCTGATAATCGCCGTTTTGGGCGTGCTCTACGGCGGCCAAATCAAGTCCCAGTTCAGCGACCTGCGTTTTTACTCGGTTGGAGAAGCGCCGCGGGTGGCCTACCTGCGGGAAGGCGTGCGGATCTTCTTGAGCGGGCCACTTAACACCCTCACTGGTGTGGGCTACTATCGCTTCGGGCGCCCAGTGCCATATGCCATCGACGATCCGAGAACGAACCCCATCAACGGCATGGTGACCACCTTGGCAACCACCGATTCAATCATTGCCTCGTTGTTGCCCGAGTTCGGGGTCGTAGGGCTGCTTCTGCTGCTCGGTTTCTTCGTCGTAGTGCTTCGCCAGGGCACTCATTGGGCAAAGCACAACCCAGCCGCCCGCGGCTACGTCTATGGCATGGTCTTCGTGCTGCTCTCTTCGTTGTCAGCTTCGGAGGGCTTTTTCGGAGCGTACGCGGCGGTCTTCTGGGTGGCTGCTGGCCTGGTCCTCGTAGCGAGTCGGCGAGAGTCGCGGGTTTCGGCGGCCCCTTCCCCGAGGCGATGGTCGTGAAAGGCAAATCCTTCGTCGCGAGCGCATGCGCCTGGCCTACGTCCTAAAACTCGGCCTCGCGGATTCGTCGGCGAGCGGAGTCCTTAAGAAAGTCCTTTTCCAGGCCGAAACTTGGCAAGCTCTTGGCACGGAGACGAGGCTGTTTTGCCTGACTCCGAATCTGCCGTCGAAGCCGGTTCCAACGGGCGCTGACCTCGATACGTTTCCCTACAGTGGCCTCGCCGCACGTTTACGGCAATCACATGCCCTGTGCGATGCCGTACTTGCCTGGCGGCCGGACGCTGTCTATCTGCGTTACGCAGCCTATCAGCCCGGCTACCGGCGCCTTATGCGCGCCGTACCGACTATCGTGGAAGTGAACTCCGACGACGTCCACGAGATGCGCTGGTTTCGCGCGCGCAACCGCCTGTACAACCGCCTCACTCGATCGCTTGTGCTCGGCTCAGCAGCGGGTCTCGTCTTTGTCAGCCACGAGCTCTCCACTGCTGCACCGTTTCGGCAGTTTACCCCAGCCCGCGTGGTTATCGGTAACGGCATCCAGCTCACCGACGACGTCAACGTCAACCGCACGCCCGCTACCGACGGCCGGCCACACCTCATCTGCCTCGGCTCGCCCGCTTATCCTTGGGTCGGGGCCGACAAAATCATCGCCCTGGCGCGAATGCGGCCACAGTGGCACTTCGATATGGTCGGTTGGATGGATGCCGACCTGGGGCCCAACCTGCCCGCCAACGTTACATGTCACGGATGGCAACCACGCGGGGTCTACGAGCAGCTCATCATGAGAGCTGACGTTGGCATAGGCCCCCTTGCCCTGCACCGCAATTCGATGAGCGAGGCCTCATCCCTCAAAGTGCGTGAGTATCTAGCCGCCGGCCTCCCAGTCGTCCTGGCCGGACGCGATACCGACTTTCCCGACGGAGCCGACTTCATCTTGCAGCTCCCGAACACTGAGTCCAACGTCATTGACGCCTTGCCCCGCATCGATGCGTTCATCCAGGCAATGCGCGGTCGGCGAGTTGCCCGCGAACGCGTGGCGCACTTGGATTGGTCGGTGAAGGAAACAGATCGATTGCGCTTCATCGCTACGGCGATCGGTAACTCCGCGAGTTAAGAGATCTCCGCACGCGTGGCTCGCGCAGCGATTGCCACGGAGAGGGTGAGCGTTAGGGCGAGCGCCGCGCTCGCGACAACAGCCTTCAACATATCTCCTTTGCCGACCCCCAGCAGCCACGCCCCGGCCAGGGGAGCCAGGGTCACGAGGCTAAGCTTTGCCAACGTGCTGCGCAGCAACCGGAAGCGCACGCGCGCTAGGCGCAGGCACCACACGAGGTACACCGCGGCGAGCACCGTGCCGACCACAGAGAGCAGTGCAAGCGCAAACAGGGGCGAGTGCAGCACGCCGCCGAGCACCACGGCGGCACTCACGAGAGCGGTATTCCCGGCGGTCAACAAGAAAGCCATCCTTTGCCTCTCAAGGACCATCGGCAAAATGCTCAACGCTGAGGCGAACAGCGTCACGCCAAGCCACGGAGCGAGGATGGCGGCATACACTCCCGCCTCCCGCCAGCGGGCTCCGAACACCACCGCAAAGAGCGGCGGGCCGAACAGCGCCAGGGCCACAAACGAGGGAATGCCGATAACCGCGAGACCCACCACAACTTTCGCAGTCAGGCGCGCCAAACCGGCGGCATCGCCGCGGCGATCGGCCGCCTCGGCAAACAGGACCTGCGACACTGAGGCGCCCACGACAATCGAGGGCAGCACACAAACGCGCTGGGCAACCGAAAACCAACCAGTGACTACGGAGCCGAAGAAGAAGCTGAGCAGCAACGGCGTGCTCTGTTGACCGATGACCGAGAGTAGTGTCTGCCAAGACGTGTAGAGGGCGAAGTGGCGGTAACGCACAGCAACAGCGCGCAGTTCCGCCAAACTACTTCGCCAAGCCTCACCGAGACGTGCAGCCCCCAGAAGCCGCAGGAGCATGGTGATCCCGGCCGCCTGCGTCACGAGCGTACCAGCGGCCAGGCCAACCGGCGAGAGTCCGACCGCTCCCAGGCCGACGGATGTCGCCGTGCCGCTCACGCCCTGGATAAGGCGCGTACGTGCAAGCGTACCGTAGGCCTTATCGCGCAGCGCCCACGTCGACACAACCGTATAGAGCCCCGAACTCAGCACACCGAGTGGTATGAGCCACAGGATGCCAGCCGCGCTCGGCGCGCCGAGACGCTCCATAAGCCAGACTCCAGGCGAAAAGATAAGAATAAGAGAGACCGCCGTGAACAGGGCCGTCAAGAACCCCGTCAGTGCAAGGACGTTGAGCGCCGTGTGCTCGTCGTCGGGCAGCGGCAGAGCAAGCTCGTAGCGCAGGGCCGACACGCCAGCGATGATGTTCACAAGAGCCATGAGGACAGCCACGCTGCCGAAGGCGGCTGGGCTATAGAGGCGCGACAGCACCGGCGCCGCCACGATGGTGACGATCTGACCAAAGGCGGAAGCGCCCCCGAGCGCCGCAACCGCCTTAGCGGTGGCGCTCTTCGGCACGCCAGATGGTACGAAACGCTCGAGTATCGCTTTCGCGTTCACGCTGAACCACCGCGACGCGTCGGCATTAGCGCCGTTGCGCCAAGACGCGCTCGTACAAAGACACGATTTGCGCCGCCACCTTCCTGGAGTCGAAGCGCTCAACCGCGAAAGCGTGTAGGGTCTGCGGATCGTAGCGTTCGCGATTTCGCGCGCAAATGATGACGCTCGAGCGCAGCGCGCGGCCATCCTGCACATCCCCTGTCTCGCCTGCATGCTGAGGTGGATCCGTCCGTCGCACTGTTCCCCCAGTCGCCACCAAGATCTGATCGCTATTCCTGTGAACCCGTTCCCCGTGCAGCAGGCTTAGGGGTCGCCCTAGTGCGCCAGCTCGCTGTTACCACGTCGCCGTACTAGAGCTCCTGCTCCCGAAAGAAGAGCATGCCCAGAAGCACGGTTTTTCATTGCCGCAGCTGTGCCGCAACGCGCGGCGCGTGTCTAGCCGCCTGGCGGAGCACATCTCCAATACGCGCGATACCCTCGGGATCAACCTGCGGACCTGTCGGAAGAACAACCACACGACGAGCGACGTCGTCAGTCACGGGAAGCCGCACATGCGCATACTCGTGCATCGCCGAGTACGGCTTCATCCTATGGCAACCAGGATAGAAGTAGCGGCGCGCGAGAACGTTTTCCGCACGCAGCACAGTGATAGTCTCGTCCCTGGTCAAGCCGAACACGTTCTCGTCAATCGTGAGAACGATGTACTGATAGTTGTAGCGCTCGCCCGCAGGGTACTGTAGGAGTTCCACACCAGGAACCGCGGCGAGCTCTTCGCGATAAGCCAGATAGTTACGCTCGTTTAGCCTCTGAAAGTTCTCCCGGTCTTCTAGCAGAGTAAGGCCCATAGCGGCGGATATCTCGTTCATCTTGCCGTTGGTACCCAGATGAACAACGCGGTCTTCGCCGGCGAAGCCGAAGTTGCGCATGAGGCGCATCTTTTCCGCCAGCTCAGCGTCGTCAGTGACCACGGCGCCGCCCTCCAGAGTGTTCAGGAACTTAGTGGCATGGAAGCTAAAGACCTCACACCTGCCGAAGCCGCCGATCGCCTTGCCGCCCCACGTAGCACCGAGGGCGTGACACGCGTCGAACATCAGCGGGATACCGTGGCGGCGCGCAACCGCGGCCAAGGCATCGACTCGGCAACCACGGCCCCAAAGGTGTACACCGAGTATCCCTGAAGTGTGCTGATTAATGAGCGCATCGACAGCGTCGGGATCGATGTGGTGCGTTCGTTTGTCGATCTCGCAGAACACCGGGCGAATGCCCTGCCACATTAGGGCGTGCGCAGTTGCTACAAACGTGAACGCCGGAACAATAACCTCCCCGCGCAACCCCAACGCACGGGTGGCAATTTCCAAAGCCACGGTTCCATTGGCCATGGCAACGCAGTGCTTTGTGCCCGCAAGCTCAGCGATCTTCTCCTCGAACTCAGTAACGTACGGCCCATTGTTCGTGAGCCATTCGCGGTCCAGGATGTCTTTCACGCGCGCTAAGAAGGCCTCCGTATTCCCGACGTTCGGCCGGCCGACGTGCAGCGGGGCGGTAAATGCCGGTGTGCCACCGAGAACAGCAAGGTCGGAGGCTGAAGTCTTGCGGATCGTACGAGCAACGGTCAAATCAGCTCTCCCCTCTGTCGCGCCTCCCCGAGCAGCTCCCTCTCCAGATCGAGAAGCCTCCGCGAACGTTCATTGATCCTCCGCACCGGCGCGCCCGCATAGATGCCCCACGGCTCCAACGTCTCGCGCACCAGGCTCAAGGCACCCACCGCGCAGCCCTCGGGGATGGTGACGCCGGGGAGAATGACCGATGACGCCCCGACTACCACGTGGCGCCCAATCCGCACCGGCGCAGTTACAACGCCAGTGTACTCGTCGGGAATCGTCGGGTTTGTCATGTGCTCACCCGAATAGTCGTCGTTCGTAGAGTACACACTCACCCGACTGGACAAGCCGGCAAAGTCGTCCACAGAAATGCCACCCCTACCAAAGAGGGCCGAAAAGGCAGCCAAGTGGACCCAATCGCCAATCGTCACGGGCTGGTCGTCGCCCGCGGTAATCAGACAGAAATCGTCAATCCGGACGTGGTGCCCAACGAAGATGTTACCGGGATTGTGCAGGACCGCGTAGCGGCTGATCAGAACGTGCGAACCAACCTGGCCCAAGCCTAGCTCTGCGACCTCGCTCGGCTCCAAGAATGATGTGCTTCCGCTCCTTCCCACTTTGCTTCCCTCCGGTTCGCTCATACGCGAGACCCCGAGTTTAGCTTATCCAAGAGCGCCGCGGTCTGCGCTACCACGGTCGGCCGCCCCAGGTACTCCTGCAGAAGACTGCGGTTCGCCGCAATCTGCCTCTGCGAGAGGACAGGCAGCTTGACAGCGCCGTTTGTACGGAACTCCTCTTCTATGAGGCGCACAGAGAAGCCTAGGCGACGAAGGCCACGAAAGGCCGGTGTGTCGTTCATGTAAACGCTGGCACCACGCCAAAGGGCAGCGTAGATGTTCGCTAGTGCCTGCTGACGCAGATGGTTCATGACCACGTGCCCACACGAAGCGATCACACGGAGGTATTCCGGTAGGGCAAGAAACTCAGTAAGAGGCACAAACCTGTTGCCAAGCTCCTCTCGACCAATTGTAGAGACCGCGGCTGCATACCGGGGATCCCCATAGCTCAACGGGACGACAACCTTTCTTGGTTCCAACTGCGGATTGCGAAGAAACCTAAAGGCGTCGAGGTGGTTATTTGCCGGGTCGGCTGAGTTACCCAACTGAATGTCGTCTCCAAGGCTCAGCGGAACATCGTCCTCGACGAAATCCTCAAAGGCGCCCACCGATCCCTGATGGTAGCGCGTCTTCGTCAACAGCCCGGAGGCCACGAACAGCTCGTACTCCTCACGATACTGCGTCACGCAGTAGTCATATCGACTCACGACCCGCCGCGCCTCGTGCATCCGTTTGCGAGCGAGCACAGCGCGCTTGAGTGGCGAGGCCCAACGTTTCCAACGCGGCCGGGCAACCCGCCCCAACACGTGGCGCGTCTCCGGCAAGTAGAGCGAGCGGGTCAGCGGCGGCCAAGTCCCATAGGCCTCAAAGCCCCACACATACCAAGCAACCCGCACGTCGTGAGGAAGGAGATTCAGCAAGGAACCAGCAACGGAGAACGGAAGACCGTGAATCACTACTCCCTGCCAGCGCTGGTCGCCCGAAACGATATCCGCCAAGCCAGCCGAATCCCGGACGTGAATCACATACTCAGGTAGCCAGTCACCCCCGGGCGATGAACCGACGGCTACATACCGATGCTCGCCCGGAGCAGCCTCCTCGAACATGGAGCGGATCTCCGCCAGAAATTTCTTGTCCGGCTGCATTAAGTGAAGAAACATGCGGGGCTCTCGTTACGAAGCACGCAAACAGCGAAAAGCAGGCTGCGCGGTCGATTCCCTCAGTTTCCAACTACTCGTGACTGCGTCATCGTTCATTAACCCGTTCATTAAAGCTCCTCCAAATCAGGAGCTACTCAGCCCCGAGAATGATTTCCGCCCGAGCGCAGACTTCAAAAGGTCCCACGCGTCGCGCAGCAGATCGCGAATGGAGTGGTCAGCAAGCTGGCTCATCCCGCTGGCCTCTTCTGCACGCTCGTTGCTCCAGTGCAGTACGTGTCTGCAGTACATCTCATGGCCTGCTTACGCCTGAGCGCAACTGACCCCGAACGGCCTGCCGAAGCCAGATCTCTAGCGTCAGGAGTCGTCCGATAGTCTCGGCGTGGTTCAGGCCTGTCCAGTGCTCCTCCAGCAGTCTCGGGGCGGTACCTCGCGGCACAAATTCCAGGTGGGCGGCATCGTCGTCGCAGAGCAGAGTCGAGGAAAGCGACCGCGCTGGCTCTGCCCGTAGCCATGACGGATAGTCCGTGTATCCGTCGGCAGCCAGTATTCGGAATCGCCCGACCAGAGCGGGCGGCACAAGCGCACGAAGTCGTCGGCGGAGTGCCGGGATGCCCCGCTGCACTATGTGAGGGCACGAGATCGGGACTCCTGTCTTCTGCCAGGGTATCGTGCGGAAATACGCAGGAAACGTGCGGAGCAGCATTCGACTGTATAGCCGGTTCTGGAATCTCTGCCTGTCCGGCAGCGAATATACGAGCTCGATCAGATCGTTGTCCAAAAAGGGCTGCCTGTCGTGAATCACGGTCATCAAGTTCACCGTGCCCATGAGCGTGAAGCGACGGACCCTATTATCGATGAAGTAGTAGTCGCATTTGCCAAGCGATCGATAGGAATCGAGGTCAGTGAGGAGGTCCGGATCACAACCCATCACGCCCGCAACATAGCGTGGGGTGACCCTGTCGAGACACGACGCTTCGTGCAAGTAGCTAGCACCCAGGATCAGGTCGCCTGCAAATCCGTTGATATTGACTCGGAAGAGTTGCCGCACTCGCTCTCTGGCTTCGATCCCGTGCATGTGGAGAATGCTGTACTGACCCTCTGTGAACCACACGCCTCGGAAGCGTGGGGCGAGCCAGTTCTCTGCGGTTATCTCCCAGAAGCTATGCTTGGCTCCTTTAACGCGAGCGACGGCGTGGGCTATGCGAGCATCAGTGCAACCCCGCTGGCCAAACGTCAAAGTCTCAATCTCCTCGCCTGGTCTCGGAATTGCGGCAACGATTGCACGGGAGTCAAGACCGCCGCTCAAGAACACACCCAGGCCCTCCGTCGCGCGGCAGCGGCGTTCCACAGCTTGGCGGAATCGGAGCCCAACCTCATCAGCAAGCTCGTCTTCCGCATAGTGGACGGTCGTTGGCTCGATGCGATCCCACCACCAGTAACGCCGCTTTGCGAGTACGTGCTGCGCGATGTCCCACGTCAGCACAGTCCCCGGGGGGACGAGCTCCACACCCTCGAACCAGGCTCTGTTCCCGAGAAGGTATCCTACTGCCAGAAACTGCTGAACTGACACAGGGTCCACTCGCAGGTCACACTGGGGAAGAGCGAGAAAGGCTTTACTTTCGGTCGCCCAAGCAACCCCGTGCCTGGTTCGCGTCCAATAGAGGGGTCTTAGTCCGTGCCTGTCGGAGACGAGGTGCAGCCTGCGGCGGCGACTGTCGTAGACGACACCAGAGAAGACCCCGTTGATACACCGCAGCAAATGGTCATCGGGGGTGTCGCCTTCAAACATGCGTCCCAGAAGGGCACTGTCCGTGGCTCGTGCCCCCATATCGGCTTGCCCGAGCTCCGCCTGATTGTAGAACTCGCCATCGAGCCAGACGTGGATACCCGACAAGGTTGTCGGTTGGGGTTCCGTCTGGACAATGCCGGTACTTACTCGCGTGGCGCACACATCACCATCGTTGAAGAGTTCGTCACAGGTGTAGAAGCTTTCATGCCTGAGGAGCTCACGCATCTGCTCAAGCGCGAGTACTCGCCCCGAGGCTGTGACATCGACACCCGTGAAGCCGACTAGCCCGGGCATGCTAAACGGCTCCGGCTCCCGCACGTAGTCCGGAAAGCCCGTCGTACATTTCTCCAAGGCAGGGCCTGTCTATCAGCACCGAGAGTAATGGAGTGGGCGACGACCCGCCGGTCACGGCATGATGCGTTTCGGGAAGAAAGCGCCGGCGATCTCGCTTACGTACCGGCCCCAGATCATGATACGGGGCAGCCACGTGTACACGGACTGTCCAGCGACTAACTCTTCATCCGTCGGCTGCATCACTCCGGCAGCCCTGCCAAGTTAAACATGCCCTAACCTCTCCTATGCCAGACTTACCCGGTTCATGAGCGTGGTCCACAGTCCCTTAATGAATGAGCGTCCAAAGCTTACCCACAAACCAATGTAGATGGCCACGCCAGCGAGCACGAGGACCGACAGGAGCAGTTGCTGGGAGGTAAGTCGGCTATGCAGGATCTCGTCCGCCGCATAAACGCCTAAGCCCATTATCACAGAGATGACCAGTGGCCGACGCAGAGAAACACCGTACCTTCGCCAGTCCAACCCCACGAGCCGATGGAGGATTGCAAAGCTCAGCGGGAAAAGCACGAGGTTCAAGAGCGTGTTCGCCCAAGCAACATAGACGACGCCGTGCGCCACGACCGACCAGAACGCAACCAAGGTCAAGGCGGCCGTGAGAAGGTTCCAGTAGAAGCCAATATCGGCCCTGCCTTTCGCTAGCAGAAGAGACCCAGATGGATTGCCAAGCGCCTTGACCGCACCCATGAGAGCTAGGATCTGAATGAGCGGAACCGAGGCTTGCCAGCGTTCCCCGAAGAATACGGCGACAGCTACTGGAGCCGTGATAGCAAGACCGAGAAGGAGAGGGAACGCCACGAACGCGATCAGTTCGGCAAGCTCGAGGTAGCCGCGCTGTAGAGCGCTATCGTCGTCTTGTCTGCGCGAGAAGACTGGGAAAGCCACTCGTGTGAGTATCGGGTTGACCCGCATTAGAGGCACCACGACAAGCTGGTAGGCGATGCTGTACACGCCGAGTGGCGTCGGGCCGAGGAAGCGCCCTATGAGCAAGTAGTCGAGATTGGCCGCGAAATAGTTGAGCGTTCGCTCTCCCATCTGAAACATACCGAATCCCACGTAGCCCTTGAGATCGCGACGCCTAAAGTGCAACTGGGGGGCCCACCTTCGCCACCCTAATGCTACAAGCAGGCACGACTTCGCGGATGCGTTCGCAACCTGCCCGAAAACGAGCGCATACACGCCTGTGTGGGCAAAAGCAAGCGTCACAGCAACGCATGTCCCGGCAACCGCGGAAATTACCTCAATGGTAGCCAGGGCTCTGAACCTCAACTCCTTCTGAAACAAAATCTGGAACTGCTGGCCCCAGGGCATCACCAAGAAAAGAATCGCAGCCCACCGGACAAGGCCGGCAAGGCCCGGCTCTCTGTAGAACCGCGCCACGAGCGGAGACACAGCCACCGTAGCGGTGAACACGGCCACGCCCGAAAACACTGTTAACCAGTAGAGCGACGAGAGCTGGCCGCGAGTCGTGTCGCGCCGGTAGATGATTGCGTTGCTCACGCCCATGTCCGCGTAAACTTGCGCGAGCCCCAGAACGGCCGTGATCATCGCCATGAGACCGAAATCTGCTCTCGACAGCACGTGAGCCAGGATCGCCAGCTGTATGAACCCCAAGAGGGTTGTCACCAAGCTTGAAGTGCCGGTCCACTTCACTCCGTGAGCAGCGGTCGTTCTTAGCGAGATGGACTGTCCAGACGTATCGGGCATACGCTTCAGCCAGCTGGCAGAAACTTCGCATCCGGAAGCAGAGAGCGAATCAGGCGCTGCTCGCACCGGGTCCGCTGTTTGAGGTAAGTCCGATCCCCGACGCAGAACACCGTGCGCGATCCGGTCTTACCAGCGACGCGGGTCCAGTCCCGTGCGACGTCTGAATCCTCAATGTCCTCGTCTTGGATGTCAGGAGCGCCGAACACCAGGAGCCGGTCCTTCGATCTCACCGGCCGACCTTCGACCGCAAGCGCGCGGGGCTTAGCGTCATTCGCCCACATCAAATAGACCTCCTAGATCGTCTACGACCATCTTAGCGCGTGCTCTCAACCAGGCGCAGATCGCCGAGTGGCCCGACGTCCGCACCATTGCGACGACACTCTTCGATACAAGTCCACCGTCTGGCTCGTTACGACGGCCCAATTGAAGTCGCGCTTGATGACCGCCTGAGCTGCCTTTGCATCGCTCTTAGGCGTCCCCGCCTTGCTGAGAGACTCCTGGAGTACCCGCTTCAAATCGTCAACCGACCCCGCTGTGAAGCTACGCCCAAAGCTCCCCAGTACCTCTCTGTTCGGCGCGATGTCGCTGGCCAGCACCGGCGTGCCGTAGCCGAGCGCCTCCAAGAGCACGATCGGCATACCCTCCAGGTCGGACGGTAGTACGAAGAGCGCCGCGTTAGCGAACAGCGACGCCAGGCGCGCACCGTAGACGTAGCCCGGGAACACGATGCGCGCACCGCCGCCAGCGCTCGCTACCGCCTTCAGCCGCGCGACGTACTCATCCGAGAAGCTCGAGTCGCCGGCCATCACGAGGGGCATGTCGAACCCGCCCCGTCGCCAGGCCTCGATCAGGTAGTGGCAGCCCTTCTCGGGAACGAGGCGGGCGGCGAAGAGCACGTAGCGCTGCGGCTCCAAGTTGAACTCGCCCAGGATTGAATCGTCGCGCTCATCGGTAAGGCTCACGCCGTTAGGGATGAACTGCACGGGGCGTCCGTAGCGTTGGCTGAGCTCGCGGGCCAGGGTCTCTGAGACACAGATCGTGGCGTGCGGCGCGTGCACGGCCATCCATTCGCCAGCGCGCAGGGCGAGGCTCGCCCCTTTGCCCCACTTCGGTCGCCGCCAGTCCTGCCCGTGAATCGTCACCACCGAGGCGCAGCCGCGCAACCGCGGCACCCACGACAGCAACGCCGGCCCCTCAGCGTGAAAGTGCATCACATCGACCCCTTCGCGAGCCGCGTGCGCCGCACACAGAGCTACGTGGCTGATAGCGTCCAAGTGCTTGCTGCGCACCGAGGGCAAGCTCACCAGGCGCACGCCACGATACTCGCGCAACGACGTGGCGCTGTAGTGCGGGCGCGTGTAGACGATCACCTCGTGGCCGCGCTCCACCAGCCGCACGGAGAGCTCTTCCACGTGGCGCTCCACACCGCCGTAGGTGGCGGGAATGCCCTTCTGTCCGATCATCGCGATCTTCACCCGTGCACCGCCTCATAGGTCGCCAGCAGCCCGTCGAGGTGCATCGCCGGCGAGAAGGCTTCGCCTACGCGCTGGCGAGCGGCCGCACCCATGGAGTCGGCCGTGGACCGATCAGCGTGCAAGCGGCGCAGGGCTTGCGCGAAGCCTCCTACGTCGCCCGGCTCAACGAGGATGCCGTCGACCCCGTCACGAACCAGCTCGGGAATGCCGCCGATGCGCGCGGCGACGACGGGGCGCCCAACCGCCATCGCCTCGAGCACCGCCAAGGGCGCGTTCTCAAACCACTCCGAGGGAACCACGACCGCCAAAGCGTGGCGGAGCAGCTCCTCAACCTGCTCACCGGGCAGTCTGCCGGTGAAGCGCACATTCGCCGGAGCCGTAGCCCGGAGCCGCTCGCCCAGCGGGCCGTCGCCAGCAACGACAAGCTCTACTCCGGCTTGAGCGGCCGCCGCGGCGGCCGTCTGCACGCCCTTCTCGCGCGATAAACGCCCCGCGTACACGAAGTAGTCGCCCGTCTCTCCAACGTCGCCCACGGGCACTGCGTTCGGCAAGACCCGCACCGGGCGTCCTCGCCAACCGTTCCTGTCGAGCACACTCGCCAAAAACGCAGACGGTGAAATGAACGCGTCCACCAGCGCCGGGTAGTTCAGCACGCGGTTGCGCCAGTACATCTCCAGCGCCGACAGGGCACTTACGGCTGTGCTGCCGCGCACGCAGCGGTAGCGTACACAGGGCAGGTAATTGAGCCCGTGGCACCGCTGCGGCTCGCAGACCGTGCCCTCGTCCAGGAGGAGCAGATCAGCCGGACACACAATGTGGTAGTCGTGCAGCGTCTGCACAACC
>Ga0078972_1011648_pt1 | contig 15620 bp, 12 predicted proteins | sample YelNatPaOPGAMG01_FD_67568 | JGI IMG/M metagenome (GOLD analysis project Ga0078972, IMG submission 67568) | Hot spring thermophilic microbial communities from Obsidian Pool, Yellowstone National Park, USA - OP-RAMG-01 (SPADES assembly) (version 2) | ecosystem: Environmental > Aquatic > Thermal... | reverse complement strand
ACGTTAATAGATGTGTGTCGACGTAAACTTTAGCAGGCCTTTTCATTCGCCTATATCGGGAACCCAGCCTTTAGGCTGTTCAAGTGTATATGCGTGATGAAACCCTAAAGGGTTAATTCCCCATACTGCGCTGGAGTAGCAGCCGAGAAGCTGCGATAAAATATAAAAATAGGTAGATTAAAATGGCGCACCCTTTCGGGTGCTACTCCATTATCACGAGGGAACGCAATAATATATTGATGACATTGTAATATGGCAAAAACAGTTTTAATAACAGGCGGAGCAGGTTTTTTAGGGTCGCATCTATGTGACCGTTTTATAAAAGAAGGCTGGAAGGTTATCTGTGTAGATAATTTTATTACAGGGAGCCTTTCTAATATAGAACATCTTAGAAAGAGCCCAAGTTTAAAATTAATAAAACATGATATAACCAAACATATAGATATAGACGATAAAATAGATATGGTGCTTCATTTTGCGTCCCCTGCGAGCCCTATAGATTATCTAAAATATCCTATCCAGACATTAAAGGTAGGTAGCCTTGGCACGCATAATGCACTTGGTATAGCCAAAAAGCATAAGGCATCTTTTTTGCTTGCCTCAACCTCTGAGGTTTATGGCGACCCCCAGGTCCATCCTCAAAAAGAAGATTATTATGGCTATGTAAATTGTATCGGTCCTCGCGGCGTCTATGACGAGGCAAAGCGATTTGCAGAGGCGATTACTATGGCATACCACAGGGTCCACAAGCTCGATACAAAAATCGCCCGTATCTTTAATACATTTGGGCCAAGGATGAGAAAAGACGATGGCAGGGCAATACCTAATTTTATCTCTCAGGCATTACAAAATAAACCCATAACAGTATATGGCAACGGAAAACAGACAAGGAGCTTTTGTTATATTTCAGATATGATAGAAGGGATTTATCGTTTAAGTCAATCTGATATACATGAACCAGTAAACTTAGGAAATCCAGACGAATGGACAATCATTGAATTGGCAAAAAAAATCAAAGCCCTTACAAAAAGTAAAAGTAGGATTATCTATAAAAAACTTCCTCAAGATGACCCGAAGGTGCGCAGGCCAGATATTACTAAAGCAAGGACCCTGCTTAAATGGCAACCAAGGATAGGTATAGAAGAAGGATTAAATCTGACTTTATCATATTATAACCAGTCAAAAAACTTGGCCTAAAAATCCATTATCAATAGATGAGAATAGCCCAGTATTTTTCAGCCATAGCATTCTTCCTTATCTCTATAATTGGCGCAGCGTCAATCTTAGAGGCGCATCCATCTATTGATGTGCCATTGAGACACTGGAGTTACGACGCCATCGAGAAACTCGCGATGCTAAATCTTTGCGATATATCAGATATAGGCGCAAGGCCAGTCTCCCGTATAAAAATGGCTTATATAATAAAGAGTGCTATTGAAAAATCGCGTGAATGCGACATAGACTTTGACTGGCAAGAACAAGAATACCTTGAGACAATTTTGTATAATCTGATAGATGAGTTCAGGGAAGAGTTGGTTACAATAGGCGTGGATGTGGCTTCGATAAGCGACGATGGTCCCAGAAAATATATTTTTGCAAAACCCGAAGTGAAGATTGAAAAATTTTATGCAAGACTTGATTCAGATACGCGAGTCCTTGACAATAAGGATGGCTGGAAATTGTCAGATGGCTTTAATCTTCGTGCAAAGGCGAACTTTTGGGCAAACTTTGCAAACTTTTTTGCAACGTCTATTAGTCCGGGTATAAGATATTCTAACGACAATACTGATGTAGATATTGAGGAAGGGCTTATAAGGATGGCGCATCCCAGTTTTAACATGGAACTCTCTCTGGGTCGCACACCGATGTGGTGGGGCCCTGGCTTTCATGGTGCACTACTTCTTACAGACAATGCATTTCCGCTTGACGCTCTGAGATGGAATAATATCCATCCATTTCGACTCCCTTCTATCTTTCGTAAAATGGGCAGATTTAATGCGCAGTTTTTTCTTTCGCGCCTGGAGAAAAATAGGACTATTCCTCATGCCTGGCTTAATGGATGGCGTATAGATTATACCCCCTGCAGTTTTTTAAAATTTGGGTTTGGGCACGTCTTGATGTTTGGGGGAAAGGGCGTTAAGAGATTGGGCTTTGCAAATTTTTGGAGCTCTGCCTCATTGGTATTTAGCGCTGCAGGAGGCGGTACAGAGACAGAAAATCATATCATATCAGGGGATATACAACTTTTTATCAAACGTATAGATAGATTTCTCCCAATTGCCACAGGCGCCAAACTTTACACAGAATGGGGCGCAGAGGACGAGGCAGGCAATGTGCCTGTGGACCTGGCCTCGATTTTTGGAGCTTATCTTACAGACATATTTAAAATCCCTGGCTTTGATGTCAAGATAGAATTTGCAAAACTTAATAGAATCTGGTACGAACATTTTACATACCGCTCAGGATATACGCATAGAGGCGTTTTGATAGGGCATCCTTTAGGAAAGGATTCGGAAGAGATTGCCGGCACAGCCATATTCAACTTCCCAAAAGAATATAAGCTGTCCACTACATTTGCCCATCAGCGTAGAGGGCTTCAGCAGTCTAATATTGAAAGGGTAAATAAGTTAAGGATAGAATTTAATGCAAATGACGCCTTAAAGTTGTATAATATACAAAATGTAGAGGTAGAGGTTTTTTATGAATATGAGGATATAGCCAATTTTAATAATACCTCTACCAATGCCCGTAACCATATATTAGGTGTAGAGGTGAAAAAGAGATTTTAGTTTATGGAGTAGCAGCCGACTTGTCCACCGAACTTATAAGCATAAAACTATTTAAACGAAGGTGGAAAGGCTGCGTCCAGTGCAACGCACCCTTTATGGTGCTACCCCAGTATCAACGACAAGGCGAAGGAGGCTTTATGTTAAACCTTAATTTATATCGTAAGATATCATTAGTTATGGTCATAGTGAGTTTTATCATATTTCCAGAGGTATTGTTTTCTTACGAATCTCTGGACTATACTCATTCTGCAGAAGAGATTAAGGAGGGGCATCCTGATAATTGGGTGGACGAATCTATTGGCAACAAGGTTGTATTATTTAAAAAGGTTAGGTGTCCACGTTGTGGTATGGAGTTTTACTATACACCAGGTAAGGAAGGGCCTCATTCATGCCTGGTCCATTATAAAGTTGACGAAACAAAAAAATCGTCTAAAAAGATTAGCGAGTTGTCAGGTGAGAGTTTATCAACCAAGTCTCCTTCCTATGAAGCAGATGTCAAAAATATGCGCTCATCTACCCGATTGCCTCAAGATAAGGATTCGATGAAAAGATTATCAACCTTACTCGGTAAAAAAGACCAAACCAATAAGAAGATCGACGAGACATCATATATGTTGTCAGGAAAAGACCAGTTAGCACAATTAGGAGCTTTGCCTATAGTGCAGTATGAACTCAGGCAGGAGCTTATCTGCCCATATGATGGCTATGTATTTTTCCCAGAAGGAGATGTTATTGAGGAGAGAAATCTTTTAAAAGAAAATCTTTTTGAAGAAAGGCCTTCACTCATAGAGGAAAGTTTTTCAAAGGCAATACCATTTGGAGCGACTAAAAACCTTAAACAATTTGGTTATGATTTATTTTTGGCCCAGCTTACGCCAACAGAAGACGTAGAAGAAAAAAAGGCTGATATGCTTTCAAGGTCAGGTGAGGCATTAGCGACACTTGGTATGCTAAAGGCCATGTTTATGCCGCAAACAGGAGGTGCTGCGACAGGTTTATCTTCCCAAGCCCTCAAAGGAACCACAGCAGTTATTCCTATAAGCCAGAATTACATAATCGGGCCAGGGGATACGCTTGTTTTAAATATCTGGGGAAGTGTCCAGGAGACATTTTCTCTCGATGTAGACCGAGAAGGGAAGGTTATTCTTCCAAAGGCAGGGCCTCTTTATGTGTGGGGCCTTAAACTTAAAGAGGCGCAGGAAAAAATTCAGAATTCCTTGAATCAATACTATACTAATTTTAAGATAGATGTCTCCATAGGAAAACTTCGGGATATCCAGATTTATGTGATGGGTGAGGTCCAGAGACCAGGTTCTTATACTATTAGTGGACAGTCAACAGTATTTCAGGCGCTTTATTTAGCAGGCGGGCCCACAAAGATAGGTTCATTAAGAAAGATAAAAATTCTCCATCCAGATAGAAAGGAAGAGGTTGTAGACCTTTATGATTTTCTTCTTGAGGGCAATGTTTCAGATACATTGAGATTGCAATCAGGGGATACTATCTTTGTCCCGCCTATAGGCGATGTAGTGGCTATTACTGGAAATGTAAAACGGCCAGCCATATACGAGACAAAAAGCGATATTTTATTGAGTGATTTATTAAGATTTGCAGGAGGGATTACGCCTACAGGAGACCTTCAACGGCTCCAAGTTGAACGGATAGAAAATAATGAACGCCGCACCATGCTTGACATAGAACTAAAGCGCACTGACATAGGCAAGTTTTCACTCGAAGACATAAAGTTGCAGAGTGGAGACCTTGTAATAGTTTCACCCATTGTCCGGCTCAAGCATAACTTTGTATCTATAATTGGAAATGTAGAACGGCCAGGCGACTATTCCCTTACAAAAAATATGAAAATATCTGACCTGATAAAACGTGCAAAAGGATTCTTGCCAGGCACGTATTTACAGCGCGCAGAGATAGCGCGAGTTACAAAGAATAGGACGAGAGAGATTATACCAGTAAATCTTGAAGCCATGATGCTTGGAGAAGAAAAAGAGGATTTGTATCTTGAAGAATGGGATATTGTGCTTGTGTATTCTCAGGTAGAGATGAGCCAGCCGCTTTATGTAGAGATAGACGGCGCAGTCCCGCGGCCAGGTAGATATGAGCTTACACCAGGGATGAAGGTCTCAGACCTTATTTTTAGGGCAGGTGGATTAAGGCCTGATGAGGTAATAAGAGGCGCTGAGCTATTCCATATAATACCAGGTAAAGAACCTGTGGTAAGGGATATTCAGCTTAAACAGATATCGGATGTAAATTTCTCAATAGATAAGGATATTATACTTCATGCTGGAGACGCTGTTTTTGTTAAATCAGAGCCAAAACTTACAAAGCGCAGGGTTGTAACATTGAAAGGAGAGGTGAGATTTCCAGGGGTCTATTCTATAAGAAAAGGCGAGACCTTGAGTTCTCTTATAGAACGCGCAGGTGGTTTTACAGACGAGGCATTTCTTGAAGGTGCTATATTTACCCGTAAGTCAATAAAAGAGGCGCAGGAAAAATTAAGAGAGGATTACCTGGAAAGGGAAAACAGGAATATCCTTGCTGAACAACAAGCGCTTCTTTTAAGAGGAGGCACTGGTATGGACCCTGCAAGAATCACAGAGTCTTTAAAGATGAGGCAGGATTTACTGAATTATATTGCATCTGCTAAAATTGAGGGCCGCATGGTCATCAAGATTTTACCTCTTTCTCAGTTGAAAGGCAGTAAATACGATATATTGCTTGAGGATGGAGATACGCTTACAATACCGCAAGTGCCATCCAGCATTACTGTCTTAGGCAGTGTAAACAATCCTACCTCTATACCTTATGAACCAGGTAAGGGTGTAGATTATTATATAGCCAAAACAGGAGGCCTTACAAAGCATGCTGACCGTTCAGGCATTTATGTAATTAAGGCAAATGGCGAGGCAGTGAGTAAGTTTATGATGTCAAAATCTGTGGAGAGAGGCGCAACTATTGTGGTGCCACAGGAGTTTAAATACTGGACGCCTCCTGGGCAACTTCTTCGTGATACAGTAGAGATACTTTCACGCATTGCAGTGGGTGTGGGCATTATTGCCGCATTGGATTAAAGCGAAGCAATCTCAACCACCAACATGTCATTGCGAGGATAGCTTAAATAGCTGACTAACGAAGTAATCTCTCTTTAGTATATTTTTTATTAAGCGTATGTAAACTTGCTAAAATTAAAGGAGCAGACCTATGACAGATTATGATTTTAACATTCTCTACTACATCGACATCTACAAAAAGTGGTGGAAAAAGATACTTACACTAATAGTGGTCTCTATATTCTTAACAGCGTACATATCTGTGCTCATTCCAGTAAGATATGTTTCTACAGTAAGTATCCTTCTGGTTGAGACAGGTGGTATATCTCAGGCAGCAGGGGTCCTGGGAAAGTTTTTTGGCTTGTCAGGACAGGTTGGCAGTTCTTCCAGCGATATAATAATCTCTATCTTGAAAAGCAGGCGTATGGCAAATGATATAAAAGAGGCATTTCACCTAAATACCAGGCCAAGATTCAGATATTCTATAGAAACACGGCAAATCTCGGCAGGCATGGCAATAGATGTAAAAGGCAATGACCCTGCCCTAGTAAAAGACATCGCAAATTTTGTAGTAAAAAACCTAGATAAGATAAATACTGAACTTGACATTACCCCAGTCAAACCAATGGTCAAAGTGCTTGACCCGGCAACAGACGGTGTTCCAGAATCAAGGCAACTATTAAGGAAGGTTTTTGTGGCAGGGCTGTTTTCGTTTCTCCTTGTAAGTCTTTATGCCTTTTTCGAGGACTACCTAAAAAAACTAAAATCCAATACACCTATGAAACCCTGAATGGTTAATTCCCCATATATTGGGAACCCAGCCTTTAGCCCTGTCCAAAACGATGTGCGAATTCACTTGACACCCTATCCACATTATAAGATAATATAATCGTTCATTTTTAGAACACCCATACTGTAAAAATTATGGATTATACCGCAGATAGTTTTTTTCGTCCAACTGAAGACCTTCGCAGTCTTCAACTTCTTGAGGAACTTTCTCGTGATTCCGGCATCTCACAGCGCAAACTTTCCAATCGCCTCTCAATAGCCCTTGGCATCACCAATGCCTGCCTCAAAAAGATGATAAAGAAGGGCTACATAAAAGTAAAAGGCATAAATCACAAAAGGCTCTCGTATTATATCACCCCAAAGGGTGTAGCAGAAAAACTCCGTTTAAGTTACCAATTTATGGAATACACCATAAGGTATTATTCCAACCTCAAAGACAAAATAATGGCGCGTCTCGGAGATATATCCCGTTCAGGATGCCGCAATATTGTTTTTTACGGCGCAGGCGAGATTATGGAAGTGGCATTTATATCGCTTCAAGGTAGCAACCTTAAACTTTTAGGGATTATAGACGACGACCCATTCAAACAGGGTTCAATTAGATTTGGCTATACTATAAAACCGGCCTCTGATATTCTAACCATAAAGCCAGAGGCAATATTTATAACTACGATAAAACATAAAAACGCTATATTAAACAGATTAAAAAAATACCGTCTCAATGGCATCAAGATTTTTACGATGTAAATTTTATAAGAAAGCCACTGTGTACTTTGGTAATTAGTACCATAAGGATTATCTATGATATCAATTATAATTCGCACCAAAAATGAAGAAAGATGGATTTCTTTATGCTTGAAGGCAGTGTTTAGCCAAGAATATAAAGATTTTGAAGTTGTAATCGTTGATAACAAAAGCACAGATAAGACATTGTCCAAACTGCAGGCCTTTGATGTCAAGGTGATTAGCATCGACGAATATTTGCCTGGAAAGGCGTTAAATGCTGGTATAAGGTCTTCTAAAGGCGAATTAATTTGTTGTCTATCAGGACATTGTATACCAGTGAATAACAAATGGCTTTCTAATTTGGCAAGAAATTTTGCAGATACAAATGTTGCAGGTGTTTATGGAAGACAGGAGCCGATGTCTTTTACCAGTGATTTTGATAAACGTGACCTATTAAATATTTTTGGCCTCGATAGAAAAGTACAGATAAAAGACAGTTTTTTTCATAATGCCAATAGCATGCTTAGACGAGATGTCTGGGAGAAGATACCATTTGACGAACGGATTACAAATATTGAAGACAGAATATGGGCTAGAGAAGTTTTGTCAAAAGGTTATAAGATAATTTATGAGCCAGAAGCCAGTGTATATCATTATCATGGTATTCATCAGGATAACAATCTTGAACGATGTAGTAATGTAGTAAGAATTCTTGAGTCATTAGAAATAAAAAAATATAATAAGCCGGATATAAAAAATTTAAATATCGTAGCTTTAATCCCCATAAAAGGAGAAATTCAGTATCTTAATAAAAGACCACTTATTGAATATACATTAGAACGTTGCAAACAATCAAAATTTATTAAGTCCATAATCCTTTCGACAGATAATCCAGATATTGTAAAAGTTGCAAAAAAATTTCAAGCAGAGGCACCATTTTTAAGGCCAAAAGATTTATCCTCAGAATATACAGATTTAGAAAGGGTTCTACAATTTTCTTTGGAAGAGATAGAAAAGGTTAATATCTATCCAGATATTTTGGTCATTTTAGAAGCAACATATCCTTTTCGCAAAAAAAATTTACTTGACGCTATGATAGAACAAATTGTGGATAAAGGTGTTGATACAGTTATCCCAGTTAAACGAGAATATAGGTCATGTTGGGTAAACAAACAAGGTATGATAACAAGAATCGATGAAGGTTTTATACCACGTTCATTGAAGGAGCCTATCTATATTGGCTTGGTAGGTCTTGGATGTGTTACCTATCCGCAATTTATAAGAGAAGGAAGACGCCTTGGTGATAAGATTGGCGTAATAGAAATCACAGATCCATATTCATCGATAGAAGTTAGAGATAATGAAGATTTTGAGTTTGCGGGTAAGATAATCGATGATTGGTGGATTAAAAATGCATAAAAATGAAACTCTCATATGCGATATCGTTTCATAAAAGCAGTTTTAATTTTATAGCTGAAGGCGATTTAAAGATTTTATCCAATTTGGGATATGATGGCGTAGAGATAAGCGTTAGAAAACCTAATCGTATTCGAGTTGGAAAATTAGAAAAATTATTGAGACGTTATAGACTTGGATTAAGCGCTATTGGGACTGGCCAGATGTTTTTAAACGATGGTCTATCTTTATCATCACCCAAAAAATCGGTTAGAGTAGAGACAATAAATAGGATTAAAAAATGTATCGAAATGGCAGCCCTTCTAAATTCACAGGTAATAATCGGTCTTGTAAGAGGTAAGATGACTTCAGAAGAATCAGCCAAATTATATATGAAAAATCTTAAGAATAGTTTTAGATATATCTCTGATTGGTCAAATCATAATAAAGTTATATTAACCATCGAACCTATTAATAGATACGAAACTTCTTTTTTGAATAATATTGAGGAAACATTAGGTTTTGTGAAAGATTTTAAGAATCCCTTTGTTAGAGTTCTTATAGATACATTTCACATGAATATAGAAGAGAAAGATTTTAAAGATTCCATTCAGAGAGCAGCAGATTATATTTCCCATGTACATTTAGCAGATAATAATAGAAAGATACCTGGAGATGGGCACTTAAATTTTAGAGAGATTGTAGATGCCTTAAAAAAGATTAATTATACAAATTATCTTTCAGCAGAAATTTTGCCTATGCCAAATTTTAAAGAATGCGCTAAACTTTTTATCCAGAGAGTGAAAGGATATCTTAAATGAGCTCAATATTCACCACGCAATTATCTATAAAAGAGGGTTTAAATAAGGCAAAACTTCGCAAAGGGTTGCTTAAGTATATCCAAGAATTTTCTGTTCTGTGTATGAAAAAAAATAAGAAATTTACCATTGATACCGGAAACAGAGAATTGGGATTAGTAATATTAAATGGGAGATGCACCGTCAATATAGAAGGCAAGATATTTAAAGATATTGGGGTTCGCAAGCATGTATTTGACGGAAAGCCAACAGCCGTATATTTTCCTATAGAAACAAAATTTGAGATTTTAAGCCAAGGCGTGACTCTGGCGCTCTGTTATGGTAAATGTGAGAAGAAAACGGAGTTTTCTATAATTTATCCTGACCAGGTTAAAGTTATGCAAGTTGGAAAAGATAATTGGCAAAGGGAGGTGAGGACTATCATAGGGCCAAATTCTCCCTCAGTTAATTTAATCGTTGGCGAGACTATAAATCCGGCTGGGAATTGGTCAGGCACACCGCCGCATAAACATGAAAGGATGCGTTATCCTGAAGAATCTTTGCACGAAGAATTATATTATTTTAAAACAGACAAGCCCCAAGGATTTGGCATTCAGAGGTTTTATTCTTATGATAAAAAGATAAACGAGTTAATATATCTGAGAGATAATACCATAACATTTATGCCATACGGTTATCATCAAATAGTAGCAGGTCCAGGGTATACGCTTTATTATTTATTCTTCTTATCAGGTATTGGAAAAGATTTAATAGGTTATCCTGATCCTACTCATAAGTGGTTAAATAGATAGGAGTTAATCGTGAAAGATATTACCCCAAATGATTTAAAAAACAACATCCCTTTGATTAGTCGAAGAGATTTTGACCGTATAATAAAAGTTGGAGATTATATTTTAAATAAAAAGAAAATAACCGTTATAGCTGGTCCTTGCACTGTAGAAAGCAAAACCCAGATTATGGATATAGCAAAACATATTAAAGATTGTGGCGCAACTATGTTACGTGGAGGGGTTTTTAAACCATTGACGTTTCCTTATGGAGAGCCGTTGGCCAGACCGGATAGTGATTCTAATTTACCAGAGCCAGATAGGTTTAAAATCCTTTCAAAAAAAGAACTTTTTCAAAATGCAGAAAGAAGGCTTGGATATCTAAAAGAGGCAGGGGCAAGATACAACTTGCCTGTGGTTTCAGAGATACTTTATTCTGATTCTTTAACCATTATGGAAAAATATATAGATATGTTTCAAATTGGATACCGTCATATGTTTAACATGGATTTAATTGAGTCTCTTTCAAAATCAAAAAAACCAATTCTATTAAAGCGTCATTACGGTGAGAGCTTGCGGTCTCTTCTTGGCGTAGCAGAACATTTTGAAGCCAGGGGAAAACATGATATTGTTTTTTGTGAACGCGGAGTCAGCGTTCCTCATACCCACAATCCAGAATCACGTGCAATTATAGATATTCAGGCAATACCTGCGTTGAAAGAATATGCGCCCACTGTTCCTGTGCTTGTAGACCCAAGCCACGCTACTTTTAAAAGAAGTTATGTCGAAAACATTTCTTTGGCAGCTATAGCAGGCGGAGCAGATGGACTATTGGTAGAGGTGCATCCTGAACCTGAAAGAGCATGGGTAGACCCACTTAATGCCATAGATTACAAGGCATTTGAAAAATTGATGAAAAAAATATCTGCACTTGCAAAGGTTTTTGATAAAGATATAGGATAATCTTATGTTGCCAGATAGACCAAAGGTTGCAGCAATTATCGCCGCTAGAGGGGGTTCAAAAGGCCTTACGCGAAAGAACCTACAAATATTGATAGATAAACCTCTTGTTGCTCATACAATCTTGCATGCAAAAGATTCAGGTGTATGCGATATTGTAATAGTTACCACAGAAGATAAAGAGATTGCAGAGGTTGCCAGGAAGTATGGCGCTTTTGTAATAGATAGACCTGTTGAACTTGCCGGAGATTTTGTCCCGGCAGAACCAGCCATTCAACACGCCTTATTAACTTATGAATCCCTGAATAATTGTAAGTTTGATATAGTAGTGTATTTACAAACTACAGATATATTTCGGCCTCCAGACGTAATTCGTGAATGCGTAGAACGTCTTATTGCAAATCCGCAACTTGATAGTGTGTTTAGTGCCTATAAAACACATAAAAATTTTTGGCGAAAAACAAAAGATGGCTTTGTAAAACTTGCTCCAGATCTTGGTCACGGTCCGCCACGCCAATTGCGAGAACCAATTTATAGAGAAGATACAGGTATTGCCTGTGCTACCCGCGCAGAGATAGTAAGAAAAGGAAAACGAATAGGCGATAAAATAGATATAATACCAACAGATGATTTCAGAACTTCTATAGATATTCACGACCCTTTTAGTTTCTGGTTGGCAGAGAAGCTTCTGAGGGAATGGGGTGTTTTCAATAATGTTTCTCTTGAGCCATATATGTGGCTTGGTCAAGATGTAAAGACATGGTCTCAAAGCATACGAAATGGATATGCTAGGTCTTTTATTATATTTGCGTTGCACGAGACAGGCGTGTTTGAAAAATTGCGAGATAGCGGGGCCAAAAGTTCAGAAGAACTAGCAACAGAATGTAATATAAATGGTCATTTGTTGGATGGTGTGCTTAATTTTCTTTGTTTTGCAGATAAAATTCTTGAGAAAAAAGACAATAAATTTTCTTTGACAGAAAAGGGAAGGGAGTGGCTATTTAGTGATATGGTCCTTGCGATGACTTATGGCGCTATAGGGGCCTATTCTTGTTTATTGTATGAACTATTGCCTGCTTTAAGAGGCGAAAAAAGATATGGAAAGGATTTTATAAGAAAGGGAGATTTGATAGCAAGAGGAAGTTATTTGACCGGTAAAGCAAATTACCCATGGGTTGTTGAGGAATTAAAAAAACTTGGTGTAAAAAAGGTTGCTGATTTAGGATGTGGTTCAGCAGATATCCTTATCAATTTTTGCAAATTAGATCCTGAATTAATGGGTGTGGGGATAGATATTTCTCCAGATGCCTTAAAAGAGGCTTCTATGCGTATTAGGGATGCAAATCTTTCGAATAGGATTACACTTATAGAGGCAGATCTAACAAACCCTGAGACATATGAAAAGGAGATTCCAGATGTTGAGGCATTTAATGCTATTATGGTATTTCATGAATTTTTGCGCGATGGTGAAGAGTATGTTGTAGAGCTATTTAAAAATATGAAAAAGGCCTTTTCTGGAAGATATCTATTTTTAGGAGAATTTAATCGTATATCAGACGAAGAGTTTAAAAATATGCCTTATCCAGATAGGATACACCCTTTGTTTTATCAGTATATAATACATCCATTAACTTGGCAAGGCCTGCCAATTGAAAAAGAAAGATGGCAGGCGATTTTTAGGAAAGCCGGTCTTAAGATTTTAAAGATTAAGGATGATTTCCCATTTAGATTGGTAGAATATGTCTTACAGTTTTAATGATTTTTATAGAGCTCGGAAAAACAAACTACTTTATTTTATTAGATATACATTGAAATGTTTTTTATTTTTCCCAATAACCTTTATTAGACGAGTGTTATTTGGAAAGGAGACGTTGCATAAAAGATTTTTTTGGGATAAATGGGGTTTTATATCCCCTGAAATTATAAGGCGTGCTTGTAACAAGAAAAATATTTTATTAGTTACAAACTCAGGAGGAGAACTTATTCAGGCGATTCCGTTTTTAAAAAGAATGAAAATTGGATATCCCGAAATAAATATCTTTGTTGCCACAGAATCTTATGATACCTATCAGTATGCCAAGGGCATACCTGCAATAGATGAGGTCTTCTTTCCTCCATGGGATATATCATTTGTATGCAGACGGGTCTTAAAAGATGTAAGGCCACTTATTATAATTTTTATCGAACACTGCTATTTCCCCATGCTTTGTAAAGAGGCAAAATCCCTTGGCATAAAAATAATCTTGTGTAGCGGCCTTATTACTCCAAAGTTACTGAAGGGTTATTTTTTAATGCAACGGTCGTATGCCTTAGGGTTTTACAACTACATAGATAACTTTTATTTAAAAAGTAATGAAGATTTAAACAATCTGAGAAATTTAAAAGTTAACGATGCAAAAATTGCAGTTTTAGGAGATATGAAATTTGATTTAGAACATATATTATTAAAGAATGGAGAAAAAGAAAGATTATTGAAAGAATTTAAAATTTTAGACACTGACAAGGTTTTTATGGTAGGGAGTCTTCATAAAAGCGAGGTAGACTTGATATTAGAGGCCTTTAGGTTTGTCCGCAAGGATTATCCGAACTCGAAGCTTATTATCGCCCCGCGCTGGGATTATGATATTCCATTCATAGAAGAAAGGTTAAAAAAATTTACTTTTAGTTTTGTTTTTCGGACAAAAATTGCTTCATCGAGTACTGATAATTATGATGTTATCATCGTTGATACATTTGGGGAATTGCCACGCCTATACGGTATTGCCTCAGTGGTTTTTATCGCCAATACTATTTATCCTATAAATATCCGGCGTTTAGGACATAATGTGTTTGAACCACTTGCCCACAATGTCCCTTTGGTGTTCGGGCCACATCTAACCCTTTGGGAGAATTTTACCACACCTCTTAAAGAAGTCTGGCCAGGCTGTGAAGTGAAAGATTCGAAAACTTTGGCAAATTCAGTAATAGAGATATTACAAAACAAAGAATTAAATGACATGCTCAAAAAAACAGCCCATAACCTTACTAGAGGTTATGGCAATATAATAGATAATTATTTAACACAAGTAGAGGTCTATATTAATGCGAAAAATTAATTGTATTTTATGCGAGTGTTTTTTTTGGAACAGAAGTGTTAAAAACTATTTGTTTTTATAATATGTACGAAAAAGATACGATACAGCTGTATAATACCTTAAAAGAAATAAGCCATAAGAAAATAGGACCATGGCAACATTCGGCCTTAGAAAATTGGAAAAAGGAATATTTTTTTAAAGAACTTAATGAAGTAAACATTGCCAATTTTAGAAGACATCCTATCTCCAAAGGGACTTTGAACTTTCCAGATATTCCAATTCAAAAAGATAGCCTTCATTTTTATAACATATCTACTATTCAAAGAGTTAAGGGATTAAAACTTATTTTATGGATGTTATATAAACTTAATCATTGTTATAAATTTAAATTACCAGATTTATCAGATAATTTAATAGGCAATCCAATTTGCTATAAAATTTGGAACATTTGTATTACCGAATTCTCTATGAGAATGTATTATTATAAAGAAAGAATTAAACAATTTTTCGTCAATACAAAACTTTCCCATATTTTAGAAATTGGAGGAGGCTTTGGTGGGCTTTGTAATAGTCTAATGTCAGATAACAAATTGAGTATTAAGACTTATGTCTTGATAGATTTGCCAGAGAATCTTATACTTTCTTATTACTATTTAAAAAATTTAGGATATAATATCAAATTTATTTTATCAGAGGAAAATATAATAGATGTTGTGAACAGAAAATTGGATAAAAACGAGAGAGTTATTATATTTTTATCCCCCTGGATGTTTTCAGGGTTAGATATATTAGATATAAAATTTGAATTATTCATAAATATTATGAGTTTCCAACATATGACAATGGATAATATTATTTATTATTTCGATACTATCAGAAAATTAGAAATCCCATTTTTATATCTAGTAAATCGAGATCTAAATAGATATCCTATTTATGATAATTATACAATAACATGGAAAGAAAAATGGCTTTTTAGCCAAAATCCTTCATTGGGACATCTGGAATGTTTACTTAGAAAAAATGAATAGGGTGGACCTTTTAATTTTACATACAGTTTCTACTAATATATCACAATTTATTTTTTGATCCAGTTATTTAGCCCAGTTAAAGACGGAATAAAATAACAAGGTATTCATTTAGAGAGTTCATCTATTGCGCTGAAAGCAAAATTGTGATACAAATACAAAAATTTTTATTCGTAATTTGCATATCAAAACAGATTATGGTAACG
>Ga0078972_1011646_pt1 | contig 15623 bp, 14 predicted proteins | sample YelNatPaOPGAMG01_FD_67568 | JGI IMG/M metagenome (GOLD analysis project Ga0078972, IMG submission 67568) | Hot spring thermophilic microbial communities from Obsidian Pool, Yellowstone National Park, USA - OP-RAMG-01 (SPADES assembly) (version 2) | ecosystem: Environmental > Aquatic > Thermal... | reverse complement strand
CCCAGCCGCCACCGAGCATGGCTGAGGATCCTTGCCCCATGCCCTGGAGTGGGCAAGATTAGCCACCACATCCTACGCACCATGGCCACGGCCACTCATCCATCGCGTGATTCTTCCGCAGGTTCGTCCGCAGGATGCACTCTCATCCTGGTGGTCGACGACGACCCCGCCCAATGCGAGCTTCTCAAGGAGGAATTGGAACGCGAAGGCTATGTGGTGGAGGTGGCCAGCGGGGGCAGGATGGCCGTGGAGCGCATCAAGCGCGGAGGGATCGACCTCGTGGTGTCAGACGTCAAGATGCCTGATCTGGACGGCCTCGACATGTTGCGCGAAATCCAGACTGTCGACCCATGCCCCTATGTCATCACGGTCACGGCGTTCGGCTCCATCGACACTGCGATTCGTGCGGTCAAGCTGGGCGCCTACGACTACTTGACCAAACCCTTCGACATCGATGAGCTCGTCGCGCGCATCGAGGCCCTGCTGCGTCGCTCGGCCCCGGCTTTGCAGCCGCCGGCGCCCGTGCTGAGGTTTGGCCCGTTTGTGCTCGACCTGGGCGCGGCACGGCTCAGCCGCGCCGGGGAAGTCCTGGCTCATGGCCGCTTCCACACAAGCGTCGTGCTCGTCTATCGATGGCTGGTTCTCCCCGTAAATGCCCGTGCCGATCTGAATCCATTCGATGCGCGGGTCATTGTCATAGCGCGCTGCCAGGGCCTGGACGAAGTGTTCCAGTTTGGCCAGGAAGACGGAATCCCAGTACTTGGGGATGCGCCAACCGTTGCAGGTGATGGTCTGGGCGCCGGCGGCAAACACCCAATCCGGCACCGTCTCCCCGCCCCATTCCATCAGGTGCACGCCCAGAGCGACGGCCTTGCCCTCGCTGTAGACGGTTTGCACCCAGTTGTCCACCAGCGACCAGTTGAAATAGCCCTCGCCCGGCTCGAGCTGGTCCCAGGTGAAATGGAGATGGCCGCCGACGATGATGCCGGGGTACTGCTTGGGGTCCATGTGGTGGAAATCGGTGAGGATATAGATGCCCGGCCGGCGCACGCTGGCCTTGCCGGCGGCCGCCGGCGACACGCTCACCGCCGGCTGGTCCACCGCCAGCTTGACCCCGTCGGGCTCTCCCGCCGGCCCCTGCGCCGCGGCAGGAACTGCCGCCGCCCCCAGTACCGCGACCAGCGCCAGCACCAGGCCGGCGAACCATATACGCCACCAACGATGCGAATACCTCATCTTCTCACCTCACCCCAGAATGATAGACCCGCTTTCCCATCCCCGTCCACGCCGCCGCACCCGCCGCATGCGAATGATATCGTCATGTTACACAGATATCATTCGCCACCTCATTATCAGGCTATCAGAGCGCCCAGGCCGGGTCAATAGTACCTTCAGACCAGTACGGCAGATGACGGCTGTCTGTCACAATTTTTCACAAATTTCTTGACAATTTCACAAATTGCGGTTATTATGGCAATAGCATGTAATCCATTACACATTCCATGAACAGGGTCAGGTCGGGTTCACATCAGGAGGACGTATCAGATGATGCCGCCGAAGAACAAGGTGGAAGTACCCGATATCGTCGTCAGCCGGCTGCCGCTGTACCTGCGCGCCCTGAACTTCCTGGCGGAGGAAGGGGTGGAAACGATCTCCTCCGCCGAGCTGGCCCAGCGCCTGGGCATCAGCTCCGCCCAGATCCGCAAGGACCTGTCCTTCTTCGGGGAATTCGGCAAACAGGGCACGGGCTACAACGTGGAGTTCCTGCGGAAAAAGATCAAGGAAATCCTGAACCTGACCAAGATATGGGATGTGGCGTTGGTGGGCGCCGGCGACCTGGGTCACGCCCTTGTCCACTACGGCGGCTTTCTGGGCCAGGGTTTCCGCATCAGCCTGGTCTTTGACAACAACCCGCAGAAGATCGGCCAGGAGATCGCCGGCCTCATCATCCAGCCGGCCAGCCGCATGAAAGAACTCATCCGCCAGCACGGCATTCAGATCGCCATTATCGCCGTGCCGGCCTCCGCCGCCCAGAAAGTAACGGATGAGCTGGTGGCCGCCGGCGTGCGCGCCATCCTGAACTATGCCCCCATCACCCTGAAGGTGCCGCCCGGCGTGCACGTCCAGTACATTGACCCGGTCACGCGCTTACAACACATGACCTACTACCTGGAATAACCAAACGGGCGCCTGAGATTCCCCCAGGCGCCCGTTGTGTTTCCTGGCCCGGTATCACGCCGGCGCGGCCTGATACCGCCGCATAATGCTGTAACTGCTCAGCGCCTTGCCGGCGCCGATGGCCGTGCAGGCAATGGCGTTCTCCGCCACATAACAGGGCACGCCGGTCACCTTCGTCAGCAGGCGGTCAATATTGCGCAGTAAGGCCCCGCCGCCGGTCAGCATCATCCCCCGGTCAATGATATCAGCCGCCAGCTCCGGCGGCGTCTTCTCCAGCACGTTGCGCACCACCCCCACGATCTGGCCCAGCGGCTCGGCGATGGCCTCGGTCACCTCGCCGGAGGTGATGGTAATCGTCTTGGGGAGGCCGGCGACCTGGTCGCGGCCGCGCACCTCCATCTTCAGCTCCTCCTCCAGCGGCAGGGCACTGCCAATGGCGATCTTGATCTCCTCGGCGGTCTGCTCGCCGATCAACAGGTTGTACTTCTTGCGGATATAGCTGATGATGGCCTCGTCAATCTTGATGCCGCCCACCCGCACCGACGACGCCACCACAATGTCGTTCATAGAGATAACCGCCGCCTCGCTGGTGCCGCCGCCGATGTCCACCACCATGTTGCCGGTGGGCGTGCCGATAGGCATATTGGCGCCCAGTGCGGCCGCCAGGGGTTCCGGGATGAGATAGGCCTCGCGGCCGCCGGCCTGGATGGCGGCATCATGCACCGCCCGGCTCTCCACGCTGGTGACCCCCACCGGCACGCTGATCATGATGCGGGGGCGGAAGATGCGCAGGCGGCCGCAAATGCGTTGGATGAAATAGCGCAGCATCGCCTCGGTCACCTGGTAATCGGCGATAACGCCGTCCTTCACCGGCCGGGCCACTTCGATGCTTTCCGGCGTGCGGCCCAGCATGGCGCGCGCCTCTTCGCCCACTGCGACGATCTTATTGTCGTTGATGGAGATCGCCACGACGGAAGGTTCCTGCAGGACGATGCCCTTTCCCTTGACCCACACCAGCACATTGACCGTGCCCAGGTCTATCCCGATATCGCGTCCGAACATAGGGGGTATCCCGCTCCTCGTTTTCTTAGGTCGGCTTCCCGGCACTGCCAGGAGCGTATAACAAGATGGCCGGCGTACCGCCGGCGGCATCCTCGCCCCCGTCATTATATGCGATTTCGGCAAAGTTTCAAATTGACAAACCCACAGCCGCGCCTATAATATCCCCCGCATGGGGAGTAGCCATCCTGCGCAAGCAGGGCGGGCAGTCGTCAGGACGGAGGTATCTCCCGGCTGTCCGGTAAAGCGGCGAGACCATTGCTCGTAGAGAGCGGTGGTCTCGTTTTTGTTTGGCCGCAAGTGTGTCAAAATTGGCGGTGGATGTATAATAGCCGGCAGATGGCGGAATGCCATCGCCCTGCGTCGTACTCGTACACATCACGGCAGTGTGGAACAGGGAGAACTATGTCAGAAACGCGGAATGAACCACAGGAGATGTTGGGACACGCCTGGCATACTATGTCGCCAGAGGAGGTCGCGCGCCGGCTGGGGACGGACCTCCAGCGCGGCCTCAGCCAGGAGGAGGCGGCGCGCCGGCTGGAGCAGCTCGGCCCCAATGAGCTGGCCGAAAAGCCCCGCCCCAGCATGTGGGCGCTCCTGTTGAGCCAGTTCAACAATTTCCTCATCATCATCCTGCTGGTCGCCAGCGTCATCTCGATCCTGCTGGGCGAGTTCATTGACGCCGGCGCCATCATCGCCATTGTCATCCTGAACGCCGTGCTGGGCGTGATCCAGGAATCGAAGGCGGAAGAGGCGCTGGCGGCGCTGAAAAAGATGGCCGCGCCGGAGGCGCACGTCATCCGCGACGGGCATCTGATCTCCATCCCGGCGCGCGAGGTAGTGCCCGGGGACCTGGTGGTGCTGGAGACCGGCAACTATGTGCCGGCGGACGTGCGCCTGGTGGAGAGCGCCAACCTGCGCATCGAGGAAGCCTCGTTGACCGGCGAATCGGTGCCGGCGAAGAAAGACGCCCGTGCGATCCTGCCGGCGGATGCCCCCCTGGGCGACCGCCAGAATATGGCGTTTATGGGCACCCTGGTCACCTACGGCCGTGGGCGCGGGATCGTGGTAGCCACGGGCATGCAGACCCAGATCGGGCGCATCGCCGCCATGATCCAGGAGGTCGAGGAAGAAGCCACACCCCTACAGCAGAAGCTGGACCAGTTGGGGCGCTGGCTGGGCATCGCCGCGCTGGTCATCTGCGGCGTCATCTTCCTGGCGGGCGTCCTGCGCGGCATCTCCGTGCTGGAGATGTTCATGACGGCGGTGAGCCTGGCTATTGCGGCGGTGCCGGAGGGCCTGCCGGCGGTGGTGACCATCTGTTTGGCGCTGGGCATGCAGCGCATGATCCAGCGACATGCCCTCATCCGCCGCCTGCCGGCGGTGGAAACCCTGGGCAGTGCCACCGTCATCTGCTCCGATAAAACCGGCACCCTGACCCAGAACGAGATGACCGTGGTACAGGTCTGGGCGGACAACACCCTGCTGAACGTCACCGGCGAGGGCTACCGGCCCGAAGGCGAATTCATGGACCGCAGTGAAGTGGTGGACCCGCGGGGGTATCCGGCGGTGGACCTGCTACTGCGGGGCATGCTGTTGTGCAACGACGCCCGGCTGGAGGCGGTGGAGGCCAGCGACAACGGCGGCCGGCCGAGCTGGCGCATCGCCGGCGACCCCACCGAAGGCGCGCTGGTGGTGCTGGCGGCCAAGGCCGGCTACTGGAAGGACGAGATGGAGCGCCTCCAGCCGCGCCTGGCGGAGATCCCCTTCGACTCCGGCCGCAAACGCATGACCACCATCCACCCCAACGAGCGCGGCGGGTACATCGCCTTCGTCAAGGGCGCGCCCGATATCGTTCTCCAGCACGCCACGCACATTTACGTGGACGGCACGGTGCGGGAGCTGACCGATTTCGACCGGGAGCGCATCCTGGAAGTCAACGCTTCCCTGGCCAGCAACGCCCTGCGCGTGCTGGCGCTGGCCTACCGGGAGCTGGATGAACTGCCGGCGGAACCGACGCCGGAGCTGGTGGAGAAAGACCTGGTTTTCGTTGGCCTGGTGGGCATGATTGACCCAGCGCGCGCCGAGGTGCGGGATGCGATCCGCGTTGCCCGGCAGGCCGGCATCCGCCCGGTGATGATCACCGGCGATTATCCCAACACCGCCGTAGCCATCGCCAAAGACCTGAACCTGCTCCGCCCCCAGGGCAAGGTGCTCACCGGCGCGGAGCTGGACCGCATATCGGACGAGGAACTCGTGCGGATCGTGGAGGACGTGGATGTCTTCGCCCGCGTCTCGCCGGAACATAAGATGCGCATCGTCGAGGCACTGCGCCAGCGCGGTCATATCGTCTCCATGACCGGCGACGGTGTGAACGACGCGCCGGCGCTGAAGCGCGCCGATATCGGCGTCGCCATGGGCATCACCGGTACCGACGTCTCCAAGCAGACGGCGGATATGGTGCTGACCGATGACAACTTCGCCAGCATTGTGGCGGCGGTGGAAGAGGGCCGCATCATCTACTCCAACATCCGCAAGTTCGTCTTCTTCCTGCTTTCCTGCAACGTGGGGGAAATCCTGGTCATCTTCCTGGCCACCATCGCCGGCCTGCCCCTGCCGCTGACCGCCATCCAACTGCTGATGCTCAACCTGCTGACCGACGGGGCGCCGGCGCTGGCCCTGGGCGTGGAGCGGGGCGACCCGGACATCATGGAACGGCCGCCGCGCCCGGTAAACGAGCCAGTCATCAACAAAGAGATGCTGATCGGCATCGCGGTACAGGCTGTCGCCATTACCGCCGCCACCCTGACAGCCTTCCTCATCGGCCTGCGGGCCTTCCCGGACAATCTGGCCGGCGCGCAGACCATGGCCTTCGCCACCCTATCCCTGTCGGAGCTGTTCCGGGCCTATACGTCGCGCTCGGAGCGCTATTCGGTCTTCGCCATCGGCATCTTCAGCAACAAGTACATGCAGTACGCCTTCCTGACATCGCTGGCGATCCTGCTGGCCATCATCTACGTGCCGGTGCTCGACCCTATTTTCGACACGGCCTTCTTGGGATGGGAGCATTGGGCGGAGATCCTCCCGCTGGTGCTCATCCCTTCAGTGGCGGCAGAGATCACCAAGTGGTTCCTGCGGCAGGGGGATCGCCGCCGGCGCCAGCCGGCGCAGGCCTAACGCCGGCGGGAATAAGCCGCTGGGAAGGCCCGGGAGGTAGGGGAATATGCCTGCCGGCTGGGGTACACAGCCGGACAGTCTGAAATTTGACAACGCTGCGCCGGCCGTGTACTATCCCTGGCAAGGCAGGCATATTCCCAGCGAGGAGAGGCCGTGGACCATGTACCCACGCAGTCAGATTCTGTTCCCCCATTCCTGTGTGCGGGGGCTTCGCAATCTCCTGGACGAGCGCTGGAAGGCCCTGGTGGATGATGTGCTGGCCCAGGGCGAGGCTAGTCCTGCCGGCCTGGCATTCTCCCTGATGATGATCCGCCTCTGCGGCTGTCTGCAGTGCGACATGAGCAGTTACAAGGCGACGCTCGGTTGCGACGTGTGCTCTCAACGCGCTGTGCTCGGCCTGCGGGAAGGCAGTAAAGGGCTCCTGCGCCGCTACGAGCGCGCCCTCCAGGAACTGCAGGACAGCCGTTCCACCCTTTGCCTGGCCGGGGAAGCCGATGAGGAGGGCGTTACGGCGCCCGCCGGCGAGTCCGGCCCCTGACGATCACCAACCCGTTGTTTCCCGCCTTCGTTCCCCCACATCCCATACCGAATACGCGTGCCAATGGGGACGTCTAATTAATGAGAGGACGGAATGGCCCAGGACACGCATCCGGACCCGAACGGCGAAGCTATACTGCTGGCCCGCAGTCGCGCCGGCGACAAGGAGGCCTTCGGCATGCTGGCCCAGCGCTACTGCTCTTTCGCCGTAGGCGTGGCATACCGCATGACGGGCAATTCCCAGTTGGCGGAAGACCTGGCGCAGGAGGCATTCATCAAGGCCTGGCGGAAGCTCCCGCAGTTTCGCGGCGACTGCAGTTTCCGGGTCTGGCTGGGTCGTATCGTCACCAATACCACCCTGGATTATCTGCGCCGGCAGAACCCTGAACAGCCGCTGGACGAGACGCTACTGCCGGCGGGGCCGGCAGAGGAGGCCCCCCTGCGTCATCTGGAGCGGGAGGAGATGCGCCAGCTCGTGCGCCAGGCGGTGCTGTCCCTGCCGGCGCAGTGTCGGGTGGCGCTGATCCTGCGGGAATACGAGGGCCTGTCCTATCGAGAGATCGCCGAGACGCTGGACATTCCCATGGGCACGGTGATGTCGCGTCTGCATTACGCGCGCCAGCTCCTGCGGGAAAGGCTGGCGCCTCTGCTGGAACTGCCGGAGCACTCTGCCGGCGGATGGAGGGAGGATGCAAGTGACGCACGATGAGCTGGTTTCCCTGCTGGCGGCCTTCGCCGATGGAGAGCTGGAACCCCGCCGGCGCATGCTGATGGAGGAGCATGTGCGCCAGTGTGCGGAATGCGCCCGTCGGCTGGAGGAACTGCGCCGGCTGTCCCGCGCTCTCCATATCTGGGAAGTGCCTGGCGCGACGGCCGAACGGGCGCGGGCGCTGTCCTCCGCCCTTGTCCAGATGCTTCCGCACCGGCCGGCCGTATCCCATTTCCGCCGGCCCTCCTGGATAACATGGGCGTTCCCGGCGGGGTTGGTGGTATGGGGCGCGCTGGTGGAGGCCGCCGCTGTCCTGACCATGGCCTTCGGGCTGGCGGTCATGGCGGCCGGCCTGTTTGCGCCGGCCAACGCCTGGCTGAGCTGGCTGGCCGGCATCTTCCCCTCCCTGAACGCGCCCGGCTGGCTCGAGACCATCCAGGGGCTGAGGGACCTAGGCTGTCAGGTGCTGGGCATATCCAGCACTCTGCCGGCCTCGCTCTGGGACTGGCTGATGAGCTTCCTGATGCCCACGATCGTGTTCGTCTCGCTGTTGGCGGTGGTCTGTCTGGGAATGTGGGGCTGGTTCGGCGTGCAGATGGCACGCCGGCAGTTATAACATGAAATAGGGAGGATACCCACATGAACTACACCGAGATATTGAAGCGCGCGCTCAAGATCACATGGACACGCCGCGCGCTGTGGCTCTTCGGCATTCTGCTGGCGCTGGTGTCGGGGAATCCGGCGGGCGGTTTTCGCGGCTACAGCTTCAGCGGCCGGCAGTTGGACTTTCGCGGCTGGGACCCTTCGGCCCAGGATTCCTTCACCCGCTGGCTCCAGTACCTGTGGGACACCTTCTCCGGCGACCTGGGCATCTCGCTGAACGCCCTGGGCAAAGTGCTCATCATCGTGGCCGTCCTGCTGTTCCTCTGGCTCCTGGTCAGCATCGTGGTGCGCTACTTCGCCCAGAACGCGCTGATCCGCATGGTGGCGCATGTGGAGGAGACGCAGGGGACGGTCACCGTGGGCGAGGGGTTCCGATTGGGATGGACCCGGCCGGCGTGGTACATGTTCCTGATTGACCTGGTCCTGGGAATACCGTTCGCGCTGGTGGCCATCCTGCTCATCGCGATCGGGCTGTCCCCTCTGCTGTTACTGCTGGTGGATACCGTCAGCGCCAAAGTAGTGGGCATTGGGCTGACGGTGCTGTTGATGCTCTTCTTCGTGGCGGTGCTGATTGTGGCCGGCGTCGCCCTCGGCGTCATCGCCCAACTCGCCTACCGGCAGGCGGCGCTCAGCGGCAAGGGCACGCTGGAATCCATCGCCGAAGCGTATCGGATGCTGAGGGAGCACTTCTCCAACGTGGCGGTCATCTGGCTCCTGCTCCTGGCCATCGGCATCGGTTGGGGATTGGTGCTCCTGCCGATTTTCATCGTCCTGTTCGTGCTGGCGGCGGTCATGGGCGGCGCGCCGGCCTTCCTGATATATCAGGCCACCCGCACGGTGTGGCCTTCCCTGCTCATCGGGGTGCCCGTGGGCATGGTGATCATCGGCCTGCCCCTCCTCTTCCTCACCGGCCTGTACCAGACCTTTGTCTCCGCGGTCTGGACCCTGACCTATCGCGAGCTGTGGCTCAAGGAGGTGGGGCTGGGAGGCGAGGGCCTGCCGGCGGAGGGCAGTGCGCTGGAAGGGCCGGAGCTGGCCGAGCTGTGAGGAAAGCGACAGCCTCCCGCAGGATCATGCGGGAGGCTGTTTTGTCAGTCCACCAAGCCTTTTGCGACCAGGAGCTCGGCCAACACGAGGGAACCGCCGGCCGCTCCCCGCACCGTGTTATGGCCGAGGACCACAAACTTCTTCCCCAGCACCGGGCAGTTCTGCAGGCGTCCCACCGTCACAGCCATGCCGGCGCCGGCGTCGCGGTCCCGGCGCGGCTGAGGACGGTCCGGCTCCGGCCGATAGATGATGGGCTGGGCCGGCGCGCTGGGCAGTCCCAGCTCCTGCGGCTCCCCGCGGAACGACTCCCATGCCTGGCGGATTTCCTCCATCGAGGCATCCCGCTCCAGCTCCAGCGAGACGCAGACCATGTGTCCCTCCAGCACCGGCACGCGGTTGCACTGCGCGCTGACCACAAAGGCCGCCGGCCGCACCGCATCCCCCTCCAGCGTCCCCAGCAGTTTCAGCGGCTCGCTCTGCACCTTATCCTCCTCGCCGCCGATGTAGGGGAGCGCGTTGTCCACAATGTCCAGCGACGGGACGCCCGGATAGCCGGCGCCGGAGAGCGCCTGCAGGGACACCGCATGCACCCGCCGCAGTCCAAAGCGTCGGGCCAGCGGCGCCAGCGCCATGACCATAATGGTGGTGGTGCAGTTGGGATTAGTGGCGATACATCCCTTCCAGCCGCGCCGCCGGCGCTGTACCGTGAGCAGGCCGATGTGGTCCGGATTGACCTCCGGGATGACCAGCGGCACGTCGGGGTCCATGCGGTGGGCCGAGGCGTTGGAGCAGACGATGTAGCCGGCGCGCGCCATCTCCTCCTCGACCGGGCCGGCCAGCTCGCCCGGCAGGGCGGAGAAGAGGATGCGGCCGGGCAGGTTGGTGTCAATAGGGCGCACCGGCATATCGCGCACCCCCGCCGGCATCGGCGCGTCCAGCGTCCACCGGCACACCTCCCCATAGCGCTGGCCGGCGGAGCGCTCCGACGCGGCCAGCCCGACCAGCTCGAACCACGGATGTTGGGCCAGCAGGGAGACGAAGCGCTGGCCCACAGCGCCTGTGGCGCCCAGAACAGTGACGGGAACCTTCTCCTTCATCTTCTTTCCCCCATGAATGTGAAGATATCATCCTCCCGGATGGGAGCAGGGTTCACGGCATGCAGAGGGCCAGGTCCACCATATCGGCCAGGATGCCGCCGGCGGTGACCTCGCGGCCGGCGCCCGGCCCCTGGATGACCATCGGCGCACTGCGGTAGCGGGTGGTGTGGAACACCACGATGTTGTCCGTGCCGGACAGCCGGCCGATGGGGCTGTCCGGGAGCACCTCATGCAGTCCCACCACCGGCACCTCCCCGCCGATATTGGCGACGTAGCTCAGCCGCACGCCGCGCGAGGCCGCCTCCCGCACGATTTCCTCCACTTCCGCATCGCCCTCTGGCAGGCGCTCCAGGAAGGCCGGCAGGTCCAGGCCCTCCAGCGCGCTGGGGATCATGGAGGTGACGTGCACATCGCGCAGTTCGATGGAGTGGCCCATCATGCGGCAGAGGATGAGCGCCTTGCGCGCCACGTCAATGCCGCCCAGGTCGTCGCGGGGGTCCGGCTCGGTATAGCCGGCCTGCATGGCGGCGCGCACAGCCTCGGAGTAGCGCTCCCCCCGGTTCAGCGCCGTGCAAATATAGGCCAGCGTCCCGCTGAAGACCCCCTGGATGGAGAGCACGCGGTCGCCGGTGTCCAGCAGGGATTGGAGCGTGCGGATGATGGGCAGGCCGGCGCCGACGGTGGCCTCGAAGCGACAGCGCCGGCTGGCGGTGAGCCGCAGGAAATCGCCCCATTCACCGGTGAGCGGGCGCTTATTGGCCAGCACCACACAGCCGCCGGCGTCCAGGACGCGCAGGAGCAGGGGCACCGTATCGTCGCTGGCCGTGGCGTCCACCAGGATGAACCGCTCCAGACCACCCAGGTCGCGCAGGGCGGCCCAGACATCGTCCAGGGAGGCGGCCGGCGCCCCGCCGGGGACCTCGCCCACGGAACCGCCGGCGGCCTTGGCCTCCAGGGCATGGCGGACCTGCTCCTCGCCCAGGCCCTGTGCCGCGGCCAGGATGCCGCGCCGATCCGCCAGCAGATGCGGCCGGAAGAGGACCTCGGCGCGCGCCGCCATCTCGGTCCGGACAATCTCGTCGTTCAGGAGGTTCAGCAGGGTGGAGCCGACGCCGCCCACACCCAGCAGGCCGAAAGCGATGTTGCGCATGTTTCCCTCTCCTCGCCATGATACAATGTGACCGGCGCGCCGGCCGTGCCTCGCCGGAGGCGCGCTGAACCGCGCCGGGATATCATTGGGGAAGACCAGGACTGGTACGCCGGAGGGCACTCTCGCGAAGCCGGGCGCCACACGGCCCGGTGGCGGCGACCGCACCGCCGGCTATTGTACCACAAAAACGGGGAAAGCTGAAACAGGCGCCGGCGCGGGCGCGGATGAAAGGAACCGCCGCCCCTTCGACATAGCAACAAGATAACTTACAGAAAGATAACGCTTACAAGGAAATAGGTCCCTACTCTTCTTCGGGCACCAACACCCATATCTGTTTCAAGGGAAGTTCTGCCTGGATTGCCGCGGGTAACCGTTCATAGGTAGACAACAGAGCCTTGATTAAATCGTCAGAATCCCAAAGCCTGACCTCAAAGAAATGCTGGTTGGCCTCTTTGGGCACAGAGCCCTTATAACCACTCCAGGAAATAAGTAGTCCATGATCCGCCCCAAAGTTCTTCATTACCCCCTGTAGCTCGCGAATCAGCTTCACGTCGACCGGCTCATTCCCCGATTTCACTTGAACGACGATCCGAGGATGGTCAAAACCCAATGGCCCATAGCCGGCAAAAATGTCCACTCCTCTGTCTGGCCCTTCGGGTGAGATTTGCACTTTATACCCTAATGCCTCTATAACCGCGGCGGCAAGCCGCTCGAGGTTATGGCCTTTGAACTTTTGCGCGATGTATTCGCGTATTCGATCAAGGGCGTACTGTTCCAAATCATCTATGGGCGGCTCTCCTCCATCAGGCCCCGTACCGTTAATCAGAGCGCGAACTCGCTCTTCCGCATTGTTGCGCTGGACTCGGCATATGGTCATAGATGCGCCCAGCGAATAGAGAATGTCTGGGTCGAAATCGCTCCTGGGTTTCTCCTTGAGCCATTTCACAGGGCGTGTATGCCTGGAAACCTCCGGAAAATCCGGGCGGTATTGATAGGGGCCCGCTACCTCGCCGATAGCGATAACCGGCTGGTGTTTGCGGGGCAATGCGACCAAATCTCCCGGCTGCATCTCCTTCACAAATGACCAGAGTTGGCTTTCCCAGTTTACAAGCTTCCCGGGACTTTCATCAGGATAGGTTTTCGCCAGCAGAGCTTTCAGTTCCTCTCGCGTTTTGATACCCGAGAGATCGGCCAATTCCGGCCACGAGATGACGACCAAGTTGTTCTCGAACGCCAAATCCTCGTACTCGCCGCTTCTGCCTGCACGCACCAACCAGAGAGCCATTCTCCCCCTCCTTTATCTGGGAAAACACAGGCAAGTCCCAGTCTTTAGGGATATTCCGCCATGCAAGCGCCTTTACCCTCCCAATATTTATAGCAGTGAATGGGTAACCCGTCAACCAGCCCTTTCTCTCTTCTCCACGATCATCGAAAATGAATCGCCCTTTTCACCATCTTCCTGACAGCCTGCAGACGATCCCCTGACCCAGGTGTTTCGAGCCCGTACACGATAGATGGATTTCAAAGTTAAAACGACCGGATAGTACCAAAATCGAATTGACTTAACGTAAAGGCAAGGGTATAATGAAAGCACAGGGATGCTGTTCGCAGTGTCAGCGCGTTCTGGAACGGGGCACGCCGGCAACCCCTGTGCGTATGACGTCGGGATCGGCCGCCGGGCTGGGCTGTCGGCGCTGTACTTCAGCCGAAAAAGGATATGGGCACATGGCACTGAAGGGAAACCTGCGAGATTTCAGCGTCACCCAACTGCTGAACCTGATCAACCTGGCGCGCAAGACGGGCGCGCTGACCATCGAATCGGACGGCACGACGGCACGCATGTACTTCAAGGAAGGCCGGCTCCTGCACGCCTCCATCGCCGGCCAGGACGACCAGCTCACCGCCATCCTGCAGAAGGCCGGCAAGCTCACCCCCGAACAGGCCCAGATCATCCGCACCCGCTCCCAGGTGCACACCGACAAGGAGCTGGGCCTCCTGCTCATCAACGCCGGCTACCTCTCCCAGGACGATATCCTCTCCAGCGTCAAACAGCACGTCCTGGACGTCGTCTATTACCTCTTTCCCTTCACGGACGGCCGGTTTCATTTCGAGCCGGACCAGCTCCCGCCGGCGGACCGCATCACCGTCTCGCTGGACCTGGAAAGCATCATTATGGAAGGGAGCCGGCGCATCAAGGAATGGGAGCGCCTCCAGGAGGAACTGCCCGACCTGGACGTGGTGCTGAAATTTGCTGATCGGCCCCGCACCCCTCTGCGCCATATCAACCTGAACGTGGACGAATGGCGCGTCATCTCTTTCATCAATGGGCGCAACACCATCCGCCAGATCGCCCAGCATAACGGCATGAGTGAGTTCCAGATCCGCAAAATCGTATACGGACTGCTGTCGGCCGGGCTGGTGGAGTTGGTGGAGCCGGCGGAGCAGAGGCGCAAGGCGGCAGAGGCAGTGCCGGCGGGCAAGCCGGCCGCGCCGGTACAGCCGCCGGCGGTGAAACGCAATATCATCATGCGCATTATTGACCGTATTCGCGGCATCTAGCACATCCTGCACCACGGGGAAGCATCATGCAAAACGTCAAAATCGTCATCACCGGGCCGTTCGCCGCCGGCAAAACCGAATTCATCCGCAGTATCAGCGAGATCGATGTCGTCTCCACGGAGCGGCGCATCTCCGATAACAGCCGGGTGGTCAAGGAAGAGACCACGGTCGCCATGGACTTCGGCCGCATCACCATTGACCAGGACCTGGTGCTCTACCTTTTCGGCACGCCCGGCCAGAAGCGCTTCGATTTCATGTGGGAGATCCTCTCAGAGGGCATGCTGGGCTTTGTGCTGATGGTGGACAGCACGAAGTCGGAGACCTTCCGGGAGGCGCGCCAGATCCTGGATGTGTTCAAGAAATACGCCGGCGTCCCCTACGTGGTGGCCGCCAACAAACAGGACCTGCCCGACGCCTGGAGCCCGGAGGACCTGCGCATCGCCCTGCGCATCAACAGCGATGTCAAGGTCCTGCCCTGCGTGGCGCGGGATAAGGAGAGCGTCAAGCACGTACTGCTGGAACTGCTGTACACCATCCTGGAATCCCTGGAGGAGGGGGTGAGCTGAGGGTATGCCCTCCATCGTCACGGAACGCGGTGTGGTGCACTATGAGACGGTGGGGCGCGGCCGGCCGGTCATCCTCCTGCACTGCTGGTTGGGCTCCTGGAACAACTGGCGCGATACGATGGATGTGCTGTCGCGCAGTTTCCGGGTACATGCCCTCGATTTCTGGGGCTTCGGCGAGTCCTCCAAACAGCCGCGCTACGAGATCAGCGATTACGTCTTCATGGTGGAGGCCTTTATGGACCGGCTGGGCATCGAGGCCGCGCCGGTCTTCGGCCATTCCATGGGCGGCAGTGTATCGCTCTGCGTGGCGCTGAAATATCCCGAGCGGGTGACGCGGGTGGCCATTGTCGGCTCGCCGGTGGTGGGGTCTTCCCTCTCGTTCTGGCTGAAGGTCGCCGGCAAACAGCCTTTCGGCTGGCTGGCCTGGAACACGCCCTTTTTCCTGCCGGCGGTGATGCGGCTGTACGCGCCCTGGATGGCGCGCGATCATCGGCGCTGGTACCGCATGTTCATCCAGGACATCAGCCGCACCACCATGCAGGCCTTCTCGTACAGCATCGGTTCGCTGGCCAAGATGGACCTGCGGCCCTATCTGCACCAGTTCACCATGCCGGTGCTGGGCATCTTCGGCCGGCATGACAACATCGTCAACCCGAACCAGGCCGAGCTGGTGGAGAAGATGCCGCGCGGCCGCAGTGTCATCTTCGAGCACTCGCGCCATTATCCCATGCTGGACGAGAGCGAGCGCTTCCACCAGGTCCTGCTGGAGTTCCTGCAGGCGCCGGCATGAGGGGATATGGGCACAGGTCTTGGGGGATGGTCGCGGGGACGCGCCTGGGAAATCACGGTTGAGATTGTGCTGGCATTGCAGGACCCTATCT
>Ga0078972_1011643_pt1 | contig 15629 bp, 15 predicted proteins | sample YelNatPaOPGAMG01_FD_67568 | JGI IMG/M metagenome (GOLD analysis project Ga0078972, IMG submission 67568) | Hot spring thermophilic microbial communities from Obsidian Pool, Yellowstone National Park, USA - OP-RAMG-01 (SPADES assembly) (version 2) | ecosystem: Environmental > Aquatic > Thermal... | reverse complement strand
AATACAGAACAGCTGTTGTAAGGTTGAGGACTGGAGAATGCATGATTGCCAATGTCGAATATAACTACAGTAAGCCATGGTTTATTAAATTTAGGCCATTGTATCACAAATTTCAGTGATAATGAATGATTAGATTAAGTGAAGCGAGGAAAAACAAATTGATTTCTTGGATATTGTCAAAACAAAATAAAGATGGTGGTTTTACCTTTCCCTATCCTTTACCTTCCATGCCGTCAGCAACGTTCTATGCTGTTTCTTCCTTGAAGATGCTTCAGGCTGAAGTCCCTAACAAAGACAAGACTATAAAATATTTACTTAACTTACAATCAGCCAATGGAAAATATTATAGTATTTATACTGCTTATTTCTCCATCAAAGCTTTATCCTGTTTTAACATGATGCCAAAAAACCCGGCTGGAGCAGTAAAAGGTATCCTAGAGTACATTGCTAGATGGAAAAGAATAAGTAAACATTACATGGAAGTTACAAGTCCTCTTGAAACAGTTTGTTACTCAGTTGAAATTCTTACGTTGCTTGGTTACAGAAAAAGCTTAGGCGAAATATCAAAACTGGTTCTTAAGTTCCTTAACGATGATGGAGGGTTTGGTATTAGAAATAATTCTGAAATCATAACTACTTATTTTGCTCTATTTACATTACATTTGATTGGGCACTCACTTGAAAAACCAAGGAAAACAATAAATTTTATTAAAAAATGCCAGAATCAAGATTATGGTTTTGCTTCAGCTCCAAGGGTATATTCTCATTTTATAGAAGACACTTATTATGGAATTAAAAGCTTAGAGCTCCTTAATGAGAAAATAGACAGACCTGAACAGACGTTCAAGTTCATTCTCAGATGCCAAAATAAAGATGGTGGTTTTAATCGCTCTGTAGCAGGTGGCTGTTCTACGTTAGAAAATTGTTTTTACGCAGTGCATATCTTAGATTCTCTTTCTAAATATAAAACAAGATGAGTGAAATGTTGCGACGATGGAAGTTACAACTCTGTTCAGTGATACTAGCCATGCAAACTTCCTTATAAAGAAAAGATTAGCAAGGACGCCGAGGATATGGTTTGATCCCTCGATTGAACCCTTGCTAATCGCTTTCAACCCTTTCTTGAACCTAGCTTTGAACCATACTTCCTCTTTTATTTCTGTAATATTTTTGTCGTAGCATGCTTATCTAGTTAACTTTCCTCTTGGCTTTCCGCTTGAAATTAGTGGTCAGTAATGGAAGGTATTTAGATTTAAATTACTTTTTTCTCATTATCAAGTATACAGTTCTTTTTTTAGGTGAATTAGGATTTTCTATGATTAAATCACCATCAAATCCCTCTCTTCTAAATTTCCAATATATCATGTTTAACTCTTCTTCTGACCTAGGATAGAATTGGATTCCCAAACCGCCATGAGGTTTTAATAAGTAGTTTATACCTTTTGCAATCTTTCTTATTTCATTCATGTCTTTTATCCACTGTAAAGTTGATGTTGATATAATATAATTAAAACTATCTTTTTCAAAATATTTGTCTAGTTCTCTCATATCACCTTTTACAACCTTTAGTCCTTTAGCTCTTGCTACATTGACCATATTTTCATTTATATCAAATCCTATTACATCAAATCCTAATTCCTTAAGTGTTTCTGTAGAATAACCAACTGCACATCCTATATCTAAAACTTTGGCAGGGGGCGTCATCCCTAACAAATCGACAAGTCGTAGTGTCAACTTTTGTTGCGTTCTTTTCATATGAGAAGAATTGGCATATTTTTCAACTTCTTCTTCTGTATAATACTCATTTGGCGATTCGTACAATTCTTCAGGTCTTTGGATTTTTATAATCCATCCTTTGTTTTTTCCCTGCATACCTACACTTAAATGAAATAAGGAGAAAAGAATTTAAATCTTTATAGTTATACTCAAAAATTTAAATTGATGAAAAATACGATTATAAAAAAAACTTTAAAGAGGTCTGTTGGTAATTATAATAGATCTCTAATATTGGCACACTATTCTAAATTACAGATAGCTAAAAAAATTTCATGTCTTTTGAATAAAACTTCTATTATAATTATTAATGAAAATAAACAACCAAAAATATTGAGTAAAAATTTGAAAGAGAAAATAATTTCTTCTGATTTGATTATTGAATGCTTAAACAGTAGCTTTTTGGGTGAGTTTGAGGAAAAGCTTGAAAAATTCATATTGAATAAAAAGAAAAAATTATTGCTTTTAATTGATTGGGAAAAAAGACATTTCAATAAAAAATATTTTATTACAAATTATGAAAAGATCCGAAACATTGGAAGAAAACTATTAAATCAAATAAAAAAGATAAAGATAATAGAAATAGAAGGAAAAAACATCCAAATAAATTTAAAACCTAAAAATATAAAGTGGAGTTTGATGGATGGTAAATGTAAAGCCGGAATAGTTACACAATTTCCAGATGGGGAAATCTGTGGCTACTCAAACAAAATGGATATAAATGGTTATTTGGAAGATAAGAACATCGGATTTATTAAAATAAATAGAGGTATAGCTTACGGAAAATTTCCTTATAAAATTAAACTAGCTAAGATAGTAGAATTTGGCATCGGGATTAACCCAAATTTAAAAGGCGATGAAAAAATTGTGTCCTTTGACGAAAAGGCACTAAATACTATTCATTTAGGTATTGGAAAGAAAGAATATCATCATGATATTCTAGTTAAGAATATAAAATTCAAATTTGATGGAAATTATGTAAACTTACTAAAATTGTTTTCTAAAATAAAATAATCTTAGTATGTTTTTACCTTCTCTAAAATTGAGATATCACATAATAAACCTAAAAATCTATAAACACTTTTTTCATCAATATTTTTGCTTTTTTTAGCTTTTGATGCAATTTCTAATCCATTGATTATACCTTTCCTAATAAGCTCTAAAATAAACTCTCCTAATTCGTTGAGTTTAAAGACATTCCATTGAGTAACGATAATTGTAGAGTTCTTTTCTTTTTTTATTTTGACGAATCTAGAAAGTCGAAAATCTGAATTTTTAATAAGGTTAATGTTATAGTCTTTAATTTTTTGTGTCTCTCTACCGACTTTAGTAAAAGATGGTGTTTTTTTTAAATTTCTGGCATAAGTATCAGTATAATAGTTTTTTCCAGTGGTAGCATCAACCTTACACCCACCCCTACATTCTAATGCAAATTTGCACTTTTTACATGTTGGTGTAAGCCATTCCATGCTTCTAAAATCATCTAATTTTTTACTGTTCCAAATTTTCTTAAGGGGTGTTTTAAGTATATTTCCATATACATGGGTTGATTGGTTACATATTCTTAAATTTCCGTAAGGATCGATAACACAATATGATATACCGGCGCCACAAGAACGTGCTAATCCTTCTTTTATTAATCTTTTATCTGTGCAAAACGGTATAGAAGTTCCAAATATAATTGGTATGCCTATCTCTTTTCTAGCTCTTATAACTTGTGTCAATGCTGCTTTGAATTGCTTCATAGAAGGTAAGAGATGTTGAAAATTTTTCGTCCCAATTCCACCTATTTGATATCGATTTAAAATCATTCTTTTCATACCCAATTTATTAGCTATTTCAGCTATAGAATAGATTTCTTTATAATTCAAAGAAGTTAGAATTGTATCTGCACTTACATCAAAGCCTTCATTTACATAATCTTGTATATGGGTTAAAATTTTCTCATAAGTGTTCGGATTATTTGTTAGCTTTTCATGTGTCTCCTTAAGCCCATGTAAAGATACAAAAACACCGGAAGTCTTATTTGGTAGATTTACTTTTATTATACCATTTGTAACAATGGTTACAGAAGAGTTTTTAGAGAGAAACTTTATCAATTCTGGTAATTCTTCAAACAAACTACATTCTCCGCCTGTTATTTGTAAAAGTGGTATTTTGTTTTTTTTAAGTACGTTTGCTATTTTCCATATTATTTCTTTTTGTATAATAGTGTCTCTATAAGGGTTATAACAAAATATGCAATTTGAATTACAAGCGTATGTAATCTCGAATTGGGCAAAAATTGGTGTTTTATAATGAAATAGTTTCATCTGACCACATATTATATTTTTAAAAAGAAAAATATAAGAACTAAATGAAACGATAGACTTATGTATTTAAGGAATTTATAGTTAATAATTTCCTATTTCTTAATTCCCTTAACTTTTTTTATTTTTCCTTCTTCTGTTAATTCGAATACAGACGGTTTGTTTTTTAACTTTGCCATCTGTTTTTTTGTCAATACTATGTTATCAACAACTGATCCTACACATTTTGTCATATTATCACTAATTTATTTTAAAAAATTAAAATATTTAAATCTTTTACTTTTTATTTAATGATAGATGAGCAGTATCAGGTTATTCTCTAATTCTGGAATATATTTAGATATAAAAGACCATATACTGCTTGAAATAACCAAAAAATGTAACTATCGGTGCAAACATTGCTTCACAAATGCTGGAAAACCTTTTAAACCGGAATTGCCATTAAATTTACTTAGAACTTTGATTGAAGATAGTGAAAAATTAAACTTTAAAGCAATAACAATTTCTGGAGGGGAACCAACTTTACGAAAAGATTTGATAGATGTTTTAAGGTTATTTAGCGATTCGAAGCTGAAAGTGTGTTTATTTACTAACGGCTCTAGAATTAATGAGAAAAACTTAAGGGAAATGATGAAATACGTTGATAGTTTTGCAATATCTTTAGATGGAGATGAAAAAATTCATGATGAACTAAGAGGGAAAAAAGGTAGTTTTTTAGAAGTTAAGAACGCGATAGGTTTGTTTAAAAAATATAATTTAAATTTTTTAATACAATTTATGGTAACTCCCTTCAGTTGGAATAAAATAGATTGGATTGCTAGATTTGCTATGGAAAATGGAGCTAAGGTTGTTAGGATTTCCCATATAAGTCCCCAAGGAAAAGCCTTAAGAAATAAGAAATATCTTTTACAAGAGGAAAAATATCCACTTTTATACGAAAAGATATCTAACCTTAATAAAAAGTATAAAAAAATATTATTTCTAACAAACGTTGTACATAAAAAAGAGCTAAAGAAATATCCTGATAAATATAAAACTATTGCTCTTCATATACTACCAAATGGTTTGATTCTCCCATGGTTTAATCTAAGTAAAAAATGGGCTATTGGAAATCTTATGAAAGATTCTTTCGTCAACATTATGAAAAGGTTTCCACAAGATCCAATTTTTTTGCGGATTAAAAAGTTATTTGAAAATTCATATTTGGAAGGTCTAAATTATAAGTACGAAGCTGTACCACTAGAAGACATTGTTTTTAAATTATCAATTCTACCTTGATTTCAAGTTGAATTTTTAAACACAGACTTCTTAAAATAGCATAAGTTTCCACTAAATTTTACAATGTCAAATTTTTTAATGACAATATATTTATACATACAAGGTATTTTCCCTAACTTTTCTCTTTCAATTCTAATTTTTTCAAGAATAGGTGAGTTTTTCCAGATGTTTTCAATATTTGTTTTTCTTAAATTTCCTATAGGTTTCGTGAATGATAAAGGATCAGCACATGGGAAAATATTCCCCACGGGATCGAAAAAAAGGTTATCCAAACCTGCATTGCACCAATCCCCATAATAAGGTTTAACGTTGTAAAATTTAGTTAATTTATTTATTAGTTCTTTATATACGGATTCAAGCTCCTTTGAGGTTATATTTAATTTTTTACTATGGATAAGAGCTCTTCCACACATAGTTATTGGGCTGATTTTAATTGCATCGATATCGTATTTTATACTAAAATCGAATAACCTCTTTACTTGACTAAGATTAGTTTTACATACAGTAAAGAAAACACCTACTGGTATCTGATTTTTTTTACATAAATTTATAGTTCGTATGGCTGAATTAAAAGAGCCATTACCTCTTATGAAATCATTCGTTTCTTTTGTTAGTCCACTAATACTTACATTTACTCGATCGACGTAATTCTTAATTAAGTCAATGTTACTTTTTGTTATTAATGTACCGTTAGTTAGCAAAAATATTTTAATTTTTCTTTCTTTCACATACTTAAATAATTCAAAAATATCATCACGAATTAGTGGTTCTCCTCCTGAGAAGCCTATCAATTTACATTTCATTTTTGCTAATTGGTTAATTATATCTTTTACTTCAGATGTTGTTAATTCTCCTAACATTTTTCTTCCAGAACTATAGGCACAGTGAATACATCTCAAATTACATTTGTTGGTTATATTCCAGTTAACATATTTTAATAGAGTCATATAACTATTCTTTTGACGTTAATTATATTATTTAATTTCTAATAAAAATATTATATGACGAAAATAACTAATTTAAAAGGTGTCTATGGACCAACTCTTATACCTATTAAGACCAACGGTGAGGTAGACTATCAAAAAATGAAACAGTATTATGATTATCTAATAAATTCTAAAATTAATGGTCTTATGATTTTTGGTTCGGTTGGTGAGTTTACCTCATTTTCTCTAGAAGAACGTAAGAAAATTGCTGATAGAGCACTCAGGATTATTGATGGGAGAGTTCCAACTATTGTTAATTGTACCTCAACTGTTTTTAATGAGTGTAAAGAACTGGCAAAGGAAGCTGTATTATCTGGTGCAGATTTTATTTCGCTATTACCGCCTTACTACACTTTATTATCATATGATGCTTTAATTAAATATATAGAAGAATTTTGTCATTCCATAGACTCTCCAATAATTCTCTATAACGTACCATTTTCAGCAAAAAATGAAATAACACCGCAAATGATGTATGAATTAGTTAAAGAAAAAAAGATAACAAATATAGTAGGTATTAAAGATGCAAGTGACAATCCTTTTCATCTTTCTCATATGCTTGATATTTGTCGCAAAAATAAATTAGCTATGTTTGTTGCAATGGAATATGTACTTTTACCTATGATTATTCTTGGTGCATCTGGTTCTATATCGCCAATAACTAATATTGTTCCAAATAAAATGGTAGAGTTGTATGAAAGTATCAAAAATAAGAAATATGAAAAAGCCCTAGATATATATTTTAAAATAATATTACCATTAGTAGATGCTGTTTATTATAGTAAAAATTTTCCAGCTGCGATAAAAGAAATAATGAGATTATTGGGTATAGACATAGGCACTGTGAGGAAACCACTAACTCCAATCGATTACCAATCTTTAAGAATAATTAAAATAAAACTTAAAGAGGCTAAACTATTATAAATAAAAAAGTTTATATAATATCAACTATGATCGACTATATTTAACATTTAACTGGACAAAAAGGAATATAGTTATCTAAAATACATCGATAATCTAAGTTTTGTTTGTTTTGTGCATATGCTGGGCATCCACCCAAGCAATATTTGTAATATTTACATGCAAAACAATGTTTTGAAATTTTCCTTTTTTTCTGTAGTTGTTCTACAGTCCATTTTAGCCAAATTTTTTTAAAAGAACTTTTATGTATGTTACCAAGTTTGAAACGTTTGTTACGAAGAAGAAGAAAACAAGGATAAACATCTCCATTACAATCCAAAAACCCATATTTTTTATTGAAGAATAAGCAGGGTGATAACTTGGTTTTCTTATCCTTTTGAAGTAAATCGGGTCTCACTAAACATTTCTCAAACGTAACTATGGTTTTTGGATATTTTTTTTGAAACGTTTGAATTATCTTTTCAAGCCTTTCTAAGTCTCTTCCAGTACAAAACAAATCGTACCGTTTTTTTCCTCTACCAATTTTTGAAAAATATGTAAGGAAAAAACGATTAACACCTATAGAAACTAGATTTTCAGCCAAAGGGAGCCATAAATCTATGTTGTTTTTCATTATACAAGTAACAACTTCAAAGCCAATTTTATGCTTAATGAGAAGTTTAATTGCTTTAAAAGCTTTCTTGAATGCACCGTTAACTCCTGTCATCCTGTCATGGAAGTCTTTTGGACCAAGTAGATTTATATCTAAATATGCTCTAAATTCCTTTAGCCAAATTACTTTTTTTGAATCAATGTTATAAGCATTTGTAGCTATATCAAATGTTAGATTATTTTCATGACAAAATTTACATATCTCCTCTAAATCTGTTCTAAGAAATGGTTCGCCACCAAAAAAATGAACATGAGTAGCACCAAGTTCTTTTGATTCAATTATTACCTTTTCAATTTCTTCTTTGTGAAGTTCGTCTAACTTTTTACCTGCATCAAGGTAACAGTGTTGACACAAAAAATTACATCGGTTGGTTAAACACAAATGAATAATTTTCATATTTCATCAAAATTAATATCATTTAAAAGATTTTTAATTTTATGGCAATTTGGATCTTTAGTTAAATATTTATACATTCCATTACACAGTGGAAAAGCATAACACATTTTACACTCATTTTGAGGAGAAAATGTTCTATGTAAAATACTATTCAAAAACGATTTTGTAGGTTTTTTTTGAAGAGTCGTTAGTGTTGGTGAATGTCGAGTCCATGAAATATCGCCATTCTCATGAATGGTTATACATCTTATTCGTGGAATTATGGAGTTAATGGTACCTTTCAATTTAAAAAGAAATATATTCATAAGTAGAGGGTCGTTCCAAAGTACATTTGAAATGGAATTTTTCAATAAAAATTCCATAATTTTTTTTGTTTGAGAAATATTACTTGTATTAAGATCAAGGAAAATTCCATCAATATCCTTGTCCATTAAAATTTTAATTTTGGAAAAAAAGTTTATGTTTTTTATATGTAGTATCTTGACAGAATGCTGTATTTGATTCAAAATGGAAGAATACGGAGAAATATAAGAAATCAAGATTCTATCAGAGTTGTATTTATTGATTCCAAGAAAAGAATTGTACTCTTTAAAGAAAGGAATGGGATCGAGTTTTCTTTCTAGATTATAGATTTCTTCTATAAATTTTGTTTTAAATGGTAGTCTTCCCATAAGGAGTATATCAAAAAAGGAATTTGGATTCTTCTTCATAATTATCTTGAGAGTTGTTTTGATAAGTGTTATCGGAATGTAATTACATTTTTCAAAATCGAACCATATCTGTATGTACCTTGAACAGTAATTACTTAAGTCCTTAATAAATGATATTAATTTCTTTTGTATTTTAGATGAAAAGGGGAAAATTATTTCAATTTTAAATAACATTGGAGCTCTTTCAACAGATTTCCAAAAAGGGTTCATATACCAAGCCCCATTCTATCTTGGAAATAGTTTATAAATTTTTTTTCAGAGTTAAAATGATATGACATAGGTTGAATGCACTTACCATGCTCAGATATAAACTTTTGTACATATTTGAATGTTTTCTTGATTTCATCTTGCGAAAGAGATTTATTTTCGATGATAAAATAAGGTGGTTTTCTCATAAACTTGAGTCCATATTTTTTAGCATTATTATAAAAATCTGTTCCTGGAAGTACAGATAAGATATATGGAAAAACATAATCTACAGATAATTTTACTAAATAATTTAGCGTTTCCTTTATACTATTAAAATCATCTTCAGGGAGACCAATAATTAAATCTACTCCTACACGAATTCCGTTTTTTTTGAGATTTCTTATTCCTTTTTCGAAAAGGATTTTGTTGAATGGTCTATTCATAGCTCTCAAAGCTTTCTTATTTATTGTTTGCAATCCTATTTCAAGAAACGGAAAATTTGCTTCAGAAAATAATTTAGCTATAGTGTTTGTAACTAAATCAGCCCTAATTTCAGCAAAAAAATTTAATTCTTTATTTTTGTTTTTATCTCGAAATATTTTAAGAACATTCATTATTCTTCTTTGTTCGTTAAACGTAGCGTCTATAATGTAAATATTAGAGATTCCGTTATCAATTGCCATTTGAACTTCATTTTTAATTCTTGTGAGAGAATGTTCTCTTATAAAAGGATAGTTCTTATGATAAAAACAAAAATTACATCTTAAGTTACATCCTCTATAAGTCTCCAAATATAGCGAGGAATAATTAGATATGTCTATTATTCCTGTCAAATATGGAGATGGTATGATACTCAAATTTCTCATCAATTCTCGATTTTTTGTTTCAACTATCCTACCATTTGAATCCCGATAAACCAGTCCATGAATTTTTTTTAGCCCATTCAAGTTATTTTTATTTACTCTTAAATACCTTATTAATTCCCTAAAAGTAATTTCACCTTCTCCCTTAACGATAATATCTGCGCCTTGAGACCGATCCAATAACATATTTACATTTCCAAAAACTTCCGGGCCACCTAAAATTAACTTACTTCTTACTCCCATTTTTTTAAGATGTCTAATTAATCCCATGACTTCGTGGACATTCCAAAGATATGTAGCAAAACCTATTACATCTGGTTCTTCTGACATTAATTTTCTGATTAAACTCGAATTAGTTAGAAGGCTCGTTGTTTCTGAACCCCAAATATAAACATCGACATCTTTTCCGATTACTGGATCGTGTTTTATAGCAGATGCAAGATAACCTAATGCGAGAGGGGGTGGCATTTCAATCTCTTTAAGGGACGTTTTCCCTAACCATTTGACACAAAAAGGACAATAACGATTAAACGAAACCGATAGAAATGGTAAATCAATGAGTATAACTTTCATCTATTTCCCTTTAATTATACTAAATGGTTTTTATCACTATAAAATCTTCATTCATAAAATTAATTAAATATTTGTTGTGCATTTTCTACTTTTTCATAAGTAGTACGTCTCTCCTAATAGCTATTTATGAGTATGTTATCATAACTTTTCTATAAGGCTTAGTCGCTGATTTACATTAAAATATTTGTAAATGCTCCGTTTAAAATATTCAGAATCAATTTTTTGGATAATATTTTTGGGCCAATATAAAGTGGATATGAACAGCCTTTACACTTAGATAATTTTTTTAATTCTTGATAATATGTAGAACTATTAAAAATTTGATCCAAATCAGAATAGTTAAGATTTCCGATAGGTTTTGAACTACAGATTGATATGCTTCCATCTGGCCATATCTTAAAGACTATTGGTATATGTTGATAAGGGCAGTATTTTTTTTCTGTTCCAGAAATCCAGCCAAGAATCCAATCGAAGTAATCTTTAGAGAAGCTGTCATGCTCAAAGATTTTTTTGATCTCATTTATTGTCGATTTAAATTCATACGAAGAAGTTGTTATGATGCGTTGTTTTTTATTAGGATGTTTAAGAGCAAGGTCACCAGTATTTTGAACTAACTGAATAGACGGAGCCCAACCTATTTTTTGGACAAACTTTATCAAAGAAAGAACTTCTTTAATGTTTATCTTTGAAACAGTGATATTTACACCCAAAAATGATTCTGATTTCATTTTTCTTTTTAATTTAATGATTTTAATCATATTTTTGAGGATAGCATTATACGTATCAATATTCGATGCCGCCGGACGTAAAATATTGTTTGTTTGTTGAAACCCGTCAAGAGACGTCTCTATTGATAAATTATGGGAAAGAGCTATTTGTATAGAACGAAAAAATGTCTTACTAGAATTGCACAAATTTGTACTTAATGTAACATTTATCGGGAAAATTTCTATTGCCTCCTCCAATATCTCTGGACAATCTTTATTTAGAGTTGGCTCACCTCCTGTTATGAAACCGGATAAAACTCCATATTTTTTCAATTTTTCTCCATAACATATAAAATCATCTATTGTCATTCTTTTATGTAAAAACCCGTAATTTCTTGAGTATTGTTTATTCCATTCTGCATACCTACAATAAGTACACCTTAAATTACATAAGCTAGTTATGTTACAAAACACGACCCCTAATGGTTTATGTTTAACAATGTGATTAAAAAATTTCCATATTTTTTTAGTTCCACTTGGCGTACTTAAAATACTTTCTAACAAATAAATTAAAGTTCTCATCAGATTTACCCTTGCCCTATACTAATGAGTAATAAATAACAATAAAACATAAATTACAATCGCTTCTTCTCTATATATTTAAAAACATTATCTATAATTTCAATTGATTTATCTATTTGCTCTTTTTTTACGATAAGAGGTGGCGCTATAATAAAAATATGAGGCGCAGAATTTTCTATTAATAATCCATAGTTATATATTTTTTCTAATAAAATTTTAGAAGTGGTTTCATTTATTGGAGTTTTTTTCTTATCTTTTATTAATTCTATAATAGCTAATAACCCTCTCCCCCTCACGTCACCTATAATAAAATGATTCTCTTTTAATTCATTTAGTCTTTTATGTAAATACTCACCATTTTTTTGAACATTTTTAAGTATATGCCTTTTTTCTATTTCTTGAAGGGTCGCTAATGCTGCTGCACAACAAAGAGGATGCCCCTGATAGGTGAACCCATGAGGAAAAAATACATCTTTATAGAAATGAGCTATAGATTTATTAACTATAGTAATAGCGAGAGGTAAATACCCTGATGTTAACCCCTTACTTCCAATAAAAATATCTGGTAATATTTTCCAATGTTCTAACGCAGACATTTTGCCTGTTCTTCCAAATCCTGTGACAACTTCGTCGGCAATAAAAAGAATGCTATTTTTCTTACAAATTTTTTTTATCTCTTTCCAATAATTTTCTGGTGGAGTTATTCCAAAATACCAATTAATTGGTTCGAAGATCAGCCCAGCTATAGTATCAGCATCTTCATTCTGAATTATATTTTCAACATAGTTTATACAAGTAAAGTTACAATTTGTGTCTTCTTCCTCAAATGGACATCTGTAACAATAAGCGGGTAGTAATTTTATATGGTTGGGTAATGGTGGGCCGAAACTATTAATCATCATATTTATTCCGCCACAGTTAGCAGCTTCATATGTTGACCCGTGATATGAATTAATAAAACTTGCAATTTTTTGTTTTCCTGTAACTTGTCTTGCAATTTTTATGGCGGTTTCTACAGCTTGAGACCCACTCGTTGAATAAAAAACTCTTCCAAAAAAAGAAGAAAAAATTTTCTGCAATTTAATTGACAACTCACTTTGTGGTATATTCCCTGCCTGCGTGACAGGAAGAATCTTCAATTGTTTCTGAATAGAATTTATTATATAAGAATTATTATACCCTAGTGAAACATTAAAAATATTGGAAGCGAAATCTAAATATCTCTTTTTGTTTTCATCATATATGTAACAATCCTTACCTTTCACAAAAATTTTTTTTCTACAGTTTTTTTGTTTACAAAAATCATGAAAAACTAATTTTTTATGAGCTTCCTTTATTCTTTTTATATAAGAAATGTTCATAATTTACTTAAATAAATTATTGATATAAATTTATTTATTGTAGATTGAGACTTTTCAAAAATGGTAGCTTCTATATTTTATAAATAGGCGATTTGCTGGTTTTTCGGTCTTTATCAAATTCAAAAACCGTTGACCTCTTTTCTTTTTATAACTGTTCCGGATTACCTCACCACTAAATCCAGCAGAAAGGAATGCTTTCATTGACATTTCTTCTTCTTCTTTTGTTTTTGGATAATATTCTATAACAGCTTTCCCACCATTCCTAAGAACTCTATACATTTCTTTAGCTGCTAGTTGATAATTGGTTTCTATTTCTTCTCTTTTTTCACAACCCTCCACTACAAAATTTAGTGCAGAGATAGAAATAATACCATCAAATTTGCCATCTTCAAACTTCATATCTCTCATATCCATAAGTTCAACATCGTATCCTTTTTCACGCGCAATTTTAATCATTTCTTCAGAGATATCTATTCCCACTACTTTATAACCATTAGATTTAATTATCTCAGTAGACCAACCAGTACCACAACCTACATCTAAAATATAGGATCCTTTTGGAAGGTTAAGAATATCTAAAGCTATTAATGTTGTTTTAACTTTAATTCTTTTCAAACCTATACGTTTTTCATATTTTATTGCATTTTCGCCTAAGTATTCTTCCATAGTTGGTCTTATTTTCTTTACCATAAAACCACTTATTTATCTAAATTTATATTCAATTATTTATTTTAATTCTTACTCTTGGCTTTCCGCTTGGAAGTAAATTAAAAATCAATTCCTTTTCTAAATTTAACATAATTACATTCATCTAACATTTTTGTTATTTCTCTTTTTGATGTTTCTGAAAATGCATTTACAAATTGTGGCTGATTTAAATATGTAGGATGTATTTTCCATAACTCTTCCAAAGACTTCTGTTGTAAAATTTCTTGAGCAATTTCTTGCATAGTTTTCATAAATTTAATATAACACTCTTCTATAGTTTCTTGAATTCCTCTTTGGGAATGTATGCGATGATAATTTTTTCTAATTTCGTTATCCCACATCATAAACAATCTTGGATTTATCAGATGGATAGCTTTAGAGGCTCCTGTAATGCCAATTGACTTAAAACTTGAAAAAGTTTTAAAAATTCTTTTAATTTTTTCTACAGTTAAATCATCGTTAAGATCGACAGTTTCAAGTCTTTCATTTTTGAGTGATTCAAAATCTTCTCTCGTGTTTGTATAAGCACTAAGTATATTTTCTTCTAATTTTTCTTTCACATCCTTTTTCAGTCTTTGAATGTAAACAGCGTTCCATGTTAAAAGTAAGATCTCAATTCCTGCTAAAAGATGCCATTCCGAGTTAGGATTTTCTATAACTATTTTTCTTGTAATTGCATATACAAGGTCACGAGGTTCTATTTCATAAAATTTTTTACAGCCCTGAATAAAATTATTAGGACCCTTGATTTTAGAAATAAATTGCAAAATTTCGCCTTTTGTACATTGAACCATTTACTTTCACTATTTTCCTATTATAATTTATTTTTTTTAAGTTTTCACTCACAACATACTCATTTAAATTCTTTACGCTCCAGAACTAGGCTAGCGTGAAGAGTTATGAAAAGCGGAAAGTTAAGTGGTACGTTAGCCAAAAGAAGTGATGCCGACAAAAAATTAAAACGGGGTGGTCGGCACGGAATAACAGAAATTATTTATAAAGCTTTAATAGAGCTTAGAGCAAGCTCTGTAGCTGAATTAGCTCAATTCATTTGGGACAGCGATGAGTCAGGCTTATTATCAAATTTCAAAAGCTTGGAAGTTTTTAATCGGTTTGTAGATAAAGTTTTAAAGAAGCTTTATGCTGATGGAAAAATTACAAGACTTCACTTCAGAACAACGAAAGGAAGGATTTTTGGCTTAAGCGTGGAAGACTGTTGGAACTATATTTTTAAGAACCAGTTAGCCCCAGAAAGGTTGCTAAGAACTTTCATGCGGTTGCTTGGTTCTCAAGGCTTTGTAACTAATATCGAGCTAAAGGAAATGGGCTTTACAAATTATCAGATTGAGCTTTGGATTGAAAAGAAATTAGCTAGAGAAGGAAATTACATTAAAATTCATGAAGTTACTCATGACATAAAAGTTTACTGTTTGCCAAGATATTACGGCCAGCTAGAGCTTTATCTGAAAAGTGACCAGTTTCAGGAAATTTATGAAAAGTACTGTAGGAAAAAAGAATTCTGCAAAAGCATGGGCAATTATCTGGAAGATATTGTTGAGGAGCTATTCAAGAAAAAGGGCTATCACGTTTACAAGCATTACATGGTAAGGGATAAGGTGTA
>Ga0078972_1011642_pt1 | contig 15630 bp, 19 predicted proteins | sample YelNatPaOPGAMG01_FD_67568 | JGI IMG/M metagenome (GOLD analysis project Ga0078972, IMG submission 67568) | Hot spring thermophilic microbial communities from Obsidian Pool, Yellowstone National Park, USA - OP-RAMG-01 (SPADES assembly) (version 2) | ecosystem: Environmental > Aquatic > Thermal... | reverse complement strand
CCCCCCCCCCCCCGGGGGGGGGGGCGCCTTGGTTCCCCCCCCCCCCTGGTGGGGGAGGGTGCCTTGGTTCTCCCTCCCCCCTGGTGGGGGAGGGTGCCTTGGTTCTCCCTCCCCCCTGGTGGGGGAGGGTGGGGGTGGGGGGGGAAATTGTGCCAAATTCAACCGTGCTTAGTATAATCCCCCCGCTCGCCCTTCGGATACCGGGGAGTTCACACCTCCCGCTCGCCCCTCGGATACCGGGGGGTTGACACCCCCCGCTCGCCCTTGGGGTGCTGACGTAACCCCGCTCGCCATCCTCACCAGCGCTGGCGTCGCCGGCGCCAATATTCAGCAGGGCTTGAATAACCCGCTCCCGAAGCGCGTCCTGGACTTCGGGAGACAACTTCCGTGTGTCTTGAACTTTCACGAACACATCATATACTCAACGTCGTATGAATCAAGCACCGGTTAATAAGTCTTTAAGATTTCGGAGAGGTGACAGAGTGGCCGATTGTGCGGCACTGGAAATGCCGTGTGGGGGTCAAACCTCACCGCGGGTTCGAATCCCGCCCTCTCCGCTTGTTTCAGAAAGCAGCCCTTCGGCGAGTACGTCGAAGGGCTTTCTCATCTCCGGGCAAAGGGTTACGCCGTCGAGGCGGCAGTTCAAACACACGATTTCGAGCAATCGCCGCTTCGTGGCGTAATCGGCTGTAAGCCACTGCTGTTTCAGGGTTTGCGAGAGTTCAAACACTTTCGCCGCCAACTCGGCCGTTTCGTCGTGCGAGCGGTCGAGCACGTCCAGTTGCAGCTTGATCGAGGCCAGCCGGTCGCGTAGCTCCGTGTGCTTCTTGGCGAAGAGTTCCTGGTCGATGTCGTCGGTCAGCCGCATGTTGAGCAGGCGGTCCTGCCGCTGGATGAGGAGCGTCTCCTGACGGGTCAGTTCGGCCCGCTGCGCGCGGCTGTCGGCTTGAGCGTCGCGGGTCTGCGACGCCAGCACCATGCGGAACCAGTCGCGGACGGATTCGTTCTCGACCTTCATCTTGTCGAAGAGAGCGAGCAGCTGGGCTTCGATATCCGCCTCCTTCACCCGGATGCGGGGATGGTCGTTCTTCGCGTACCGAGCGCAGCGGTAGTAGACATGTTCGTTGACGCCGCCATCCTTTCTCTTCTTCCTGACCAGCTCGCCGGTGACCGGATGGCCGCAGTGGCCGCAGGTCATGAACTGGCCCGCGTAGATCAGCGTGGTAGCGTGGTGGACATGCCCACCGAGGAGGGCCTGCACCCGGTTCCAGGTCGCCCGGTCGATCAGCGGCTCATGCTTGCCGGGATACCACTGTCCCTTGTGATGGATTTCGCCGATGTAGGCCCGGTCCTTCAGGATCGTGTGGATCGAGGTGCGGGGGAACCGTGGTTGTGACGGGCGGTACACGCGGCCTTCGGAGTTGATCTTCTCGACCACGCCATCGAGCGTCAGGTTCTCGTAGGCGTAGAGATGGAACATCCGCTTGACGTTCGCGGATTCCTGGGGATCGGTCTCAATGACGCCCCGGCCATCCTTGCGGACGTTGCGATAGCCGTAGGGAGCAGGACCGCAGAACCAGCCTTCCTTCACGCGGCGAGCAATCCCTTCTCGGACATCGACCGACATCTGTTCGGTGTAGAAGCTCGCCATGTTGGCGAGCGTCCGCCGCATCATGCGGCCGGCGGGCGTGTTCTCGGTCGGCTGCGAGATGGAGATGAACGGCAGGTTGTATTCGGATTCCAGCCGTTCGAGTTCGACGTAATCGAACAGGTTGCGGGAGGCCCGGTCCACCTTGTAGAACAGCAGACCGTCGAGGGCGAAAGCGTTCTTCTTGGCGTAAGCGATCAGTTCGCGGAAGGTCTTGCGTTGCTCCCCTTTGCTGGCCGTCTCGGCAATCTTGAAGAACTTGACGATCTCGCCGCCGGCCTGCGTTGCATAACGCTTAAGGGCTTCCTCCTGGACTTCCAGGCTGAAGCCCTCGCGTTCCTGCTCCCGACTGCTTACCCGAGCCAGTGCGGCGAATTGCTTCATGGCGGCGACCTCGACGAAAGTGCCTCGAACAGCCGACCCACAACAAGGATCATTGTAACGGCTTCCTCCGGGGTGAGAGTAGCTGCGTAGTACGGCTGCCAGACGCGAATTGTCGCCGCGATCAGTTCCGCCGTGATCCAGTCCGGCGTCCCGGCTGGGACGATGCTCAGGCGAGCACCGTCCGCAGCGTCGCAATCCTGCTTTCGGTTGCTTCGGGACATGACTGGACACCACCGCCACAAGGGACACGTTGTTGCGTGAGCGCGCACGGCGGGCCGAAGCCCGCCGCGCGGGCCGTTGCGACCACAGAATTGGCGTTGCGAATGCTCGGCACGGGAAAGGACCCGTGAGAGGGCACGGAGCGCCGGCTAGTTTTCGATGCGAACCTTCCGGAGCTGAGCCGATTCGCTCTCCAATGAGCCGATCATCCGCTGCCCCAGAGGTCCCAGGCGAGCGATTCCGTGCAGTTCCACGCGGCTGAACTCCGTCGCCGAGGCCGGAACATTGGCGATGACGACATCAAACCGCGTCTTGACGCCCTCGCGCAAACGCAGCCTGGTCGCCATCCCCATCGTCCGTGAAGGCGCACTGGTGTAGAGGTTGCCATCCGTGTCCACCGCCTCCGCGTGCGGCGGCAGGATCATGCAGTCGGCCTTGGAATTGGTCGCGATGAAGTGCAGGGTCACGCGCGTGCCGTTGCGCGTCACACTGTCCACAACGTACTTGACGCCATCCACCGTCGCGGAGGGCTTCTCGTCCTTGTCCGCCTTGGCGCCCGCGCCGTCCTTCTTGTCGGCGGCCTTCTTCAGTTGCTCGATCTCCTTCTTGAGTTGCTCATTTTCCTTCCGGAGCGCGTCGCCTTCCTTCCTGGCCAGCTCGCACTCCTTTTTCGCCAGTTCGAGTTCCTTCTTCAGTAACTCGGTTTCTTTGTTGGACTGCTGGCCCTGCACCGGCTGCCAGCCCACGAGCAAGCAGCCCACAACCGTCATGACAATGGCTGAACGAGCCATGATGTACTCTCCTCATTGAAAAGAAACCTGCCTCGAAACGGGCAGTAGCCCTTCCCGCTGATAGCGCAGCAGCTCGGCATGGCTGAGGACCCAGGCAGGGTGCTTACCCCGGCCACTCTGACGTTTCTCCGCACGAAGCCGACCCAGGCGGCAATACTCTCTGATGGTGAACTCCGCCTTGTTGCCTACCAGTCGGGCGAATTCCCGCGTTGTGTAATACTCCTGCACCTGCTGGCGCTCCACGAGGACGGCCAGCATCGCTTCGATGTTTTCAAGCCGTTGTTCCACGGTCATCGCCCCATCCTACCTTTCCATGTCCCGCGACTTGCTCCTCTGGTCTTCCCCGCGCTTCTCTTGCTCTTGCGATTCATGCCGCAAGTCCCGCAGCGACACTTTCCCGTCCTTTCCTTCCGGCCCAGGCGTATCCGCCCCTGCTATCCCCAAGGCAGCTCGAAGGTCTTGCTCAGATATCTCAGGGCACTGTTTCGGCGGCGGCCGTGCCTTCCCCTCGGCGAGCAGCCGGAACGATTCGCGCAGCGATGTGCCTTCAAGCCATTGTTCTGGTCGCTTGCTCGCGGCAATGTTGTCCCGGATGGTGTACTCATCGTTCCAGTCCCGCGCAGGATAGCTGCCCCAGGGGATGAACTCGCGCAGAACATCCGCCTGCTCACGCCAAGTAAGCTCTGCGAACGGGACAGGCGGCCCGGTCTGCATCTCGCTAAGCTTGCCGTCGAACGGCACCATGCCGCACCAGCCATCCTCATAGACAAACTGCCGGCTGGTCAGTTTCTGGAGGTCGCGGAGCAATTGTCCCTCGACCGCCTCCACGCGATCCTTTCTCTTTGCCGTTTCTGCACGTCCTTTCGGGCGGGTTTGCAGTCCCCGCCCACTCTTTCACTGCTGGTCCTCGGTCCGTGTCGTGAACACGAACGCCGCGAAAATCAGAATTGCCAGTTCCATTTGTTGCCTCACTTTTTGGAAGTGCGGCTCGCCAGGATGGCGAGCAAAATCGCCTTGGACAGCGCCGCCAGAAATGCCGTCTCGATCATCGTTCTTCTCCTGAAAAGAGCGAGGAGTGCAGCTCCCCGCCGTGTTCATGCCTTCTTGCTGCTCAGGAGCCGCCCCATCCCTTTGATGGCTGCAACCAGACCCTTCGCAGCGCGCTCGGTCACCGCCACCAGTGCCTTAGCATTTTTTTCTCCGCGCTGTGGAAGTCCTCATATTGCTCAGGAAAGTGACAGATGAGATGCCACCGGCCGTACCAGGCGGCAACGCTGATGGCGAGGAGCAGCAAAAGAAACACGACCATTGAAACCTCCAGTCTTGAAGAACGGGGTTGGGCGAAGCCCCGGTGTTACCGCAGGAACCGCGTGACGAGGCTCACCACCCCATTGGTGGCGGCCTTCTTGACCTCTGGATTCTTGTTGAGGAGCTTGCCGATGCCCCAAGCCCCAAACCCGATCAGAGAGGCGGTCAAGAGAAACCCGTTGAAGAGAAATTCAGCCATTGCTGGCTCCTTTCGTGTTGAACTTGCGATTGACTTTGGTATTCACCGCGTAGCTGCGGAGAAACCACCGCTACCTTTCGATCCCGCCGCGTTCCTGTTGCTTCTGCGTTTCGGGCGCAACGTCGGGCTGTTGGTCTTCGACGCGTTGGCCCTCGCGCGGGGCACGCGGGTACATCACGAACGCCGAGCCGTTGAACAGGGCCGCCGCCAGTTCGTGACTGCCATGCGCGCCCATCTGCTTCAGCTCGGCCCCCATCTCTCGCGGCGCTTCCTTCAAGCGCTCCCACAGTTCACGTGCATGGTCGGACATGGACATGGTTGCTACCTCCTCTCGAATTGCGTGGTATCCAATCCCTCAAACGGATCGTCGATGACGACGGGCGGCTGAGGATGCCGGTAGAGCAGCGGTGACAGGACGAGCCCGGCCGTCATCAGGGCCAGCAGCAGGAGCGCCGTCGAGACCACCACCATCCGCACCCTGGCGAACAGCTTCCGCAGCCAGGTTTCGCGGAAATCGTTTTCGTAGTACCGGACCAGCCAGGAACAGATTGGCGGGACGCCCGGCGTGAAGGTGATGCCGATCCGGTCCGACAACGCCATGACCTCTTCCGGCTTGAGCAGCCGCCGCCCCTGCTGCGCCCAGTTGTCGCTGCCGTTCGTGGAATAGCTGGTGCTGCGCTGGCCGTGGTCGCCGCTCCCGTTGGCGCGAACACGGCCACGTGCTTGGCGCTCGGTAGCCGCACCAGGCCGGTGCGTCTTCGGAAGAACTGCTCGCAAGCGGCCTCCGACGAAAGCAAGGGATTGAACAGCGCCAGAACGCGGGAGAACAGATTCACGGACGCATTCACGCGGCCGATCACCAGCCCGTTCTTGGCGTCGAGCATCCCGGCCCGCCGCAGGTCGGCCGCTCCGGCAAACCGCGCGGTGCCGAAGGCGGTGAGCTGGTATCTGCGCCGGGCGATCTGGCAGCCCAGCCCAATCGGCAGGAGGAGCCAGACCACGCCCGGCATCATGGCGAAGACCAGGGCCACGATCCAAGCGGTCACGAAGACCGTTACGATCAGCATGAGACGAACGATAATCATGGTCGTATTCCTTTCACCACTCAGTTGCTCATGGGCTGAAGGCGGTCGTAAAGGTGCGCCCGCTTCGCGTGGAAGGCGTCGAAGCCCGCTTCAACTGCCTCATGGACTTCAAGCAGGGCTTCCCGAAATTCCTCATCCCGGAGCAGATCAACGAAGATGGTCATGATGGCCTTGGTCGTGGCCAATACGCAGTCGTGTTTGGTGAAGCCGTCGCCCGACATTCCTACACTCCCGCCTGCTTGGCCTTGTCCTTCATGGCCGCCGCAAAGGTCTTCGCGGTGTATCCAAGCTCCCGCGCACGCTTCATCTCCTTGATGGCCTCACCCAACGCCTCGATGCTCTCGTCCAGCGACACTCCCTTACCGGACACAACGACACTGACCCCGCTCGGCAGGATGCACTTCACCTTCTGGACGCGCACAGCAGCCTGACCGCCGCTGCGGGTTTTCCTGACGGCATGCTCGATGGCATCGCGGCTCGCCCCGGACAGCTTCATCGCCAGCAGCGCGGCCTGCTCCTTCTCCGGCAGCTTCGAGGTCGCGTAGCAGTCCGAGATGCCGATCTTGCCTTCCCACAGGGCGTTCTGGACCGCTTCGATGCACCTACTGGGCGACAACAGCCGCGTCAGCATCGACGGGTCGAGGTGCAGGTGCTCGGCCAGGTCCTTTAACTGCCACTTCGGGTTCATGCACATCAGCTCGGCGCAGGCCAGCCATTTCTCGTAGGCGGTCAGGTCAGAGCGGTGCAGGTTTTCGGTGAGCTGGATCAGGCGGATTTCGTGTCGGAGAGTTGCCGATCCGTAATGATGACCTGGAGGTCCTTCAATCCAACCAGCAGTGCCGCCCGCAGCCGGCGATGACCCCAGAGCAGCGTGCCGTCGGGCTTTGCCCCGACCGGCTGAAGCTGCCCGAGGGCTTTCATGGACTCGCCAAGCTGGCGGTCGTCGGCCTCGTCGTAGTGTTGCCGGGCCTGTTTGGGGTCCGGCTTGAAGAAGGTGAGCGGTTTCGTGGTCAGCATGATTCGTATCTCCTTTCGCTCTGCTTCAGTCTTCCGCCGCCTGTCTAAATCCGACAACGCTGCGAAAGCCACTGTGCTGCCGTTACTCACTGCCGCCACCGCTAATTGCCGTGTACGTGGCCGTGAGCAGCCACGGCGATCTTGCGGTAATCAATGTTGCCGGTGAGTTCAGTTGTGTCCTGGTTCTTCTCATTGGTGGGCAACTATGCCAGGTCGTGGTCGTCAAACTCACCGCTCTCGACTTCGCGCTTCCGGCGGAAGAAGTCCGCTCGCGACGCTCCGGTTTGCTGCGTGTAGAGCTGCTCCTGCTCTTTCGCATCGGCGACCTTGCCGATAATGTCGCGAACGACGTTGCGCCGCCGTGTCTTCCTGGCTTCCGGCGAAGCCGTATTCGCCTCGTGCCGGAAGTGACAGGTCGCTTCCCGGACGCTGGCGGCCACCAGGTCCTCCCAGTGCGAAACTGAGCAGTCCGTCGCGAATTGCAGGTAGCTCTGAAACGCTTTCTGTTGCAGGCGGAGATCGAGGGGGCAGCCAACGGCGCGGCACTCTTTCAGCAAGTGCTCCGTCACCTTCAGGCACTCCTCCGCCCCAATGGCGAGCTTGCCCTGCAGCCGATAACCCTGGCCCGCCAGACTGCGCATCAGAGCCGCCAGTTCGGCATCGGTGACTTCCAGGCGTTGAACCTCGATGCGGGTTGCCAGCGCCCGCAGCTCCGGCAGATCGGCCAGCGGGCGGTTGCTGATGAGAATCAAGCCGCCGCGGAACTCGAAGCGCTGGACGCCGCTCGGAAGCGGTGGTCCAGGTGACGACACGCTCGTGCCCCGGCTGCGCCCAGAGAGCGGACCGCAGCACCCCCTGCGCGTCGGGGTCTTTCGTCAGCCGCTCCATGTCCTCCGTGACGTGAATCGCGTCCGGTGCCTTGAGCAGGGTCAGGAACAATCCCTTGGCGGTCATCCGCGAGTTGAACAACTGGTAAGGTACGTCCAGGCTTTCGAGGTGCCGCAACACCGTATACGACTTGCCCATGCCGCCGGTGCCGTACAGGTAATACCCCGTCTTGTAGCCCCTGGCTACGGCCGTGCAGTGATCGCGGACGAGGTGCAGCTTCCGCTCCAGGCTGGCCAGCGCCTCCTTGTCCCTTTCAGCCGCTGATTGGCTTGTGTTCATGCTTGCGATCCTCGACGTTTACTTCGCAGTCTCACTGGTTGTCCGGTATTCCAGCGTGTCCCTATGATTGCAGCTGTAAGGGTTTACTCCGACAACCTGAACAAGGAGACACGCCATGACCGCGCCGACACGGAAGCCCTATCCCAGCGACATCAGCGACGCCCAATGGGTCATCTTGGAACCGCTCCTGCTCGCCTTCGAGGATCGCGTTCGCCCCGGACCGCAACGCGAAGTCGATCTCCGCGAGGTGGTCAATACCCTCCGCTACCTCAATCGCACCGGCTGTCAATGGGCGTTCTTGCCGCACGACCTGGTTCCCCAAAGCACCGCCTACGACTATTTCGCCAAGTGGCGCGACCACGGTCTGCTGGAGCGGATCAACCAAGTTCTGGTGGCAGAGGTTCGCCAACAAACCCCGCAAGCGGCCAACCCCGAGGCGATGCGCGAGCCGACCCCCAGCGCCGCCTGTGTGGATAGTCAAAGTGTCAAGACCACGGAGGTCGGCGGGGTCCACGGCTACGATGCCGCCAAGAAGATCAAGGGCCGCAAACGGCACATCGTCGTCGATACCCTGGGCCTGCTCCTGGCCGTGGTGGTGACGGCCGGCAACGTGGACGATGCCGCCGGGGCAAAACAGGTAGTGGGGCAATTGCAGCCGGCAGCCTACACGCGGCTGCAAACGATCTTCGGCGACAGCAAGTATCACAACTACGACTACTACAACTGGCTGGCGAAACACCGCAACGACAAGTGGCGGATGAGCATCAGCAGTCGGCCGGCGGGGACGGTGGGGTTCAAGCCGCTGAAGGTCCGCTGGGTGGTGGAGCGGACGTTCGCGTGGCTGGGGCGATATCGGCGGCACAGCCGGGACTATGAAAAGCGCACGGATTCCAGCGCGAGCATGCTGCTGCTGAGTTCGGTGAGTATCCTGCTGAACAAGCTGGCGCCGGGGGAGCAACCCGCCTTTCATTATCGCACCCAGGTGAACTAGGTGGGGGAAGGACATTGCGGGCGGCGGGGCAAGGGTAAGCAGTAGAGAAGCAAGACAAAGGCATTCAATCATATAAATTGTCGTTTATATTACAGACGTAGGTGTTCGGGTTGCGCCGTGATTGCCCATATTTATTCCGGACAGTCAGTGAGTAGCGTTGGATCGTTTCGTCATAGTCTTGCTCCGCGGTGAGAAAAGTATCCAGCCCCGCTCGCTCTTGATCGAAGTGGCGTAGTTTCTCGTCACGCAGACGGCGGGCGCTGGGCAAAATCGTCCTTTCGTATTTCTGTACGAGCTGCCGCGTGAGGGCATATTCGGCGGCGGCGTGTTGTACTTCGAGAATCACTTGCTCCCTTAGCCCACGCACCTGGATTTGCAACTGCGATACATTGGCCCCGGCGCGGGCGATGTCGCCCTGGTTGCGCTCGAAAATCGGTACGACCGCCAATCCACCTGCTTCCCACGCCGTTGCCGATTGTTTCCCCTGCGAGGGAAAAGTGACGGCCTGGTATGGCGTGTAAAAAGTAAGAATGTCATCCCATACTTCGGCGCGGCTCAACTGCACGTTGGCCTGGGCACGCTCCACGCTCAGCTGAAAGGCGGCCAGGTCCGGCCGCACCTGAAGGGCGAGCAAAATCAATTCCTCCGTTGGGGGCGGCGGCGGCGCCTGATCGCGGATCGGGCCGCGTACCGCCAAGGTGTCGGCTTGCTCAGCCGGAATGGCCAGCAAACGAGCAAGCTCCCGCCGCGCTTGCAGGAGATTCATCTCGGCCTCGCGGAGTGCAATCTCGGTGTAGGCCCGTCGTATCGCCGCCTCGCCGATTTCCGCCGTTGCTTTGCCTGTGCGATCAACCAGCGCTCTTCGTCGTGCCACAGCCTGTTGCAGCGCGGCACGCTTGAGGGTGGACCCCAGCACATCGATATAAGCGGAGTAGAGCTTGTCGATCTCTTGACGCACGGCATCCTGATACAGTGCTTCCAGCACTTTCTCGGCGCGACGTGCCACAACAATGCGTTTGCGGCGTTTTCCGCTGACATCCAAAGGAGGGAAAATGACAGTCGCTCCGTAAGAGGTCTCGCCCGGCTTCTGCGGTGAATAATTGCCGTAGGGAATACCCTCACTGTCGAGAAAGACCGCAGGGTTCTCGATCAGCCCCGCCGAAAGAATGTCGGCTCGTGCTTTGGGAAGGTCCTGATTTTTGACGGCAAGATCACGATTGGCGACAAGCAATCGCTGAAGGGCGTCATTCAGAGAAAGCCCCTCGGCTATTTCCTCTTCTACTTCCGCCGGCAACTCCAGAGGAATGACCGGCCGTTTCCTCGTTTTGCTTTCTTTCAAGGCGCGCGGAGGCGTGAACGGCTCGGGGCGCTCGCGCATCCCTGCTTGTTGTATCTCCTCGGCGCTGCCGCTGCGGAACAGCATCAGCACAAACATCGGGATTATCGTCCCGAGCAAAAGATTACCTCGCACGCAGTCTCTCCTATTTGCAGTATTAGCGGCGCTCTCATACCTTCTTTCTAGCGCTCTGGCAACTTCGTTTTTCTTGCTCCTAAGCACCTGGATATGGATGCGTCGCATGAAGCATGATCCGCCTGCAAAAAGGAAGAACAACTATGTCCGGCTGGCTGGCAATCGTCTCAAGAAAGTGATACAAAAGCTAACGAAGGGGAAGCATAAGCGCGGACGGACATGCCGACGCTTACGTTTCTGATTCGTTCGAGGACTTGCCATGCAAGATCGACACCAGCGTTGCTCCCGCCGCAAGTTCCTGGCCTCGGCCGCTGCTCTCACCTTGGCCGGCGGAGTTGCCGCTCAGCCTGCCGAAGGGCAGGGAGATTTGCCCCTGTCACGCACGCGACCGGCCAAGCCCTCGAACAAAGGACGCAAGCCGCTCGCTGTTTTGACTACCGTGTATCGGCCGTTGTCGCACGCTTACCACATCGCCGGACGTTTTCTGCACGGCTACGCCCGCGGTGGGCAGCTGCATGTGCCCAAGCACTATATTCACTCCCTCTACGTCGATCAGACGCCCGACAACGATCTGTCCGGCGAGGTGGCCCGTAAGTTTGGCGTTCGCCTCACACGGCGGACCTCCAGCGTTTCTATGGCCCGCGCGGTCGAGGACGCCCTGACCATCGGCGGGAAATTGGCCGTCGAAGGCGTCCTGCTCATCGCGGAACACGGCAATTATCCCCGCAATGAAGCGGGACAGATCCTCTATCCACGCCTGGAAATGATGGAGCAGATTGTCCGTGTCTTTCGCAAGACAGGGCAAAGCGTGCCCGTGTTCAATGACAAGCACTTGTCATTTACTTTCGATCGGGCCAAGAAAATGCTTGCCTGGGCGCGGGAATTAAAGTTCCCCATGATGGCCGGCTCCAGCCTGCCCGTGACCTGGCGCACGCCGTCGCTGGAACTGCCTCTGGACTCGCCCCTCGAAGACGCCTTGATCGCCGGCTATGGTCCCATCGAAGTGTACGGTTTTCATGGCTTGGAAGCGCTGCACGTTATGGTGGAGAGGCGCAAAGGCGGCGAGAGCGGCGTCAAGGCCGTTACTTGCCTGCATGGCAACGAGGTGTGGAAGGCAGGCGACGCCGGACACTGGAGCTGGGATCTTCTCGAAGCCGCCTTGAGCCGCAGCGAGACGGTCAATCCCGGCGACATCCGCGACAACGTCGGCAGCATGAAGGTGAACAACTACCTGGAGACGCCGCCTCTGGCGTTCTTGATCGAGTATGCCGACGGTACACGCGGCACGGTGCTGCTGCTCAACGGCCATGTTCTCGATTTCACCTTCGCCGCCAAGCTGCGCGGCGAAAGCAAACCGGTCTCTTGCCTGTTTCGCTTGCCCCAACCGCCGGGCGCACGCTTCTTCGATGCTCTGGTTGTCCAGTTGGAAAAATTCTTCGAGACCGGCGAAGCGCCTTACCCAGTGGAGCGCACGCTGCTCACCACGGGCATCCTCGACGCGGTCATGCGCAGCCATCAGCGCGGCGGCGTCCGTGTTGAAACCCCGGAGTTGCTGGAGGTTCGCTACACCGCCCCTGCCGATAGCGGCTTCCTCCGCGGAAATATCGCTGATTTTTGATCGGATAGGGTGGCGAGCCGCAAGCGTTAAGCGGCGCGCAATAAAAAAGTTCCGCCGCTGGCTCCTTCGGCGTCGCCCAGTCACCGAAGCAGTCATACGGCGGAACAAAATTTATGATAACGTCTCCTAAAAGAATGGCAAGGGGAGTTTCCCCAAAAAATCCAAAAAATCTTTTTCGCTCTGTCGGCAGAGCGATCCGGAAAAAGTGGACGTTCCGGTCCTCCTTGCGTCGATAAGAATTAATGTTTCGTGGTCGGCCCTAGAGGTTGGAGAAGTGCGGCAGAGTCGCTCTTTACTCTCCCTAACGTTTAGGACAGGCTCCTGGCGTGAATTACCTAGATTTTGCAATCGATTCAAATTGCCAAAGGATCGCTGTAGAGCGCATCATAGAAGAACAGGGTGGAACCAAAGGACAAAAAGGCCAACGAGGCGGGCGAGGTGGGATCTAGGCGGGTTTCGGGGTTGCCGGACGAGGCAAGGACAGATATACTTCCTCTTTTTAGGCCGGCAAACCAGCGGAAGTGCTTGCCGGGAACACCCTAAGCGTCGGGCGGGGGTTCATGCGATTCAACCTGATCGACCGGATTGTGGAAGTACGGCCGGGCCAGGTCTTGCAAGCGGTGAAGAACCTCACCCTTGGCGAAGAGTATCTGGCCGACCATTTCCCGACGTTTCCGGTGATGCCCGGCGTGCTGATGCTGGAAACGCTGGTAGAAGCCGGCGCCTGGCTGCTGAGGTTGACCGATGACTTTGCTTCTAGCGTTATCGTGCTGCGAGAAGCGAAAGGGGTCAAGTACGGTGCCTTCATGGAGCCGGGGCGGCAGTTAACCGTCTGGGTGGAGTTGGTCGAGCGTAGCCCCGGCTTGGCAACCTTCAAAGGCAAGGGGGAGATGGAAGGACAAAACACGGTGTCGGCTCGTCTGACCCTGGCCCATTATAATCTGCGCGACCGGGAGCCGGCGCTGCGAGCAATGGACGAACGCTTGGTCCAGCATTTTCGGGAATTGTACGGTTTGCTGCGCCGGGGATGACAGGACTGCGACCTAAGAAATCTGCGGCGATGGAAAACTCCGAGCAGGCGAAAGGACAAGGGCATCCATGCGGCTGAAGGACCAGAATGCCTTGGTTACGGGAGGAAGCCGCGGCATTGGCCGGGCCATCGTGCAAGCATTTGCCCAAGAGGGTGCCAGGGTCGCGGTGGTATACCGCGGCAGTCGAGAGGCCGCCGAAGCACTCGTCGCGGAGATCAATACCAAAGGCGGCAAGGCCGTTGCCTTCCAAGCGGATGTCGCCGACGCGGCTTCTGTACAGGCGTGTGTGCAACGCGTGGAACAGGAGTTAGGGCCCCTTCACATCCTCGTTAATAACGCGGGGGTGATTGAGGATGATCTGTTTGTGCGTATGAAGCCAGACGCCTGGAACAAGGTTCTCCAGACCAACCTGGGCGGCGTTTTTAATTTGTGTCACGCCGTCGCCTTCGGCATGATGCAGCGCCGCGCCGGTCGGATCATCAATATTTCCAGCGTCGCCGCCGAGCACGTGAACATGGGGCAGACGAATTATTCGGCTAGCAAGGGCGCGATTAACTCGTTCACGCGGGCCTTGGCGGTAGAGTTGGCCAAACGCGGCGTCACGGTCAACGCTATTGCGCCCGGCTTCATCGAGACGGACATGAGCGCCGCTGTGCGCAACAAAGCCGGCGACCGCATCGCCAAGTTTATTCCGATGCGCCGCATTGGGACCCCGGAAGACATCGCCCGCGTGGCCGTCTTTCTGGCCAGCGCCGACAGCGCCTACATCACGGGACAAGTGCTCACCGTGGACGGCGGACTAACTCTGGGGGCCATTGCTGAATAACGTAACCTCAGGCGGATGACCCGCCGGGTGTAAGTGTAAATGGGGGTGTGATCACTTTTCCTTTTTGTGGAGGTTTGCTCCGATGCCGACACAGGACGAAATCTTTTCCAAGGTGTCTGCGACCCTAGTCGAGGCCCTGAACGTGGACGAAGAAGATATTAAACCCACGTCCACGCTGCAAGGCGATCTGGGCGCTGAGTCTATCGATTTCTTGGACATCGTTTTCCGCCTCGAACGCGAGTTCGGGATCAAGATCCCTCGCGGCGAACTGTTCCCGGAATCGATCTTTCAGGGCGACCCCGAATTGGTTCAGAACGGCCGCGTCACGCCCAAGGGCCTGGAGGAACTGCGGGCCAAGATGCCGTTCGCCGATTTGACCAAGTTTGAGCAGAATCCAGAAGTCGGCAATCTCAGCAACCTGTTCACCGTTGACCTGATCACACGGTACATCCAGGGCAAGCTGGAGAAAGGCAACACCAATTGAAGGCGCAGCCCTTGCGCTGCGCCAGCCCGCAGCAGCGCAAGCACGGATACTTGCTTGCGCTGCGTGCTCGCCCTAAGGCACTTGCTTGCGCTGCGTGCTCGCTCTAAAGCACTTGCTTGCGCTGCGTGCTCGCTCTAAGGCACTTGCTTGCGCTGCGTGCTCGCCTAAAGAGCACGCAGCGCAAGCAAGTGCCTAAAGCTAAAGCTAAAGCTAAAGCTAAGGTAGGACATGCGTTGGATCTGGATCGATCGCTTTGTCGATTTCCAGAGTGGCAAATCGGCGCGGGCGGTGAAGAACCTTAGCCTGGCCGAGGATCACTTTGGCGATCATTTTCCCGGCTATCCAGTGATGCCGGCCGCGCTGATTCTCGAAGGGTTGGCGCAGACCGGCGGCATCCTGGTCGGCGAGGCCAACAACTTTCAGGAGAAAGTTGTGCTCGCTAAGGTGCCGCGGGCCGTCTTCCACCGCGAGATGTTGGCCGGCGAGCAACTGATCTACGAAGCAGAAATCCAGAACCTTCGCCCTGAGGGCGCTTCGGTGCTGGGGCGTGTCCTGGTCGATGGCCAAGTGACGGCCGAGGCGGAGATTTTCTTCGCCCACCTCGATCAGGCACGCTCGAAGCAGTTGTTTAGCGAGGGCAACTTCGTCTTCAGCGGCGAGATGAAGTACCTGCTGGGCCGGATGACCAGCGGCAAAACGAGGACGAGAGGGCCTGCTGGGACAGCAGGGGCGGAATGAACACCAGGACAAGACATCTTCGGGTTCGAGCACGAGAAGAGTAGAGGAGGAGGGGCGGCGAAAACCACTGCGCAAAAGCAGAGAGCCGCTGCTGTTCCATGTCTGCATCACCGCGCCGGGCTGTCATCACCGGCATCGGCATTATCAGCCCCATCGGACTCGATGCGGCCTCGTATTGGCGCTCCCTTTTGGAAGGCCGGAGCGGCATTCGACCCATCCAGGCCTTCGATGCTTCCGGTTTGCCGGTTCGCATCGCGGGGGAGATCCCCCATTTCAACGCCAAGGATTACCTGGAAAAAGAACAACGCAAGAGCCTGCGCGTGATGGCGCGAACGATCCAGCTCGCTGTCGCCGGCGCCCAGCGCGCCTTGGACGACGGCAAGGTGGACAAGAGCAAACTCGACCCAACGCGCTTCGGCGTCGAGTTCGGCGCCGGCTTGATTGCCACCGAACTGAACGACCTCATCGAAGCCGCCTGTGTCAGCGCCAACTGTCAACCTGGCCGCGTCGATCTGGAAAAATGGGGCGAGCAGGGCATCCCTCTCATCCAACCCTTGTGGATGCTCAAGTATTTGCCCAATATGCTCGCCTGCCACATCTCGATCCTGCACGATGCCCGCGGACCGAACAACAGCATCACCGAAAGCGACGTT
>Ga0078972_1011638_pt1 | contig 15634 bp, 16 predicted proteins | sample YelNatPaOPGAMG01_FD_67568 | JGI IMG/M metagenome (GOLD analysis project Ga0078972, IMG submission 67568) | Hot spring thermophilic microbial communities from Obsidian Pool, Yellowstone National Park, USA - OP-RAMG-01 (SPADES assembly) (version 2) | ecosystem: Environmental > Aquatic > Thermal... | reverse complement strand
TGAGGAGGGCCGTTCCCGTGGCCAGCAGCCTCCCGGAGGGGTCCACCACCAGGACCTCCTCCCCCGGCCTTATCTCGGGGTCGGCCTCCACCACGTGCTTGGCGAAGACGGTCCTCCCCTTCGCCACCTCCCCGGCCGCCTCCCCCCTGACGGTGACCCTCAGCCTTCCGGGGGGGAGCACCCGGTGGAGGGTCCTGGCCCCCTCCCGGTGGAGGAGGATCAGGCCGTCCGTGGCCCTCACGGAGCAGAGGGGGACTTCCCCCCTCCACACCTGCCTTATCCTGTTCCTGCTCACCACCGCCTGGAGGGGCGGGGAGAAGAGGTGGGCGCCCGTCCCCCTCCCGAACTGGTAGTCGGCCACGGCCCGGAGCTTGAAGAGCTCCCTCCGGCTTACCTCCCTCTTCATGGTCAGATGTACAGGTTCTCCCCTGAGGGCTCGGGCTCCTGGGGGGCCCCCAGGTCGGGCAGGGCGGAGACGTACCTCTCCAGGTTCTCCACCCTCAGGCCCATCCCGTAGACCTCGGAGAGGAGGCGCAGGATGTGGGAGGAGGCTTCCAGGTCCAGCATCCCCCCGTGGGTGGCCCCCATCAGGCATATCCCCTCCCAGCCCCTCAGCCCCGCCAGCCCCACCAGCAGGCCGTTCATGCCCACGATCATCCCTCCGTCCAGGGCCACCGCCCCTTTCTCCCAGAAGCTCTTGAAGGTGCCGGGGTTGGTGGCGGCGGCGAAGACCCCCTTCTTCCTCTCGTGGGGAGGAAGGACGTAGGCCGCCATGGTTATCACCGTGTTCACGCCGTATCCCTTCACCGCCTCCAGGATCTGGTGGGAGAGCTGGTACTGCCCGAAGGGGGAGAGGGCTTGGGCGTCGGAGGTGGCTAGGATCAGGTTCCTCCCCCCCACCCTGGCCCGGTAGAGCTTTATCCTGAAGGGGCTGATCGCCCCCCCCTCCCTTATCACCCACTCCGGGAGGTGGGAGGAGTAGAGCTCCAGGAAGAGCCTGGCCTTGAGCTCCTGGATCAGGAACTCGGCCGAGACCCTCCCCACGTTGGCTATCCCCGGAAAGCCCGCCATCAGGAGGGGGGATCGGAAGGGGCGCCCCTCCAGCCTGTTCACCTGCAGCATCCTCCCTCCTCCCCCTGGGGAGATTTATAGATGGGTCCCAGGTGGGGATTTAGGCTCGCTTTTCTTGGGGGTATGCATGAGGCCCGTCCCGGTGGGCAGGGGGATCTCCGTGATGCCCCTGGCCTTCGAGAGCCTGGGCGTGAGGGGGATGTCCCTCTACGTGAGGACGGAGGACCTGGGGGTGGTGGTGGACCCTGGCTCCTGCCTGGGCCCCAGGTTCGGCCTCACCCCCCACCGCAGGGAGTACCGGGCCCTCTCCTCCTCCAGGGAGCTCATCCAGAGGGCGGCGGGCAGGGCGGAGGTCCTGACGGTCAGCCACTTCCACTACGACCACTACCTCCCCCCCTTCGAGAACTGGCTCTGGCTCTGGAGCTCCCCCTCCCTGGCGGAGAGGCTCTACCGGGGCAAGACCCTCCTGATGAAGGACTTCTCCTCCGGGGTCACCCCCTCCCAGAGGAAGAGGGGCTACCTGCTGCGGAAGTTCTGCTCGGGGCTGGCCAGGGAGGTCGAGGCGGCGGACGGGAGGAGGTTCTGGTTCGGGGGAACGGAGCTGGAGTTCTCCGAGCCCGTCCCCCACGGCGGGGAGGGCTCCAGGATGGGGAGCGTCCTCCTGCTCTCCGTGAGGGCGGGGAGGGACTGCCTGGTGCACGCTCCCGACGTGCAGGGCCTCCTCTCCCCCTCCTCCCTCTCCTTCATCCTCCGCAGGGAGCCCCAGCTGGTGGTGGTGGGCGGTCCCCCCCTCTACCTCAGGGGCTTCGGGGTGAGGGGGGAGAAGCTGGAGGAGGCCAGGGAGAACCTGAGGAGGCTGGCCAGGAGGGTCCCGCTGCTGGTGGTGGACCACCACCTCCTGCGCTCCCTGGACTACGGGGATTACCTCTCCCCCGTGAGGGAGGAGGCGAGGAGGAGGGGGAACAGGGTGTGCACGGCGGCCGAGCTGCTGGGGAGGGAGCCCGAGCCCCTGGAGGCCAGGAGGAGGGAGCTCTACGGGCTGGAGCCCGAGCGCTCCAGCTCCTCGTAGAGCCTCCGGTAGGCCTCCCTCACCTCCCTCCCCCACCTCCTGCTCCCCCTCTCCAGGATCCGGCAGAGCCCCTCCGTCTTCCCGGAGCAGAGCTCCCGGTGCAGCCTCCCCATCACCCCCAGCAGCCTCTCCCTGGCCCTTCTGGAGTGGGGGTTGAGCAGCTGGATCTCCCCGCAGAGGGAGGGGTCGGAGGCCAGCGAGGCCCTCACCAGCTGCAGGAGGGAGGAGAAGAGGGGGGTGGAGAGCTCCTCCCTCACCCTCATCCCCTCCAGCGCTCCCGCGCAGGAGAGGAGGAGGAAGTGGGTGAGGGCCTGGGTCACCGCCATGAGCCTGTCGTGCTCCTCCGCCCCCATCTCCACCACCCTGGCCCCCCGGGAGGAGAGGAAGCGGAGGAACTCCCGGTACCTCCTCCCCACCCTCACGGGCACGGAGATCACGGTCTTCCCCCTCAGGGTCCTGGCCCCTGGCCCGAAGAGGGGATGGAGGGAGGCGGTCTCCGGTCCCCTTATCCCCCTCAGGGTTCGCACCACCTCCCCCTTGACCGAGGCCAGGTCCATCAGGAGCTCCCCCCTTCCGTCTAGCCGCCTGAGCACCTCGGGGGTGCGGGAGATGGGCACCGCCACCAGCAGCACCTCGGCCCTCTCCCCCAGCTCCTCCAGCTTCCCCACCGCCCTCGCCCCCGTCCTCCTGGCCACCCTCTCCGCCCTTTCCGGCACGATGTCGAAGAGATAGACCTCCCACCCCTCCGAGCGGGCCAGGGAGGCGAACCAGCTCCCCATGGCCCCCGCCCCCGCTATCCCCAGCCTCATGTCCTCGCCCTCAGGGCCCTCCTCATCACCTCCAGCGGGGCCCTCCTTCCGGTGAAGAGGGTGAAGGAGAGGGCGGCCTGGTGCAGCAGCATCCCCAGCCCGTTCTCCGCCCTCGCCCCGGCCTTCCTGGCCTCCCTCATCAGGGCGGTCTCCGGGGGGTGGTAGACCAGGTCCATGACGAAGAGCCCCCGGTGCATCAGGTCGGAGGTCACCAGCGTCTCCCCCTCCCGGTCCATCCCCACGGGCGTGGCGTTGATGAGGAGGTCGGCGCGGGAGAGGGCACCCCTCACCTCCTCCCTCCCCAGCCCCCCCCAGCCCACCTTCCCTCCCCTCCTCCCCAGCTCCGAGGCGAGCCTCCTGGCCTTCGAGGGGGTTCGGTTGAGCACCGTCAGCTCCGCCCCCTCCCTCAGGAGGGAGAAGGCCAGGGCCCTCGCCGCCCCGCCCGCCCCCAGGATCACCGCCCTCCTCCCCTTCAGGGAGCCCAGCCTCTCCCTCAGGAAGCTCACCGCCCCCTCCCCGTCGGTGTTGAAGCCCACCAGCCTCCCCCCCTCGTTCCTCACGGTGTTCACCGCCCCCACCTCCTCGGCGGAGGGGTGGAGCCCGTCCAGCAGGGGGAGGATGCGGACCTTGTGGGGATGGGTCACGTTCAGCCCCCCCATCCCCATCGCCCTCACCCCCTCCACGGCCTCCCGCAGCAGAGCAGGGGGCACCCTGAAGGCCACGTAGACGCAGTCCAGCCCCAGATGCCTGAAGGCGGCGTTGTACATGGGGGGGGAGAGGCTTCCCTCCACCGGGTCCCCTATCAGGGCGAAGACCTTGGTCCTGGAGGAGATCATGACAACCTCTCCAGCAGCCTCCTGGTGGTCTCCACGCTCAGCTGCCCCGGCGCCGTGGGCTCACCCACCGAGGCGTACACTAGGGGGGAGCCGAGCAGGGCGGAGAGGATCCTGCTCAGGGACCCCACCTCCCCCATGGCGAAGCAGATCAGGGGAACGGAGGTCCTCCCGTAGAGCTCCAGCAGCCTCAGCACCTCCTCGGTGCTCCTGGCCAGCGTCACCACCTTCACCAGGTCCCCCTCCCTCCCCATCTCCCCCACCCTCCTCAGGAGCTGTGGGAGGGGAGGGGTGCCTGAGAGGTAGTGGCGGGAGAGGATCACGGAGGTTCCCCTCCTCTCGGCCTCCGAGAGGACCAGCCGGCGGAGGCGGGGAGGGGTGGAGAACTCCAGGTCTATGCAGGGGACCCCCCGCTCCATCCCCTCCAGCAGCCTCCTCACCCTCTCCTCCTCCCTGCCCCTGAAGAGCCCCCCCTCCCTCTCCGGGCGGTGGGTGAGGATCACCGGGAGCCTCCCCCCCAGCAGCCTGTCCCAGTCCGGCTCCTCCTCCAGCCCGTCCAGGCGGAGCTCCACCAGGTCGGCCCCCCTTCCCTCGGCCTCCCTCCTCCCCCTCTCCAGCTCCTCCACGGTCCTTCCCCTCACGGAGCCGCAGACGGCGGGTGTCCTGATCCTCCTCCCGCCCAGCCGCAGGATCCCCAGGTCCCTCACCTCTCTATCACGGACTCCTCCACCGCCATGCCGAAGTGCCTGCCCTTCCCCGAGAGGTGCACCAGGACCTCGTCCCCCTCCCTGAGCCTGGTCACGGGCAGGGGCTTCCCCTCCCTGCTCACCAGGTTTATCGTCTCCGCGTTCTGCAGCACCACCTTCAGGACGCGCTCCCCCACCGCCGCCTCCACCAGCAGGAGGGGCCTCCTCTCTATCTTGACCCTCCCCACCACCTCCGGCCTGGCGTTCCCCTGGGCGTCCACCACCAGCACCTCCTCCCCGGAGCAGAGCTCGGAGAGGTACCTGGTCCTTCCCCCGGGGACGGCGATGTAGGCGTGCACCGCCCCCGCGTTCACCCTGAAGGGGCGGGTCTCCACGAACTCGCTCCTCACCGTCTCGGAGTGCACCAGGAAGAGGCCCTCCGCCTGGCTCCCCACCAGCATCCCCTCCCCCTCCCTCAGGAGGGAGCAGGTGTCCACGCACACCCTGTCCCCCAGGCCCACCGGCCTCACCCTGACCACCCTGGCGGGGACCAGCTCCATCTTCCCCGCCGTCCCCCTCCGGACCACCTCCCCCGTCCTCCTCACCTCCCCAGGCCCGGACGGGTCCAGCAGCACCCCGTCCGCCCCCCTCTCCAGGGTCTCCAGCGCCGTCCTGGCCTCCTCCGCGCTCTCCACCAGGGCCAGCAGCTTCCCCCCCCTCCTGTGCAGGGAGGCGATCAGGTTCTCCAGCGGTATGATCTTCCAGTCCCTGCCCCTCACCACCACGTAGTCCGCCACCCCCGCCGCCCTCTCCGCCGCCCTCTCCGTCTCCTTGTCCACGACCTCCACCAGCACCGAGGCCTCCTTCCCCTTCCCCCTGGCCTCCACCACCCTCCTCTCCACCTCCCCGAGCTGGCCGGGGGAGGGGAGCCTGAGGAGGAGGATGTCCACGGAGGGGAGGTCCTCCTCCGAGAGCAGCCTCACCACCCCCCTCTCCCTTACCCTCTCCGCCTCCCCCCCCGGGACCCAGAGGGCCTCCGCCCCTGCCTCCAGGGCGGCCGAGAGGAGGGCGGGGTCCACCTTCCCCCCCCTCTCCACCCTGACCCAGAAGAGCTTGCGGCTCAAACCCTCACCGCTTCAGTTCTTCCTGGGCCTCCTCCACCGACCAGTTCTCGTGCACGATCCTGCACAGGGCCCTCACCATCCCCACCGGGTTGGGGTGCTGGAAGACGTTCCTCCCTATGGAGACTCCTATGGCCCCGGCCTCCACGGCATCCCTGGCCAGCCTGAGCACGTCCGTGTCCGTCTCCAGCTTCGGCCCCCCCGCTATCACCACGGGAACCGGGCACCCCCTCACCACCCTGCGGAAGGAGTCCACGTCGCCCGTGTAGACGGTCTTCACGATGTCGGCCCCGAGCTCCGCCCCCACCCTGGCCGCGTGGGCCACGGCCGAGGGGTCGTGCTCGCTCTTCACCCTCGGTCCCCTGGGGTACATCATGGCGAAGAGGGGCATCCCCCAGAGCTCGCACTTCCTGGCCACCTCCCCCAGGTGGGAGAGCTGCTGCAGCTCGTTCTCCGCCCCCACGTTGATGTGGACGGAGACCCCGTCGGCCCCCAGCCTTATGGCCTCCTCCACCGTGGCCACAGGAACCTTGCAGTTGGGGTCCGGCCCCAGGGAGGTGCTCCCGCTGAGGTGGACGATGAGCCCTATGTCCCTCCCGTATCCCCTGTGCCCCGCCCTCACTATCCCCTTGTGCAGGACCACCGCGTTGGCCCCTCCCCTGGCCACCTTGTCGATGATCTCCTCCATGTTCTCCAGGCCCTGGAGGGGCCCCATGCTGAGCCCGTGGTCCATGGGCACGATGACCGTCCTCTTGGTCCGGCGGTCGATGATCCTCTCCAGCCTGACCCTCTTGCCCACCAGCGACATCCCACCACCTCCTACTCCCCGCGGCCGGGGATTAAAAAGTTGGCAGTGGGGGCTGGGCTAGGAAGAATAAAAAAAAAGAAAAGTTGGGAAAACAACTATGCTACTATGAGATCGGAGTAAACGTGGCCTGAGGGTATGTGTTTAATTTGTACTATGTCCCCGGCGGAGAGCCCCAGCTTACCGAGGTTGACAGTTGCTCCAGGTTCTAGGTTGTCAGTTCCGGTGGTCCAGTTTACTTTGATTTCCCCTGCTGAGGTTTTGCCCCGGTACGCCCAATCCCCAGCTTTGATTGTACCGGAATCTACCTTCAGCATTACATTGTCGCCGGAGAGATAAGCACTCATGGACATGGCGGGGAAGCCTCCGGTCCTGGTGACGTAGTAAACCGCTCCTGCCACCACGATGAGCACGGCGGCCAGGATCAGCAGGTACTCGATGGCGCCCTGTCCCTTCCTTCCTACCATTTTTTCCACCTTTAAAGATAATAAAAGGGGCCGTATTAAGCTTTTCCCGGGCCCGGAAGCCTGGGGGGCCGGGAGGGAGGCGGATTCTCCCCCCACCTCTTTTTTAGCGCCGGAGGAGGAGGGGAGTGATGGCTCGCGTGATCTCCTTCGCCTCCGGCAAGGGGGGAACGGGGAAGACCATGGTGGTGGCCAACCTGAGCGTCTGCCTGGCCAAGAGGGGGAAGAGGGTGATAGCCCTGGACGCGGATGTGATGATGTCCAACCTGGGCCTGCTCTTCGGCCTGGAGGAGAGGTTCACCCTCCACGACGTGCTGGCGGGGAAGGCCGGGGTGGAGGAGGCCCTCCATCAGGTCCTTCCCAGGCTGGAGGTGCTGCAGGGGGGACTCTCCCTGAAGGAGCTGGGACAGATCAGGCTGGACCGCCTGAAGGGGGTGGTGGGGAAGCTCTCCAGGAGGGCGGACTACGTGCTGGTGGACTGCCCCTCGGGCTTCGAGGAGGACTTCCTGGCCGCCCTCACCGCCTCCCCCCAGCTGGTGCTGGTGATCAACCCCGATCCCCTGTCCGTGGCGGAGGCCATGAAGGTGAAGAAGCTGGCGGGGAGGTTCCGGGTGGGCCTCCTGGGGATGGTGGTCAACAGGGTGGTGGGAAGGGAAACGGACCTCCCCCTGGAGGAGATAGAGTCCCTGCTGGAGGTGCCCGTCCTGGGGACCGTGCCCGAGGACGAGGAGGTGGGTAAGGCCCTGGCCAGCGGAAAGCCCCTGGTCCTGGAGGCCCCCAGGTCCCCCGCCTCCAGGGCCCTGGAGAGGATCGCCGAGGCCCTCCTGAGGAGGAGGCCGCAGCCCGCCGCCCCTTTATAGCCCCAGGGGTTTAGTTCTTCTTGGGGAGGATGGTGAAGGAGGTCCTGGAGCTCCGCCGAAGGCTGGAGGTGACGGAGAGGGAGCTCCGGCGTCTCTCCCGCTTCGAGTGGGGGTACACCAAGCAGCTCTGGAAGCTCAGCTTCCTCTCCTGGATCCTGGGGGTCTCCCTCTTCTTTTTACTGGTCATCCTCTACGAGCCCTCCCTGCTGGCGGGGGTTCCCCAGGCCCTTCCCCTCCTGGCCGTGGCGGCCGCCGCCCCCCTTCTGATGGTCCTCTACTTCGTGGGGAGGGTGGAGAAGAGGGTGAAGAACCTGGAGCGCAGCAGGGACCTCCTCCTCTCCAGGTACAGGAGGGCCCTCCTGGAGCACTTCGAGGAGTCCGCTAGCTAGCCCTCCTCTCCAGCCTGCGGGCCAGCTCCATGAGGGCCTGGGAGGCCGGGGAGCGGGGGTAGAGCTCCACCACGGGCTCCCCCTTCCTCCAGGCCTTCCTCACGCTCAGGTCCTCCGGCACCTCCCCCACGATGGGGAGGTCGAGGAGGCGCCTTATCTCCCCTGGGGGGAACTCATAGTCCTTCCCCCTCACCCTGTTCAGCACCACCCCCAGCGGCCTGAAGCCCAGGAACTCCAGCAGGACCTTGGTGCGCATGGTGTCGGAGAGGGAGGTGATCTCCGGGAGGGTCAGCAGGAGGATCTCCTGGCCCGCCCTCAGCGCGGCCACGGTCTCCCTCCTGAGCCCCCCCGGGGTGTCCAGCAGCAGGAACTCCACCCTCTCCCCCAGCCCCTCCAGGGCGGAGGGGAGCCTGGAGAGGTCCACCCTGTCCGCGGTCTCCGAGACCCTGGAGGGGACGAGGCGCAGCCCGTGGGGTCCCTCGTAGATGGCGTCGGAGAGGGGGATCTCCCCCCTGAGCACGTCGTTGAGGGTGTAGGGGGCCTTCTCCAGCTTGAAGAGGAGGGCGAGGTTGGGGGAGGAGAGGCAGGCGTCCACCAGCAGGGTGCTCCTCCCCCTCTTGGCCAGGGCCAGGGCTAGGTTGGCCGTGAGGGTGGTGCGTCCCACCCCTCCCTTCCCGGAAGCCAGGATGATTCTCCTCACGCTCGGTTCTCCACCTGGGCCTCTTTTTGGCCCTTTACCACAATTCTTAAATATCTCTTCAATTACCTTATTCGTTATGCCGGCGGGTACCCCCAGGGTGGGTGTTTTTCTGTGCAAGTGCGGAGGCAACATCTCCGATTTCGTGGACCTTGAGGCGGTGAAGAGGGCGGTGGAGAAGATAGACGGAGTGGTGGCGGTGGAGGTGGACGAGCACTGGTGCTCCTCCCCCGCCGGGAAGAGGATAAAGGAGGTGATAAAGGAGAAGAACCTCAACCGCGTGGTGATAGCCGCCTGCACCCTGAACATGCACCAGCCCCACTTCATGGAGGTGCTCCAGGAGGCGGGCCTGAACCCCTACCTGCTGGAGAGGGTGAACGCCAGGGAGCAGTGCTCCTGGGTCCACAAGGACAGCCCCAAGGAGGCCACCGAGAAGGCCATAGACCTGGTCAGGGGGGGAATAGCCAGGGCGAAGCGCCTGACCGAGCTCTCCCCCATCGTGGAGAAGATCAACAAGAACGTGGTGGTGGTGGGGGGAGGGGTGGCGGGCATCATCGCCTCCCTGGAGCTGGCCTACGGGGGATACAGGGTCTTCCTGGTGGAGAAGTCCCCCACCATAGGGGGGAGGATGGCCAAGTTCTCCAAGGTCTTCCCCTCCCTGGACTGCGCCTCCTGCATCCTCACCCCCAGGATGGCGGAGGTGGAGTCCCACAAGAACATCACCCTCCTCACCTACTCCGAGCTCCAGGAGGTCAGCGGCTCGGCTGGCAACTTCAAGGTGAAGATCCTGAAGAAGCCCAGGTACGTGGACCCCGCCCTCTGCACCGGGTGCAGGGATTGCACGACGGTGTGCCCGGTGAAGGTCCCCAACGAGTGGAACATGGGGATGGACAAGAGGACGGCCATCTACATACCCTTCCCCGAGGCCGTCCCCAGGGTGGCCACGGTGGACGAGGAGCACTGCCTCTACCTGAAGCACAGCAAGCCCGGGAAGCCGGTGTGCGGGAAGTGCGTGGAGGTGTGCAAGGCCAAGGCCATAAACTGGAACCAGAAGCCCGAGGTGCTGGAGGTGGAGGCCGGGGCCATCCTGCTGGCGGTGGGGAGCGAGGTCTTCGACGCCAGGAGGGTCCCGCAGCTGGGCTACGGGCTGTACAAGAACGTCATCACCAGCATGGAGTTCGAGAGGATGATCAACTCCGACGGCCCCACCGGTGGGAAGGTGGTGAACCCGGTGACGGGGGAGACCCCCAAGGTGGTGGCCTTCATCCAGTGCGTGGGTAGCAGGGATGAGAAGTACAACCCCTACTGCTGCAGGATAGGCTGCACCGCCACCCTGAAGCACGCCGCCCTGCTGAAGGAGTACGTGAGCAAGGACATAGACATCTACGTGTGCTACAACGACATGCGCACGGTGGGCAAGGGCTTCGAGGAGTTCTACAGGAGGGTGAGGGACATGGGGGTGAAGTTCATAAGGGGGCTCCCGTCCGAGGTGAAGCAGAAGCCCGACGGGACCCTCAGCTTCAACGTGTTCGACACCACCACCGAGACCCTCTACGAGGTGAACGCCGACCTGGTGGTGCTGGCCATAGGGCTGGTGCCCTCCCCGGACATAGAGAAGGTGGCGAAGCTCCTGAAGCTCTCCAGGGGACACGACGGCTTCCTGCTGGAGGCCCACGAGAAGCTCAGGCCCGTGGAGACCCTCACCGACGGGATCTTCGTGGCGGGGAGCTGCCTGGGCCCCATGGACATCCACGACGCCACCTCGGAGGCCATGGGGGCGGCCTCCAAGGTGATGGGCTTCCTCTCGGCCGGGGAGATCGTGAAGGAGCCCATCGTGGCCAAGGTGAACGAGGACCTCTGCAGCGGGTGCAGGGTTTGCGTCTCCGTCTGTCCCTTCGACGCCATCAAGATGGAGGAGAAGGGGGAGGGCAAGTTCGTGGCGAAGGTGGACGAGGTGTCCTGCAAGGGGTGCGGCCTCTGCGCCTCCTCCTGCCCGACGGCGGCCATCACCACCCAGCACTTCACGGACGAGCAGATCAGGGCGCAGGTGAGGGGCATCCTGGTGGGAACATGAGCGAGTTCCAGCCCAAGATCGTGGCCTTCTGCTGCAACTGGTGCTCCTACGCTGGGGCGGACCAGGCGGGCCTGAGGAGGCTCCAGTACCCGCCCACGGCCAGGATAGTGAGGATCATGTGCAGCGGGAGGCTGGATCCGGTCTTCGTCCTGGAGGCCTTCAGGTACGGGGCCGACGGGGTGCTGGTGGCGGGCTGCCACACCCCCACCGACTGCCACTACACCTCCGGCAACTTCAAGGCGGAGCGCAGGGTCCTCCTGCTGAGGAAGCTCCTGGAGCAGCTGGGCCTGGAGCCCGAGCGCCTCAGGCTGGAGTGGATCTCGGCCTCCGAGGGGGAGAAGTTCGCCAGGGTCATAGAGGAGATGACCCAGAAGCTGAAGGAGCTGGGTCCCAGCCCCCTGAAGTCCGCCTGAGCTAACCCAGGGAGGCCGCGTGCAGGGCCTGGCCCACGGAGATTCCCCCGTCCCCCGGGGGGAGGAGCCTGTGCCTGAGGAACCTGAGACCCCTCCCCTCCACCTCCTTCCTCGCCTCCGCCAGGAAGGCCCTGTTGCAGAAGACCCCTCCCGAGGCCCCCACCACCCCTATCCCCCTCTCCTCCGCCACCCGGCAGGCCAGGTCCGCCAGGGCCCTGGCCAGGGTCCTCTGGGCGGAGGCCGCCACGTGTCTCACCGGGGCCCCGGAGCGCACCGCCTCCACCACCCCCCTCAGGAGGAGGGAGGTGTCCACCAGCAGCCTTCCCCCCGAGGAGAGGATCCTGCAGGGCAGGCGCAGGGCCTCCGGGTCCCCCTCCCCCGCCACCGCCTCCAGCTTCATGGCCGGCTCCCCCTCGTAGGTCCTCTCCCAGCATATCCCCAGCACGCACGCCACCGCGTCCAGCACCCTGCCGCAGCTGCTGGAGAGCGGGAGCCTCCCCCTCTCCAGCTGCCTCAGCACCACCTCCCTCTCCCTCTCCCCCCGGGGGAAGCCGCGCGGGCACAGCTCCTCCAGCACCCTCTCCGTTTCCTCCCTCCCCAGCTCCCCCCATAGGATTCCCGCCACCATCCTGGCCGGGAACCTGGCGGCTGCGTCCCCCCCGGGCATGGGCTGGGGCCTCAGCCCCCCCACCCTCTCGAAGGAGGAGGGGGTGGCCACCATCACCTCTCCCCCCCAGACCGTGCCGTCCGTCCCGTACCCCGCCCCGTCGCACGCCATCCCCACCATCTCCTCCACCCCCCCCTCCGCCATGAGGGAGCAGAGGTGGGCGTGGTGGTGCTGCACCCCCATCCTCTCCGCCCCCCACTCCTCCGCCCACTCCCCGGCCAGCCTGGTGGTGGGGTAGAGGGGGTTCAGGTCGTGGGCCACCACCTCCACCCTCCCCACCCTCAGCAGGTGCCTCAGGGCCCCCACGGCCTCCCTCAGGTAGTGCAGCGTCTCCAGCTTGGAGGTGTCCCCGATGTGCTGGGTGGGGAAGCACCGGTTCCCCAGCAGCAGGGAGGCCGTTACGTTCTCCTCCGCCCCCACCGCCAGCACCGCCCTCCTGGAGGAGAGGGGGATCCTGATGGGCTCCGGAACGTACCCCCTGGAGCGCCTGAGGAAGACGGTCTCCCCCTCCACCACCTTGAGCACGGAGTCGTCGCACCTGTTCACGATCCTCCTGTTGTGGAGCAGGAGGTAGTCCACCTTTCCCCTCAGCTCCCTCAGGGCCCTCCCGTTGTCCACGATCATGGGAAGGCCCGGGGGGTTGGCGCTGGTCATCACGTAGGCCGGCTCCCTCCCGTGGCTCAGGAGGAGGAGGTGGATGCCGGAGTAGGGGAGCATCACCCCCACCGAGTCCAGCCCGGGGGAGACCAGGGGGGAGAGGGGGCAGTTCCTGGTCCTCCTGAGCACCACGATGGGCCGCCGGTGGGAGGAGAGCTCCCTGGCCTCCTCCTCGCTCACCTCGGCGAAGGTCCTCACGGTCTCCAGGTCCCTGGACATCACGGCGAAGGGCTGCTGGGGCCTCCGGAAGGCCTCCCTCAGCCTCCTGAGGGGATCGTCCTCCAGGGTCCGACAGGCCAGGTGGGTTCCCCCTATCCCCTTCAGGGCCACGATGAAGCCCTCATCCAGGAGCCTGGCCGCCTCCCTCAGGGGATCCCCCACCTCCAGCCTCTCGCCCCCGGCCTCGTAGAGCTCCAGCCTGGGGCCGCAGGAGGGGCAGCAGGTGGTCTCGGCGTGGTAGCGGCGGTCCGAGGGATCCGTGTACTCCCTCAGGCAGGCCGGGCAGAGGGGGAAGTCCACCATGGAGGTCCTCTCCCTGTCGTAGGGCAGGTCGGAGATCACCGTGAAGCGGGGGCCGCAGTTCACGCAGGTGGTGAAGGGGTACCCGAACCTCCTGTCCCTGGGGTCCAGCATCTCCCGGGCGCACTCCCCGCAGACCGCCAGGTCGGGGGGGATCACGGAGGCCCCCCCCAGGCCCTCCCTCAGGCTCTCCGAAACCTCGAAGCGCTCGAACTCCCCCGTGGGCTCCCCCCACCTCACCTCCACCCCCTCCACCCTGGAGAGGGGAGGGGCCTCCCTGGGGAGGGAGGAGAGGAAGCCCTCTATCTCCCCCCTCTCCCCCTCCACCACCACCTGGACCCCCGCATCCCCGAGGTTCCTCACGAAGCCCCTCAGGCGGTGCCTGAGGGCCAGCCTGTAGACGAAGGGGCGGAAGCCCACCCCCTGCACCACCCCCTGGACCCTGACCTCGGCCCTGGCGAGCCCCATCCCCTCAGCCCCTCAGGTACTCCTCCAGCACCCCTTCCGCGTCCCTGGCGAAGGAGGTCTGCAGGAGCCTCTCCACCCTCCCCACCGCCCCCTCCAGCTCGGGGTCGTACCCGATCCTCCCCAGCAGGCGCACCCCCTTCCAGGCGGAGGGGGAGGAGGAGAAGTTCTCCACCACCCCCGCCACCCTGGCCCCGGCCTCCCTCAGGCCCCTCACCATCCTCTCCACGCTCTCCCGGCAGAGCCTGGAGGGGGTGGAGACCACCAGGAACTCCGCCTCCCTCGCCAGCCTCAGCAGCTCCAGCAGCTCGTCCCCGCTACCCGGGGGCATGTCGATCACCAGGTAGTCCAGGGCCCCCCAGCGGGTGGTGGAGAGGAGCTCCAGGAGGGAGGAGGAGATGCCCTCCTTCCTGAGGAGGAGGGGCCTCTCCCCCGAGAAGTGGATCACGGAGAGGAACTTCAGGCCCCGGACCTCCGCCGGGAGCAGCCCCCTGTCCTCCCTCGGCTTCCCCCTCTCCCCCAGGATGAGGTGCACGGAGGGGCTGTGGAAGTCCAGGTCCAGGAGGCCGGTGCGGTAGCCCCTCCTGGAGAGGAGGAGGGCCAGCACGGTGGAGAGGAGGCTCTTCCCCACCCCCCCCTTGGAGCTCACCACGGGGAGGACGGTGCCTATCTCGGACAGCCTCCTCCTGGCCGCCGCCTCCCTGGGATCTATCTCTCCAGCTCCAGCGAGCTCACCCATACTCCCCTTCCCCCCCTGATCTCCAGATCCACGCTCCCGCAGCGGGGGCACCTGAGGAAGAGGGGAAGGAGGTCGGGGAGGAAGTGCAGGGCCTCCTCCCTCTCCCCCTCCGGGGACCACTCGAGGCCGCAGTTCCTGCACCCCACCCTCCCCTTCTCCCTCTCCACCCTGATCTCGGCCCCCTCCAGCGGGGTTCCCCTGGAGAGCTCCCCCAGGGCGAACCTGAGCAGCTCCTCCTCCACCCCCTGGATCTCCCCCAGCCTGAGGGTGAAGCGGGTGATCCTCCTCGCCCCCTCCCTCCTCCCCCTCTCCAGCAGGGCCTCCACCACGCCCTCCGCTATCGCCCACTCGTGCATCGAAGTAAGGGGGGGGAGAGCCCCCCTAAAACCTTTTTTCCCCGGTGGGGAGGGAGAGATGGCTTGACCGAGAGGGTGACGATGGCCCACGGGGCGGGGGGAACGGCCATGCGGGAGCTCATCCGGGAGTTCGTGGTGAAGGAGCTGGGGGGGAGCGGGGCGGAGGTCCCCCTGGAGGCCCTGGATGACTCCTCGGTGGTGGAGGGGATAGCCATCCACTCCGACTCCTCCACGGTGAAGCCCCTCTTCTTCCCCGGGGGGGACATAGGGAGGCTGGCGGTCTCCGGGACGGTGAACGACCTGGCCGTGATCGGGGCGAGGCCCCTGGCCCTTACCTGCGGCCTGATCCTGGAGGAGGGCTTCCCCCTGGAGGACCTGCGCAGGATCCTGAGGAGCGCCTCGGAGACCTGCAGGGAGGCGGGGGTGCACATCCTGGCGGGGGACACCAAGGTGATGGAGAGGGGGGCGCTGGACCAGATGGTGATCAACACCTCGGGGATAGGGGTGAGGGGCGAGGAGCTGGAGCGGAACCTGAGGGAGGTCAGGAGGTACAGGGAGATGAGGAGCAGGTGGCTGCTGGACTCCAACCTCAGGCCCGGGGACAAGATCCTGGTCTCGGGGACGGTGGGGGACCACGGGGTGGCCATCCTCTCCGCCAGGGAGGGGTACGGTTTCGAGACGGAGGTGAGGTCGGACGTGGCCCCCCTCAACGGCCTGATCCGGGAGGCGCTGGAGGTGGGGGGGATCGTGGCCATGAAGGACCCCACCAGGGGCGGCCTGGCCAACGCCCTGAACGAGTGGAGCGAGAAGTCCGGGGTCGGCATCCTCCTCCACGAGGACAGGATACCGATCAGGGAGGGGGTGAGGGCGGCCTGCGAGATGCTGGGGGTGGATCCCCTGGAGATGGCCAACGAGGGAAAGGTGGTGGTGGGGGTGGTGG
>Ga0078972_1011636_pt1 | contig 15636 bp, 17 predicted proteins | sample YelNatPaOPGAMG01_FD_67568 | JGI IMG/M metagenome (GOLD analysis project Ga0078972, IMG submission 67568) | Hot spring thermophilic microbial communities from Obsidian Pool, Yellowstone National Park, USA - OP-RAMG-01 (SPADES assembly) (version 2) | ecosystem: Environmental > Aquatic > Thermal... | reverse complement strand
GCCTAATGATTTTAGACGAGCCGACATACGGCGTAGACTCAGAAAACCTCCCACAACTTATGAGCTACTTCTCAGAAGCAGCCAAAAAAATAGACCAAACAATACTCGTGACACATTACGGACTAGGCGAAGAAGAAGCAGCCAACATCGTCAAGGTAAGCATAGCCGAAGACGGGTCTTCAACAATAAGCCATGTATAAGACGCATTTCCATCGTTACCCCTCACAAAACTAAAGCGTTCGACCACGAAACGATCTTAAAACCGCCAGAAAAACGGACACTTGCGCAAGGCGCCGTGATTTCTATACTCTTTCTGACGCCTCTGTAATTTTGGGGATGCTTCCATACAAGACTGATAATAGTTTAACCATCAAAAACCCTTTCAAGCGTCCTAGTTATTTCATCGTTTTTCATGTAAAATTAATTCTGGTTTGATGCTAAAAGTTTTACTCTATTTCTATTTGTTTATTTCGCCAGATAGGTCCAAAGATCATCAAATCTATCTATGTATTCCTTGGGACTTTTGAATTTTGCCAATTCTTTTCCGTTCGCGTCATAAACTACGGTTTCGACAAAGTTAGTCAGGACACCGTATTTTGCGTTAACGTATCGCACTTTTTCTAGTAAATTTTCCTTTCGTTGCGGATATCTGTCAACGTGTCCGCCGTCTGTCAGTCGCTTAAATTCAAAAACAATATGAGGTTTATCATTTATCGATATAATGCAATCTGGGTTTTTTAACGACCTATTTTCTACAGGGACAGCCCTTCTAAAATTGATGGGATAACCTCCTTGTTTTACCTCATAGACATTGTATATATCCCACCCAAGAGTTCTAAGAAACGGCAGAATGAAGTTAGTGATTGTGTCTTGCTCCGTATAATCGCTTCCGCGGCTATTAATCCATTTGTTTACCAATTTTTCGATTTCACTTCTCGCCAAATCTTTTGCCGAAGTGCCCATAAATCAGACCCCCTTCATAGTTTCTTGACTCCCACTTTAGGGTATAAGCTATATATATCTAACTTCTTATGATTCCTCGCGTCGCATTCGCCTTTTTTCTGCGCTTCTGTAAAAATGACTTCAACGAATTAACCCTAGTAACGTAAAACATTTTAAACCTAAACAGACAAAACAAAAAACGTGATTTGCATGACTAAATGCCCGAATGGCAAAAATGATGTGCAAAAACCAAACAAAACATGGAAACATGGCATATTCACTGTGAAAGCCTACACCTGCAAAAACTGCCAAACACAATTCAGAGAATACCTCGACAGAAACGGAAAACACAGCTTCACACTAAAACTGGAAAAAGGAAAGGGCTACATAAAAGCGTAAGAGAAATAGGCAATCGACTTAAGTTAACAGCCTTAAACATGACGGTTATGGAAGTAGGTGTTCTTGATGGCGGAGTATCACCTTTTCAATTATAATAGTGCCCGTGAAATTTTAGAGAGTAAAAACATGTTTCTGGAATTTGATGATGTTCTGCGGAGGGTTAAAAGAGTGGATCATAAGGAAATTCAAGAAGAGTTTCATAACAATGGCTGGGAACTTGAGAAGAGGATATTTCCTGAAGTAGCATGGGCTTGGGACGCGTTTAAGGATAAAGTGGCTGTTTCAATAGAGCTAAGCCTCATCGACGCCGTTCACAGAGACTTCTTAAGGGCAATTCTGGCACATAAAAGAGGATACCTTGACGCATTAGTCGACATAACTTCAACCTCACGCGAACCAAAATTCCAAAACGTAAAAAGAGACATAACAATCTTCAAAGACATACTAAACTTTCCAATCTTGCTGATAGGCCTCAAATAACATTCATAGTCGCGCGCACGCATTAAAGATAAAGGATAGCCAACGATTTACCCGAAGTTGAATTAACCAAAATTTCATTACTAGGTTTAAGTAATTTTAATTTTGGGTTGGATCTTGAATCTGATGAAAATCTTGGAAAACTGCCTAATCTTAATGGAAATAGTTGCATTAATTCTATCTTTCTTTATATCTGATACAGAAATAGTTTCAACTTTTACGGGCTGGTTGTTAATTGTTTTGTTCTCGTCTGCAAAGCTGCCAAGAATCTTAAATAGGTACTTCAAAACACATGTGTTTAAAAGCGATTTCCTTCTAAGGTTTGGGATAGTTCTTTTTCCAGCGTGTATGTTCACTTTGCTCCTTTTGACTCCACCGTTTGCTTATTTCTTTCTACCACAGAGTTTAAGGATTTTCGCTTCATTGGATATTTCCGTTGCCGTTATTGGAGTACTGAGTATGGTTTTCATCTCAATTTTCTACTTTTCGTGGAGAATTTGGCGTTATCCAATTGTTGCGCTAAAGCTATGGCGTAAAAGCTGTCATTCGAAAGAAGAATTTGAATGGGATTTAAAGCAATCAAGTAGTTCTAGCATAGGCTCGGTGCTTAATAAGTATATGTCTCCCGGAGTTACCCCAATGGCTTTATCTGTTATTTTGTTTTTCGGATGGATAATTTTATCCATCTTTGACGTTTTTATGATAACCTTTTTGTTTCTTTGGCTGATATACAATTTTATGTATGAAATTCGTTACAGACACGCAGAATTCTGTGAAAGAACAAAAAAAGTCTATCAATTCTTTACGAATGTAGATCAAATATTAATATGGGAGGCCCTTCTTAGAGCAGGTTTACGCGGAAATATAAGCGGTATCATGGATGTTGTAACAATAATAGGAGGCATTTTCATTATAATTTTAACTTCCCTTTTTAGCCTAGAAGCTTTCATCACAATGTTTGTTCTTCTAGGTGCATGGTATATTCTTATAGTTCTCATCCAAATAGCTCGAAGAGCCAAATTCAAAGCGGATACACATACTCTAATGGTTCTTCACACCATACCTTCCCTACCTGCACACGTGGATGCAGTTCTCGCGGGATACTTCGGTATCATAATAGGTTTTTCGATAATGACATTCCAAAAAATTGGTTACGATCCGGAAGTATTGCTAACATTTTTAATATGTTCAATTATTATGAACATTGCAGCTTTGTTATCAATAGTTTTTTGGGTAAATCGAAAAAATAGAAGCTTGGCATACAACAAAAACTGGAAAAGCGGCTTAAACAAAGACAGAATTCGACTTTACATGCTTCTTTTTGTTCTAGGATTACCAATTGTCCTTGCAGAAGAAAAATTTTCGTGGCTAATATTCTGGATAGTCTTTACGGGATCTATAATGCTGCTAAGCCTCTCTGATATCGTGAAATCCAAAATTCAGAAGAAACATCCTGTAACATATGCAACAATAATAACTGTTCACTTAGCAACTGGAGTATACGTAATTATAGCTTCCGCAATCTATATGCTTCCAGAGCTTAAGTTGCTTCTTGAATTCACAACAACTATAGTAGGTGTCCTTCTAGTTTTTACTTGGATACAAACATATAGACAAAGACAACAGATCAGCTTAAAACGGAAGAATAAAGTGCTTCACAAAGATTACAACATATAGAACTATGCGCGCATTACAATAGCACATTTTGCTGATAGCGCTGACAGAAAACAATTATAACATAACCGAGTTGCTGAAATGAAAACAAAGAGACTCTTTTTTTTAGGACTTTGAAGGCTTGACTTGCGATTGTTTTGGCTTTGCTTTAAGGCTGGTTGTTAGCCTTAATTCCACGTATATAACAAAAATATTTTAAGATTAAACGTTGATTTTGTCAATGGGATAGTAAATGTTGTATGAGGATGTTGCTGATCTTACAAATAAATTACAAGCATTGCCGAGTAAGGAAGGAACCAGACAGTTGTGCTCTTTCTTTGTTGAATGCAGATTTAGTGATCCAGATTTCGATGATCACTTCATTGATGGAAGCAAAGACGGGGGAATTGATTATTTTTATTCTTCAAATGATCAATTTTACATTGTTCAGTCCAAATACAATTCTAAGAATTCTATTATTCGGTTTGATAACATTCAAACCGAAATTGACAAGATATTAAACACAATAGACCACCCCACAAATGAACGCTTGAAAAACAAGTTCGGCAACGACTTCATAAACAAGGTTAGGGCAAATCTGACTAACTCTAAGGCAATAATCGACATTTATTATCTGACCACAGGCAAAATTGAGGAAAAGACCGTAAAGGATACTGATGAATACTTGAGAATGAGAATTAAAGAAAAAGGATGGACAATAAGATTTTCGTTCAATCCGGCTGACTATCGTTTTCTTGAAACAATGATTGTGAATAATAAATTTGGCTTTATTCCTTATACAGGGAAGAAGGAAATAGAATTTGATAAAGGGTCTTTATTTGAAGTCCGCATATCAAACATCGATTCGTTAGTAGGTGTTGTTTCAATCGCTCAACTCATAGATTGGTTCGAAAGCAGAAAGGACATAAAGAGATTTTTGCAGAAAAATGTCAGAGGATATCTGGAGAAAAAAAGAGAAAACAAGATAATTAAAAAGTCATATTTAGAAGAACCGGATTATTTTTGGTTTAAACATAACGGAATAGTCCTTTTTGTCGACCACTACGATTTCGACGAAACAAACGAGAACAGAGTTCTTCTCAGTAACCCTCAAATCGTCAACGGAGGTCAAACCATTAATTCTATATATTCCGCATTCTCTGAAACGGGCACAAAGAACGAAGCACGAATTCTTCTCAGGATAATTAAATTGCCATATGACAGAATTGAATCGTATCAAAAGGGTTTGGAAATTATTGAGGGACTAAATACACAAGTGAAGATAAAGGCATCCGATCTGCGTTCAAATGATGAACGACAAGTTCAGATAGAAAGAATAATTGAAAGGATTAATGCGGGTTATAAGTATGTTCGAAAAAGAGAGTCTGGCGTGCATGTAACTGATAATAATGTAGTAATGGAACAATTGGCGAATCTGATAAACTGCTGTATCCTTGAAAGGCCTAATGAGGCAATCAGGATGGAAGTTGAAAAATTATTTAGAGATAAATACGATAAAATCTTTGACAAAAACAAAATCCTCGTTGAATTTGCCAAAAACACTGAAGTATACAATTACTTGATTATTTGGAGGATCCACAGAATTATCGTAAAAGTGAAGAAACAACTCGCAAAACGATACCAGGATTTATTCTATGCAACACAATATTATGTATTATTAGACATTTACAAGAGATTTAACCATTTTCGGAATCGCATAAAACAGCCAATAAAAATATGGTTTGATTTCGCTGAATCAAACTTTTTCCAAGAAGCTATCAGTAAATATGCAAAATTGATATTTCCCAGAACCTACGACTTGATTCCAGTCGCAGAGAGAAGTAATCCTGATAGATTTTTTAAGCAAATAAAAACGGTAAGCATCGCTGAACAAAAGCTTGGTTTGCCTCAGGACTTTAATAAGCTCATTCAAAAAGCTTACGCTCTCTATGAACAGAGTTTCTAATTTCAAAACTAATAGTGAAAAATGCGCGCGCATCTATCCAGACTCAAAGGTCATTAGCTGCTATAACTATGGGTCCTTTGTCCGTGGCGAGTTTGATGTAGATCTCGCCGCCATATCCTTAGAGCTTCAACGTCTTGAATGGTTTTTCCAATTAGAGCCTTTTTAAGCTTCCTCGTCATACGTCTGCTTTCTTTTAGGAATTTGGCTTTGAACCTTTTTTTTATCAATTCTTCATGACTGGTCAACTTATCCCCCTAAACTCTGTTATTTTTCAGGATTTCGTGGATTAAGAAGTATACGATGCTTTCCTTTGGTGTTAGGAATGGCGGAAAGCTGTAGTCCTTGTTTTTCATGGCTCTTTCGCTTATTTCCATGAGTGCTTTTAGTGTGCAGTAGAAGAATATTTCCCCTCCAATTGTAGGGTATACGTAGGGTTTCACGTTTATCCATCCAGTTCTCTCATCTTTTTCTCCAGATTTGGCTTCCAAGTATTGCATGGAATACTCAAGGAAATGGCTCCCCTTTGGAAAATGCTTTTCCAAAACCCTTTCCATCTCTTCTTTAAGCTTTTCGCTTGACTGCCATGATTCAGTTAATTCGGGCTCTCCGAAAAGGATGTAGAGTATGCAACAGAGGAAGCTTAGCCCCCTCGCCTTGCTGTAGTCGATCTTATAGCTTCGCCTGTGCCCACGGTAAACACCATCCATAAGCCAGCGTTCAAAGTATTCCCGCAAATTGAGCATACGCCACTTGGAAAGAAGACCATCAACCTTCTGCACCCTTTCTAATGAAACGTTCCCGCGAATATATTCCACAGTTTCTGATTGATGGGCATTCACCTTCTTAACCATAAGTTTCACCGCATGTCTGTTTTTATTTCCTGTGCTTCAACAACAATTCTAAAACGAAATTTTGTTTTTGGGTTTTGCAGAACCCTGCGGTAAACCTCGACCGGTATGAGGTCTTCTAAGGATATTATCTGCGGCTCCTTATCTTCTGCCCTCTCTAACAGGCTTTTGATGTAATCTTCAAACCATCCCTTCATATGCCTGTAACCTAAAAATTCCGGGTCGAAATAGAGAGGCAGCTCCCTCTCTAAGAGTAGCGCTTCGTAATGTAGGACAACATAACCCTCAAAAATGGACTCCTTTCGAAGAGGCGCTGCTTCCATTTCAAAGTCTCCTCAAAGCATACCAAATTTGCTTTGTATTTATGAAGATGAGGGCTGTTCCTATTATGAGGCATGGGTATGTAAAGATGTTTAAGTTTGCAATAGTGTTATAGCCCGTTATGATTACCATGATTCCAATAATCAATTCTAAGGTTGTAAGTAGTCTGTAATGCTTCTCTCCTCCCTTGAGTGGATAATAAAAATCGTTGAAGAGCCAACAATAGCCCACGGCTGAAATTTGCGCTTCTGGTGAAATCAGCATTTCAGGAATATTAAAGCCGAGGACGTAGAGGATTAAGGACACAGCCAGAAGGGTAATCCATAAAACCAAAACGATGAAGCCAACAGCTAAGCCGTAAGCTCTCAGAATAATTCTGAATTTACTTTGTCGGCCTTCCTCCAGCATAGCATTGCCTCATCAAAAATAGGCATAAACGGGATATTTAAAAGATGAGCAGCTTCGATTTGCTTCGTTTTCTCTTTAAATTTTAACGAAAATTGGCGAAAAAACAGAAAGAGTGCATAATTTACATTTTTAAGCAAAATTGAAGCCTTTTTCAGGCTGTTGGGTCCATGTTGGTTGTAGATAACGGATTTATCAAACTCCTTAAAGCATCTTATCTGGTGCCTGCCGTGGAGACCGAAACTCAACTTTCCGATCTAAGCTTTTATCAGCGGGAGCTGGAGCGCTTCTACAACGATTTGGTTAATGTTTTCTGGAGAAACCATTTCGCCTTTTGGACGGAAGCTTGCAGTGACCTGAGTGAGCCGTATATTCCAAGACCTGATGTTGAGCTCATAGTCTTCGAGGACATTTTGTATGCCGACCCAGCATACCCAGACCCTCTCCATGAGTTTCTCATGTGCCTCATCGAGAAGGGCTGGAAAATAATAATGAACTTTATGGCTCCAGACTGTATTTTGGGCAATGTAGCCATAAAACTGGGCGACAAATGGTTCGCCATAGGAGAATGCAGAAAAAACCAAGATGGCATCCCCTACGTGGCGCAAATATGGCCACTAAAATATGTATTGCCACGTATGCATAAAATAGAAATAAAACCACAACAAACATTCCCCATAACATTAGACTTTTAAAACATTTTACTTACCATGTATGAAACTATTATGAAAATGAAGCGTAAACATTATGATTAAGGAAAGAGATAAGCTATTTCAAGCCATAGCTCAGCTGGGGAAATATGCCTTAGAAGAAGAGAAAAAAGATTATGTAAATGACGGGGAATAACTACTACACGACGCGCGCAAATATTTTCGTCGATGCCGAAGTGCAGGAAAGAAAACATCATCAAGAATCAAAAGAATTCTTAGAGCAAGTTCTTCGTGGAAGCGACATTCGCATTTGCACATCCATTTTTACGCTTCTTGAAATTACAAGTGCCATCCGAAGGCAAATGGGAAGAAGAGAAGTATACCGCTACCTATACAACATCCAGAGAAAAGTACAAAGAAGGTCAAGTAATGTAGTTATCTCCAACAAAGAAGCATATTCCTTTCGAAGACTTAATTCGAGACTTAATAGAAACAGCTACTATTAATGCCACGCCCAGTGGAGATACAATTCATGTTCATACGATGATTTCACATAGAATCAAAACAATTATTATATGGGATAAGCATCATTTTCAAGAAGTTAAAGGCAAAAAGATGTTCTTACACCTAAAGAGTTTCTTAGTAAGTCATAGTCTTTATGTACCTGTCCAAGTCCATTTTGGATAAGATTTGCCAAGTCTGGGGATATAGTTTCCTTTCTCATCTCGAATTACTAAAGTTATATCATGCTGCCTCAGAAGCTGGTCAAGCTTCGCCATAAACTCTTCAAGATTGTTAAACATCACAGGGTTTCCTGCCTTTATCCCATGAACATCAGAAGCCCTCACATACATCGAACCAGCAGCCCAAGCCTGCTTAGGAATAATTCCCAAAGTTCCATTCTCCTTTGTAAAATCTGTCCAAAACCGAATAGTGACAAATATTCCCTTTTCCTGTTTTGACATATTAACTCACTTCTATCATTTAATTGCGCTTTAATTCTTAAACATATTGTTTACACAGTTTCTAAATCGTTGATAATTGGAGCGTTTGCGCGCACAGGCGATAGATGAATATAGCCAAGTTAATGTCACTATTCCAGAAATGCAAAAACGAGGAAAGAGAAATAGTTAGAAAGCAACAGAGTAAGCTTGGGAAAGAAGCATGTGGGAAGTCTAGATTGTTGAGAGCTTGAGTTTTTGGAAGTAGGCATTTATAGCATTGCACAGCAATTTGGCTCGTTCTGAAATGAACAGCTCGTAGTTTTCCGTCTTCCACAGTTCTTTGTCAATGGGAATAAACTGCTGCTTCAAGTATTCATCAGAAATGCTGAACCTAGGGATATATTGGTCAGGCGATGTTCGAAATGCCTTCTGCTTTTCTGTCAGAACAGTTATGTTTGCAGCGACATTGATTAGTTCTTCTTCAACTGGTTTGGGCCTCTTTTTAAGGACAGCCTTCGGAAAGAAATGATGCCATTCAGGATAGAAACCCTCATTCAGAGCATTATTCGCTGTGTCAAATCCTATCTTTGTTTTTCTAATCCAATCCATTGCTCCAGAATCAAAGATAACCAGATATAGCATTAGGCGGACAAACTCGTTACGATAATCCCAGAGAAGGTAGTTTTGCTCAAATCGCTCAGGAATGGCCTGGCTTAGACCTCCAAGTAGGCTATTCAAAGCATCAGCAAAATTCTGAGCGTTCTTGATCATTTCTAAATCTTGATTCAACGTCGTCGTTGCTGAACCACTGTACCTGCCAGCCCATGATGCTCTAAGAAACCAGTAGAAGGCTTGATCAAAGACGAATCCACTTTTCTCGAATTTCTTGTACAATACAAAGAATGGAATCAGAGCGTTATGCGATGGAAGAAGGTCCGAGGACAGGATCCCCTTTTCACTCATCTTCTTCATGACAAAGGAGACTGAGTTCTTTGTTTCAACCCATGACTCTTCAAATTGAGCAGACTTCCAGAAATCCTTTTTGACATCTTTAAGCCTTGTCGTCCACTTAGCCACAGCAGCTAACGTCCTCATCAGAACCGAAGGATTAAAATCGTATCCCTTAGTCTCTAAATCCTGCAAGAAAGGCAAGAACTTCTCCCTGACCCAACCCATCTGTACAGATGCTATCAACGCTACCGCCACATCAGTATCTTTCACTTTGGTTCCCTTGGTGTTTAGTCTCGAGAAAATCTCTGCGACATCTTCCACTTCGTGATCGACCTCCATAATGGTCACCATTGCATCTTTGATCTTTTGAACTGAAGACAATTTGGCATGGATATCAGTGAACGCTTGCACATCGCCTTGTTTGCCCATTTTTGACACCAACTCCATAGCCATTTTGGAAAGCTCCTCATCTGAAGTATTGACGATCTTTCTAACAGAAACCCAGTTAGGGTCGTTACGTCTTATAGGATTTGGAAGAGCGAATTCAATGGGCTCAGAATCGCTTATTCTGACAAGCACATCACACTTATCAAAAAACTGGTTCCAAGTAGCTGCATCACTCCACCAAAAGGGTTTTTTACCAAAAACCAAGCAACTTGCAGTAGTTCTTTGTTGTCCATCAACAATCCATTTTGCTTCTGGTTCTTCTCCTTTTGCCGTACGGGGGGAAGAGTATTCAGAAGAGTCCCAAAGCAAAACAGTTCCTATCGGGTATTTTCGCCAAAGCGAATCAACCAAATCTTTGACTTTCTCTGGGCTCCAAACAAAGCCTCTTTGAAATTCGGGTATGTCATACTTTCCAGCAACAGCTCGTTCCATTATCTTGTATAGTTCTAATGAGTAAGCCAGATTTTCACTCTCCTTGTAAAATAGTCTTTTAAAGTGCGTTTAACTTTTGCGGATGTTCTGGTGGGCATCGCGCGCGCTTAATCTACCGCAAAATGCACTCTTTTCCGTATTTTATTGTCTCGACACTCTTACAGTAGTTCTTGAACAGTTGTGGGTTTTCAGTGTGCACTGGAAAGACTCGCTTAGGCTGGATGTAGTTAATCAAATCTACTATTTGATCTTTGTTTAGGTGACCTGAAGCGTGCAACTGATGAAACTGCATTTTGAAATGGTCTATCCAGTTGTGCATAACTTGATCCTCAATGTCTTCTTCGCTGAACGGTTCACTCATGCTATGTATGAATTGGCTACCTGGTTTCGGTTTAATGTCTATTAGTTCTGCGAACTGATAGAAGTCCAAGTCCATAACAAGCTTGCCTTGGTTCTTGTGGACAAAATCGTACGTCACCATCTTATCCATGAACGTTCGCTCCCACGCATAGTAGTCCTTTTCATCGAAGTCGCCAGACTTTTTCCGCTTGTAATAAACAAGAATGTCGTCATCCTTCAATGGATCAGGGAGGTCGAGATGTTCGTCGTCTAAGAGCTTACTGAGCAAATGGGCTGTTTTGGGTGAAACAACAATTCTTCTACCGTTCTTCTTAGCAACATTGTAAAAACTCCTAAATCTATCCAAGTCCCGACTATAACGCATAGAAAAGACCATCTTGTATGTTGAAGAAACTATCCTGTTGCTCAACCGTTGAACTTGCAGCTCAGAGTAGTTCTTTCGTTTCTCTTTTTCGACCATTCTCGTTCCCTCACAGATCAAGGCAATCGGCTCACAGCCCTTGGCTTTCTGCATGAAGTCCTCTGTCAAATCCTTTCTTGGACCGTGCATTCTGAGGTCGCCAGTGTAAACGACAGACCCTTCAGAAGTATGGATGATGAAACCGTACGCTGCTGGAATAGAGTGGTCAACATGGATCGGTTCCACTTCAATATCGCCCACTTTAATCTTCTTTCCAGTGCGAAAAGTCCTGTAATCGTGGTTTCCATAATCGCAGAAGCTGCTCGTCTCTTCCATCGACTCAAGAAACAGCTTGGCACCAACACCAAGGTACACCGGAATCTGAGGGTCGGTGAAGCAGATGTGAGTCACATGGTCGAAGTGAGCATGCGACAGAAAAATCGCATCAATTTCTGGTTCCGAGTATGGAATATCGGTGAAGACCAGCTTCTCCTTGGCATAGAGTCCTCGAATCTTTGGCAGCAAACCAAATTCGAAGTGGTCTCCCAAACCGTTTATTGCACGCGGGGAAAGCCAGCCTGTAAAGTAATCGGCACCGAAAGTGAAAGACTGCCCAAAATCAAGAAAGATCCGAGTTTTCTTGTCCTCGACGAGTATTTTGTTGCCCCCTATCTCGTTTACCCCACCATAGAAAGTCAGCTTAGTCATCTTATTCACGAGTACAAGTCTGTCGATGCTTGCTTTTCTATTTAACGTACTTTGCGTAGCTCACTGCCACCATGCGACGTTGGCAAAGAGCGTTTTTTCGGTTGAGCAAAAATGATGGATCTGCATTGTTTTAGAGTATTGGCCTATATGTACCCATGCCCAAAAGAGTTCGAGTCCGTATTCGCGCGCGCTGCCTCCAAGACTCATATGTAGGCAACAGTTTAAAACCCCTCCCGCGCTACCATGAAACCCTAGCTAAGCAATCTTTCGACCACCTAGGTTTAATGCGCGCGCAGATCGAAACATTCGAGTAAGGTGACGATAAACCGTAAGCCTTTCTTGACTTTCTAGGGTTTTATCTAAGGTTACGCAAAGAGTACATATAAACAATAGGCACGTAAAATTATTGTAAGGATCCTGGATGAACGAGGCGCAACATCACAAACATAAGATGACGACTTCCAGAGGATCGCGTTTATCTTTTTATTTTCAACTTATACTTAGCAGTTTGGTTATAGTTTTCCTTTTTACAATGTTTATTGTAAATATTATTGCTGGAGTTTTTGATTTCTTAATATTATCGTTCGTTGCGGCTGGCCAATCACAATTTTATTGGACCGAAAAGAAAACTACGTGCGCATAATCAATCAACGATTAGGGCTCAATGCATGGTGTCCAAAATGCGACAATCAAAACTGGTTCGATCCAAGGAAAGTAATCCTCAGCGTATGATGGACTATTCTCCCGGCCTAGGCGTTTTGATAGGTCTCTATAGTTCTTGTCTTGCTTGTCGGTTGTGCCTTCAATTGCAGCGCTGTTTCTCGTGGCTGAAACCATACTATTAGCCATAGCCTATTATCGCTTGGTTCATTGTAACACTTTTCTGAGGATGAAGAGACAGAATCCAACAATCAAATTTCTCTTATCATTATTTGGTAAGCGCAACCGCGCATAGCTTAGGAACCCCTGTTGGTGGAATAATCTGCTGATATGTATCCTCTGAAAAAATCTTTAAGAACGTCCCCTTGAAATTAATGTTGTGATACAACATTGTCAGAATGGAAACCTTTTATTACTTTGGATGACTATGGTCGAAGAGCATTAAATGTTGCTTTTAGCTTACAGAAACCTGGCGAGCAAGTTCAGTTATGGCCCTACGACTGTAAAGAAAAAACATTTATAGTGGGCATATATGCAAAAAGTTTCTTCCCACCGCCAAGGTTTCAAGCTGATGGTTTTTTAATCTTAAATGAAACTGCCGAAATTATTCAAGACCGGAATTTCTGTTTAAGGGTGATCCGCGACTTTTTCATCTGGCATAAGATATATTTTTTCCCTCCGGCAAAGTACGTGCCATTTAAGAAACAATTTTTTGCTAAATTAAGACAAATTGTTCGGCTCTGTTTAGAGAATTGTAAGAATAGATACGAAAACAATTTATATAAGAATGATGACCCAGCAAAGAAAGCTTACAACACAGTCTTGAAGGAGTTAGACCTCGACGTTATTCGAAACAGCACTCTTCTTTTAAAGAATATAGAGGTTACAGAAAGAATACTTGATGTCCAAAAATCTATCTGGCAACGTTGCTCTTGCGAAAAAATTGAGGAACTTAGGAAAAATTTAATCGAATATCGGGATATTTCAACTGAAATGGCCAATTACACTGCAAAGAGAGGCGAGATATTCTACAGATATGAACGTGCTATAAAGGATGCATACAAAATCGAACTTCAAGTTTCTCACCATTCTATATTGTCAAAGTTGGCTCTAAGTCTCCTTTTGTGGCTAGCGAATACTAATCTGTATGCAGTTGCCATTCCCTTTCTGCCCGACGTTCTAAAGATATTTTACCAAACATTTGCGGGTTACAAATCCTTAATAAAAAAGAGCAAAAACTACCTCTACAAAGCCAAAGAGATAAACTCTCTTCTTGATATGTTCGAAATGCCAATCCAAGATTCCAAAATACGGAACTTCTAAATATTACAACACGCCTGCCATGCGAGAAAATTTCACATGTTACTAGTGCACTTACTAGTGCGCTATAACTATAGCGCACTAATTTGCGGACGAAAGAATTAGACTCCTAGCATTGGTATATACGCTAAGTATGCTTTTCTGAGTTCTTCGCGGTCTATGTGGTGGTAGATGTCTATGGCTTCGCCTCTTTTGTCTCCTCTAAGTTCTTTCACGTATTCTCTTGGCATTCCATTTCTCAGAAGCCATGTGGTGAACCAGTGTCTGAAGCAGTGTGGGCCAAAGTGGTCTTCAAGCCTTGGTGAGTTTGGGTTGTGGAAGCCTAGGCGCTTCGCGTATTTTACTATGGCTGTGTAGAGTCCGTTTCTGTCCAGTCTGTTTAGGCTTTGGTAACTCACAAATAGCGCCTTTGTTTTGGGGTTCAGCTTTTCTCTAACCTTGAGCCACCTTTTTAGTGCTGATGCGCATTCGTAGTCGAAGAATACTGTTCTGTTGGATCTTTTGGGTGTGGGCTTTAATGTTATGGAGTATTCCTGCCAGTTTACATCTTCAACATTCAGTCTGAGCAGTTCTCCCCTCCTTATTCCTGTTTTGGCGAGTGTGAGGGCTATCGCCTTATCTCGTGGGTCCATAATTGAGTTAACGAGTCTGCTCATCTCTTCTACGCTTAGAAGTTTTCTTTCGAGGTCGTCGTATCCGTTCTTGTAGCGCCTTAGATACCTCTTCCTGAAAGGAAGAACCATGTTGGCGCCCACCAAACCCTCAAAGGTTAGGTAGTCGTAAAAGGCTGATAGTGCTGAGAAGTAGTTTTCAATGGTCTTGTGCTTCACCTTCCTTTCGTAGAGAACGTATTCTAGGAAATCCTTAAGCACATGAGTGTCAGCGTTGCCCGTTTCAATATTTCTTTTCGAGAGGAAGTTGGTGTATATGAGGAGGCTGGACCTGTAGCGTCTTATGCTCTCGCTGGTCATGCCTCTCAGTTCACAGTCTTTGCAGAAGTCTTCAACAAGCCTCCTAGGGTCTTTGAGCAGTTTTAGGGTTAGCCTTTCCACTTCCAGCCCCTTCCCTTATACTCAAGCAGTCCATAGCCCTCAAGGGCTTCAAGCTGCTTGCTTACAGCTTTCACCAAATCCGTGTCTGAAGGGTCTATGTTCAGATGGGTTAGGATTTGCTCTTCAGTGTAGGAGCCTCCCTTCCTCAGCAACTCTATGAGGTCCCTGTCGAATCTCCTCACTCCTTCAAATGCTTCCTCGAGGAATGGTTGAGCCCTGTAACGCCTAAGCTCATTGTCCAAGTTCTCCGCAAGCTTCTTCAAAAGTCTGTTTTCGTTCTTCACCTTCTTCAGTTCTTCCTCAGCATCCCTCAGCCGCTTGATTAGCTCAGCACGGCTGAGATAGCCTTCTTCCCCTTCTTCCCGCCTAATCGACTCCTCAACCCTTTCAATAACAAACTTTGAAACGGAAACGCCAGCCTTCTCAGCCCTACGCTTCCAATCCTCAACCATCCCTAACGAAGGCAAGTAAACATAAATAGCACGATCCTTAATGGTCTCAGTCTTACCCTTATTAGGCTTAGGCATATTGCATCAAACAAGTATACGCAGAAGAAGTATTTATAACTTACTGGTAAATTAGTGCGGGGGGTGGGATTTGAACCCACGAACCCCTGCGGGATAGGCTCCTGAAGCCTACGCCTTTGACCAGGCTCGGCGACCCCCGCTTAAACGAAATTATTGGCGAATTATTGCATAAAA
>Ga0078972_1011635_pt1 | contig 15636 bp, 11 predicted proteins | sample YelNatPaOPGAMG01_FD_67568 | JGI IMG/M metagenome (GOLD analysis project Ga0078972, IMG submission 67568) | Hot spring thermophilic microbial communities from Obsidian Pool, Yellowstone National Park, USA - OP-RAMG-01 (SPADES assembly) (version 2) | ecosystem: Environmental > Aquatic > Thermal... | reverse complement strand
GGGGGGGGGTGGGGCAGCGGGGCGGGCGGCCGGCCCCCCCCCCGGCGGTTCTAGCCGGCCCGCCCAACTTGCCAAACCCCCAAGACCCGGCACCGGGAAGGTGCGAAGCGTGAAGCCCGGTCAGGAGGCGAAGACCCGTCACACCATGTACGGTGCGAACGCTTCCACCAGCCGCTGGGGCACAAAGCCCTCCAGCCGCGTGCCGGCCGGGCCGAACGCCTCTCGCTCCACAATCCCGTGCCGGCGGAAGAGCGCCACGAGCGCGTTCTCCGCGTAGGGGATATCGACGGTGATGCGCACCATCGAGCCGGCCAGCGCCAGCTCGAGGCGCGCCATGAGCTGCGCCAGGCCCAGGCCTTTGGCCGCCGAGATGGCCACCCCGTGAGGGTAGCGCGCCGCCACCTCGATGGCGGCCTGCGGATCGGGCAGCAGGTCGATCTTGTTCAGGGCGGTGACCACCGGCCGATCGGCCGCATGGATCTCGCGGAGCACCTGCTCTACGGTCTGCGCCTGTTGCAGGGCGTTGCGGTGCGCCACGTCGACCACGTGCAGCAGGAGGTCGGCCTCGGCGGTCTCCTCGAGCGTGGCCCGGAACGCGGCCACGAGCGACGTGGGGAGCTTTTGGATAAAGCCCACCGTATCGGTCAGCAGGACCTCGGTGCCGCCGGGGAGCTTGATGCGGCGGGTGGTAGGGTCAAGGGTCGCGAACAGCCGGTCTTCGGCCAGCACGTCGGCATCCGAGAGTGCGTTGAGCAGCGTCGACTTGCCGGCGTTGGTGTAACCCACGATGGCCACCACCGGCAGCCCCTCTTGCTTGCGCTGTGCCCGGTAGAGGGAGCGGTGGGCACGCACCTTCTCCAGTTCGCTGCGCAACTGGGTGATGCGGCGCCGGATTTCGCGCCGGTCGACTTCCAACTGGGTTTCGCCGGGCCCTCGCAGGCCCACCCCGCCAACCGTCTGTCGCGAAAGGTGGGTCCAGCGGCGGGTGAGGCGGGGCAAGCGGTACTCGTACTGGGCCAGCTCGACCTGCAGCGCACCCTCGCGGGTGCGGGCGTGCTTGGCAAAGATGTCGAGGATCAGCGCTGTGCGGTCGAGGACGCTGACATCGAGCGCGTCTTCGAGGTTGCGCATCTGACGAGGCGATAGCTCGTCGTCAAAGACGGCCACGTCGTAGGCCAGCTCATAGCGCAGGTCGCGCAGTTCCTCGACCTTGCCCTTGCCGATGAAGGTGGCCGGGTGGATGGCGTCGACCTGCTGCGTCGCCCGCCCAACCACCTCCAGGCCGGCCGTGTCGGCGAGCGCGGCCAGCTCATCCAGCGAGTCTTGCAGGCTCCACGGGTTGTTGGTGCCCCTTGCCTGCGCGGCGACGAGCAGCGCCTTCTGGTGAGGTCGGCTCGTCGCCGCACCGTTCTCTCTCTCGCTCGCGATTTCGTCCCTCCCCGCGCCGGCTAGGCGCGGCGCAGCCGTTCCCCCGCCTCCTGCAGCCGTGCCTCAGGGTGGGTGAGGGCAATGCGCACATAGCCCTCACCGTTGGCGCCAAAAGCGGTGCCGGGCGTGAGCCACACGCCGGTCCGCTCGAGGATGCGCCGGGCGAAGGCTGCGCTCGTTTCGCCCTCGGGCACCCGCGCCCACACGTAGAGGGTGCTCAGCGGTTTCTCGGCCTTCATGCCCACCGCCGGCAAAAAGTCGAGCACGGCATCGCGCCGCCGCTGGTAGATGGCATTGCGCTCCTTCAGCCAGGCCTGGTCGCCGGTGAGTGCGGCCGCCGCCGCCTCCTGGATGGGGGCGAAGATGCCCGAGTCGATGTTGGTCTTGACTCTCGCCAGCGCCTCCACCGCCCTGGCGCTGCCGACGGCCATGCCCACCCTCCAGCCGGCCATGTTATAGGTCTTGGAGAGCGAGTTGAACTCGAGCACGACCTCCTTCGCTCCCGGCACCTGAAGGATGCTCGGTGCCACATAGCCATCGAAGGCCACATCGCAGTAGGGGTTGTCGTAGCACAGGAGCAAGTCGTGTTCCCTGGCAAAGGCAACCGCCTCAGCCAGGAACTCGGGGGCCGGCACGGCCGCAGTGGGGTTGTTGGGGTAGTTCAGCCACATCAGCTTGGCCCGGCGCAGCGCCTCGCCGGGCACGGCGCTCAGGTCGGGCATAAAGCCGCGCTCGGCAAGCAGCGGCATGGGCACAGGCTCTCCCCCCGCCATGATCACGCTCATGGTGTAGGTAGGGTAACCAGGGTCGGGGATGAGCGCCACATCGCCCGCGTCGATAAAGGCCAACGCGGTGTTAAAGATGCCCTCCTTCGAGCCGATAAGCGCCACCACCTCGCGATCGGGGTCCAGCTCCACGCCAAAGCGCTGCCGGTAGTAGCTGGCAACGGCCCGGCGGAAGACCGGCAGCCCGAAGTAGCCGGCGTAACCGTGCTTGTGCGGGTCACGCGCGGCGGTGTTGAGCTGGTCCAGAATCCAGTCGGGTGGGGCAAGGTCTGGGCTGCCCATGCCCAGGTCGATGACATCCACGCCCCGCGCCTTCATGGCAGCGATGGTTTTGCCCGCCTCGGCAAAGACGTATGCAGGCAGGTTGGCGATACGGTTGGCGATCCTCATGGGCTTCTCCTTGGAAGGGATTGCGCCGAGACTGGCTCGAGCGGCTCTCGGCCGGCCGCAGCAGGGGTTGCCCCCGGCCGCCTGCTCAAGGGAGATCCGTCGCGCCAGGCGTCTCCAGCAGGCGTTTCAGTACCCGCCCCACTCGTTCCAGGCTGGCCGGGCTGACCTTGTCGGCGGTGTCTTCGATAGTGTGCCAGTAGGCATAGTCCAGGTCGATGATGTCGATGGCCGGAATCCCGCGCTCGAGGAACGGCGTATGATCGTCGATGATACTGTATTTCTCGCGGGCGACAAAATTGCTGCCGTACCCCAGGTCGGCGGCCAACGACCACACCCGCTCTCTGAGCCACGGCGTCGAGGAGGCCTCCCAATACAGTTCCTGCTGTCCATCGCCGACCATGTCCACCACGATGACGAACTGGGGCCGCGTTGCCAGGGTCTCGGCCATGCGCCTGGCCCCGACCGACCAGGGCCAGCCCTGCAGGCCGCCCTGATCCTCTGCGTCGAGGAAGGCCAGCCACACCCCATTATGGAGCTTTTGCGGGTCCAGCGTCCGTGCCAGTTCGAGCAAGACGGCCACGCCGCTGGCTCCGTCGTTCGCGCCTGCGATAGGCGCCGACGGCGCGTGCAGGTCCCGGTCGGCGCAAGCGCGCGTATCATAGTGCGCGGCGATCAACACTGCGGGGCCGCGGCCTCGCTTGGCGAGGAGATTCTCCAGCCCTACACCGGCAAAAGTCCACCTGTCGACCTCCACGCGCCAGCCGGCCCGCGCCAGCTCCCCCCTCAGGTAGGCGCGCAGCCTGTCGCTGGCCGGCGAGCCGGGCAGCCGTGGCCCCAGGGCCACCTGGGCCTCCACATCGCGGTACGCCCTCTGTGGGTCGAAGGCGGCCGGCTGCGCCGGCCTGCTGCAAGCGGCGAGCATGGCGGCGAAGCACGTCGCTACAGCCAGCGACGCCAGTCTTCGCATAGCCTATGCCGCCCTATCCGACGGCGCAGGGGCCACGGGTTCTGTCGCGGTGCAGTGACTATGCGAAGGGGCGAGCAGCCAGCCCCGCACCTCCGCCGCCGCCTCCGCCAGCACCGCCTGCAGCCCTCCCTTCGCCCACCCTCTCTCGCCCAACGCAGAGGGCTCCACCTCCACCACGACGATGCCGCTAAACCCGTCGCGCCCCATCTCGGCCAGTAACTCCCACAGGCGCAGCTTGCCCTTCCCCGGCAGCCGGTGCTCGCGCCCGTCATAGTCCGACAGGTGAACGTGCGCCACCCGCTCGCGCAACGCCCGGTACACCTCCACCGGCTCGACGCCCCAGGTCCCCCAATGCGTGGTGTCGAGCGCTACGTGCGGGAACTGCCGTAGCCCCTCTGTGCTGTTGAACCAGTGGAGCTGCCCCCCTGGCACCCAGCCTCGGTGGGCCGGCATGTTCTCGATCGCGACCCGCACCCCCGTCCGCGCCTGCAGGGCCGGCAGCTCCTCCTGCAACCAGCGGGCATACCGCGCTCCGGCACCGTCGCGCCACGGGAGAACCACCGCCCCTTCCAGCCGCCAACTGCCCACCGACAGGCGCACCCGCCCCACCTGCCACCGCACCGGCAGATGGGCCACCACCGTCGACGCGCCCAACTCCTCGGCCAGGCGCACGGCCTGCTCGACGCGCCGCTCGGCCAGTCCGCTCCACCCCTCAACGTCCGCCACAAAGGGCGAGTGCACGCTCAGGATTGGCACGCCCCACCGCTGCACAAGCCGTCGCAGGTAGGGCACGTCGGACGAGTCCATGCGCGCATCGACCAGCAACTCCACACCGTCGTACCCGGCAGCCGCCGCCAACTCGAACACGCGGTCGAGGGCCCAATGGTGCAACGACCCGGTTGAGAGCCCCACCTGCGCAGCCGCTACTCGGCCACCATCGCCGCAATCGGTCGCCATGCTTTCTCCAGATCCTCTAGGGCACGCCGCACCAGTGCCTCGTGCCGTTGCCGCTTGTGCCGAGGGTGTTGCGCCAAGTCGGGCAGCAGGCCCAAGTTCGCCTTCATCGGCTGAAAGTGCTCCGCGCTGCCATGCGCCACGTAGGCACACAGCGCCCCGCTCATCGTCGTGGGCGGCAACACCAACGGCGCTTCCCCGCGGCACAGGAGCGCCGCGTTCAGCCCAGCCACCAGCCCACTCATGGTGGACCCCACATACCCCTCGGTGCCGGTCAACTGCCCGGCAAAGAAGAGGTCGCGGCGCCGGCGAAACTGCATCGTCGGCTCGAGCAGCGCCGGCGAGGCGAGGAAGGTGTTGCGGTGCATCTGGCCGAAACGCACAAACTCGGCCTGCTCCAACCCAGGGATCATGCCGAAGACGCGCTTCTGCTCGCTCCAGCGCAGATTGGTCTGAAAGCCCACCATGTTGTACAGGCTGCCGGCCAGATTGTCCTGCCGCAATTGCACGACGGCGTAGGGCTGCCTTCCGGTCCTGGGGTCCACCAGGCCGACGGGCCGCAGCGGCCCAAAGGCCAGCGCCTGCACCCCGCGCCGCGCAATCTCCTCCACCGGCAGGCAGGCCTCGAAGAAACGCTCGTCGCCGGCCTCAAAGTCGCGCAGCTCGATGGTCTCTGCAGCCAGCAATTCGCTCACAAAGCGCCGGTATTCCTCCTCGGTCATGGGGCAGTTGATATAGTCATCCCCGCCGCGCCCGTAGCGGCCGCCACGGAAGGCCTTGCTCATGTCAATGGAGTCCAGGGCCACGATCGGCGCCATCGCGTCGTAAAAGTGCAGGTACTCGGCCCCACTCAGGCGGCGGATTTCCTCGGCCAGCGCCTCCGACGTCAGCGGCCCGGTCGCCACCACCACCGGGCCCTCGTCGGGGATGGCAAGGGCCTCCTCGCGCCGGATTTCGATCCGCGGGTGCCCTTCGACACGCCGGGTAACCTCCGCCGAGAACAGTTCGCGGTCCACCGCCAAGGCGCTGCCCGCAGGCACCGCAGTTGCGTCGGCGCACGCGATGATGAGCGAGCCCATGCGCCGCAACTCGTCTTTCAGGAGCCCCAGTGGCCGGTCGCCCAGGCTCGAACCCAGCGAGTTGCTGCACACCAGCTCGGCCAGATTCCCCGTCCGGTGGGCCGGCGTGAGCTTGGCAGGCCGCATCTCGATCAGCCGCACCCGGCAGCCCAGCCGCGCCGCCTGCCAGGCCGCTTCAGAGCCCGCGAGCCCACCGCCGATTACCGTGACAGTCGCTGCTCTCGCCATTACACTACCCTCCGGAGAATCTTAACATATAGACGAGGACTGGTCAAGGCACCGCCTTGCCCGCGCTCCCTCGCACCGCCTTCTGCAGCTCGTAGAGCTTGCTCAGCGCCTCCAGAGGCGACATCTCGTCGACCGCGAGATCGCGCAACGCCTGCACCACCGGGTGCTCCGTGGCGGCAAAAAGCGGCAGGATGGCATCGGCCCCCTTCTGCGAGCGGCCCCGCTTGGCCGCGCCCGGCTCGCCGCGCTCCTCCAGCTGCGCCAGGATTTCCCGCGCGCGCTTGATCACGGGCCGCGGCAGGCCGGCTATCTGCGCCACATGGATGCCATACGAGCGGTCTGCGCCCCCCGGCACGATCTTGTGCAGAAAGACCACCCGCTCGCCATCCTCCACCACGGCCACATTGTAGTTGCGGACGTGGGGCAGGTAGCCTTCCAGCGCCGTCAGCTCGTGAAAGTGGGTGGCGAACAGCGTCTTGGCCCGCAGGCGCGGGCTGTTGTGCAGGTACTCGACCACGGCCTGCGCGATCGCCAACCCATCGTAGGTACTCGTGCCACGGCCCACCTCGTCGAGGATCAACAGACTGCGCGGCGTGCTCTGCGAGAGGATGAGCGCCGTCTCCAACATCTCGACCATGAACGTGCTCTGGCCGGCGCTGATCTCGTCCTGCGCCCCGACACGGGTAAAGATGCGGTCGACCACGCCGATGTGCGCTTCCCGAGCAGGCACGAACGAGCCAATCTGCGCCAAGAGCACGATTAGCGCCGCCTGCCGCAGGTAGGTCGACTTGCCACTCATGTTCGGGCCGGTGATGACGAGTATCTGCTCATCGGGCGACAGGCGCAGGTCGTTCGGCACGAAGGCCAGGTCGCCGAGGTTCCGCTCGACCACGGGGTGGCGGCCCTCCACAATCTCGATCGAGGGCCCATCGTCGAGCACCGGCCGGCAGTACCCGTACCGCCGCGCCACCTCGGCCAACGCCACATAGGCATCGATCTGCGCCAGCGTCTGCGCCGTAGCGAGCAGGCGTGGCGCCGCTTTGCCCACCTCCTGCAGCACTTCGCGATAGAGCCGCGCCTCCAACTCTGCCGCCCGCTCCTCTGCATGGAGGATGAGCGCCTCCTGCTCCTTGAGCTCCGGCGTGATGAAACGCTCGCCGTTGACCAGAGTCTGCTTGCGGATGTACTCCGCCGGCACCGCCTCGAGGTTGCTGCGGCTCACCTCGATGTAATACCCGAATACCTTGTTGTAGCCGACCTTGAGCGACTTGATCCCCGAGCGTTCCCGTTCCCTTCGCTCCAGGTCGGCTACCCACTGCTTGGCGTTGTGGCTGGCCGCGCGAATCGCATCCAATTCCTGCGAGAAGCCAGGGCGGATGGCCCCCGCGCCCCGCGCTGTGCCCGGGGCCTCGTCGGAGATGGCGCGCCCAATCAGGTCCACCACCTCCGGGCACGGCTCGAGCCCGGCCGCCAAGGCCTGTACGGCCCGCGCGTCATCATCGGTGCCGCTCCCCGCCACCCGAGCCAGCTCGTCGGCCACCACGGGCACCGCCTGCAGCGACGCCCTCAGTGCCAAGAGGTCGCGGCCGCTCGCTACCTGCTGCAACACCCGGTTGGTCAGCCGTTCCAGGTCGCCACTCTGGCGCAGCACCTTCTGGATCGCCGCACAGGCTGCCGGCGCGGCGTGAAACCCCGCCACCACCCGTTGCCGTGCCAGGATCTCTTCCACCCTCAGCAGAGGCTGCTGCACCCACCTGCGCAAGAGCCGCGCCCCCATGGGCGTCACCGTCAGATCGAGCACCCCCAAGAGCGACCCCTTCGCCGTCCCGGTCCGCAGCCCCTCACACAATTCCAGGTTGCGCCGGGTTGCCGGGTCGAGGGTCATGAACGTATCCAGCGAGTAGGTGACGAGGTTCCCCAACTGGGCGAGTGCGGCGCGCTGCGTCTGCTGCAGGTACTGCACAATGGCTCCGGCCGCCCGCACCGCCAGCGGGAGCCCGGCGCAACCGAACACGGCCAGTGAGGCGACCTCAAAGTGCTCCGTCAGCGCCTGCCGGGCCGTCGCCTCTTCCCAGCGCCAGCCGTCGAGCACCGAGACGTGCCCGGCCAGCCCGCCATCCCGCTGCACCGCCTCCTGGCGAATCGCCTCCGCCTGCTCGGGCATCGCCAGCAACTCGGCCGGCTGCAGCCGCGCCAGCTCCTCCCACGCCCTGCCCGCGGCCGCCTCACCCGTGAGCTGCGTGGTCGCGAACTCGCCGGTGGTGATATCCGCGTAGGCCAGCCCCACGGCGCCCTCGCCGAGCACCAGCGCGGCCAGGTAGTTGTTCTTCCGTGCATCCAGCAGGGCAGGCTCGACGACCGTTCCCGGCGTGACTATGCGAACGACCTCGCGCTCCATCAGCCCGCCACGCGCCTCGTCACCCACCTGCTCAACCACCGCTACCCGATGCCCCGCACGGATCAACCGCGCGATGTAGCCCTCCACCGCGTGGTACGGCACCCCAGCCAACGGCACCCGCTCGTCTTTGCCCACCGGCCGCGACGTCAACACAATGTCGCACACCTCCGACACGACCTTCGCATCCTCGTCAAAGGTCTCGTAAAAGTCGCCCAGCCGGAAGAGCACAATCGTGCCTGGATACTCGCGCTTGATGCGCAGATACTGCGTCCGCAACGGCGTCGTCATCTGCTCGCTGCCTCCCCCTGCCCAAGGCGGCCGTATTGTAGAGGAATGGCATGCCCATGTCAATAGCTCCGCCGGCTCCCCGGCCCGGCTCGCTTGTGTCGCCCTCCGCATTTGTGGTATACTCGATGCCCGGCAATGCAGCTAGAGCTGGCACGCCCCACCCGCAAGGCAGGTTGTAATGGCAGCGCCCATCGTCGGCATCGACCTTGGCGGCACCCAGATTCGAGCCGTCCTCGCTACGCCCGACGGCACCATACTCGCACGTGTTGCCGCCCCGACGGCTCCCCACGAGGGCCAGAACGCCGTGGTGGAGCGCATCGCCAACGCCGCCCGACAAGTCATCCGCCAGGCCGGCGGCCAGCCGCCACGCGGAGTCGGCGTCGGCTCCGCAGGCGCCGTGGACCCGGCCAGCGGCGTCGTGCTGAGCGCGCCGAACCTGCACTGGAGCCAGGTGCCCCTCCGGGCGCTGCTCCAAGACGAGCTGGGCCTGCCAGTCGTCGTCGGCAACGACGCCAACGCGGCCGCCCTGGCGGAGCACCGCTTCGGTGCCGGGCGGGGCACCACCGACCTGATCTACCTGACCATCAGCACGGGCATCGGCGCGGGGATCATTTCCGGCGGCCGCCTGCTCCTGGGCCAACGAGGGCTGGCAGGCGAGGTGGGCCACACGACCATCAACCCCGACGGGCCCGCGTGCCCGTGCGGGAACCGCGGCTGCCTCGAGGCCGTCGCCTCGGGGCCCGCCCTTGGCGCTGCCGCGGTGGCACGTATGGCCGCCGGCGAGCCATCGCGCATCCTGGCCCTGGCCCAGGGCGACCCACGGCAAGTGACCGCTCAGGTGGTGGGCCGCGCCGCAGCCGGTGGCGACGCCCTGGCCCTCGACCTGGTCGAGCGCACTGGCCAGGCCATTGGCATCGGGCTCGTGAACCTCATTCACATCCTGGCGCCACAGATCATCTTGATAGGAGGCGGCGTGGCCCAAATCGGGGCCCCTCTGTTCGCTGCGATCCGCGCCACAGTGTCGGAGAGAGCCATGGCCTGCTTTCGTCAGGGCCTGCGCATCGAGCCGGCCGCGCTTGGCAGCGACGTGGGGGTACTCGGCGCCATCGCCCTGTTCCTGAGCTATGAGCATCACTGAAGAACAAGCCATCCTCGACTCGTTTCAGAGCCGCCTCGGCGTCCGCTTTCGCAGGCCAGAGCTCCTGCGCGAGGCTTTGACCCACAGCTCCTATGTGAACGAGCGACCTTCCCAGCCCATTTCCGACAACGAGCGCCTCGAGTTTCTCGGCGACGCGGTGCTCGGGCTTGTCATCGCCGATGAGCTGTTCCATCGTTACCCTACCGCTCGCGAGGGCGCCCTCACCGCCATGCGTGCCGCGATCGTCCGCACCGACTCCCTCGCCCAGGCGTCGATGCGCATCGACCTCGGCGCCCACCTCTTCTTGGGCCGCGGCGAGGAGGCCAGCGGCGGCCGCCAACGCGCCGCAAACCTCTGCGCCGCCTTTGAGGCCGTCGTCGGCGCGCTGTACCTCGATCAGGGGCTCGAGCAAGCCCGCGCCCTCCTGCTGAGGGTCCTGGGCGACGCCATCCAGTCACTCGCCGCCACAGGGCCGCGCGACGCCAAGAGCCTCTTGCAGGAGCAGGTGCAGGCGCGCCTCCACCTCACACCGGCGTACCGTACGGTAGCCGAGACGGGCCCCGACCACGCCAAAGAGTTCGTCGTCGAGGTCTGGGTAGGCGGCCGCGTCTTGGGGCGGGGTGTGGGCCCCAGCAAACAGGCTGCCGAACAGGCTGCCGCCCAGTCGGCCCTTGCCAGCCCTGCTCTGCAGGGCGACAATCCCGGCCCGGCCATCGCCGAGCCACCCCAGGGGTCTTAGCCGCCTCGCAGCGGGGCTGCGGCCCTGCCAGGCGCCGGCCAGCGCAGTCGCTCCGGCCCTCGCCAGGCACCCGCACGCCGCTGCCATGATCGAACGGATGGTCGTCGACAATGTACCTCAAGCGACTCGAGATCCAGGGGTACAAGAGCTTTGCCAACCGCGCAGAATTCACCTTCGACGGCGGCATCACCGCCATCGTCGGCCCCAACGGCAGCGGCAAGAGCAACATCGCCGACGCAGTGCGTTGGGCCCTCGGCGAACAGAGCTACAGCGCTCTGCGCGCCAAACGCACCGAAGACCTCATCTTCAGTGGCAGCGCCCAACGCGCCCGGATGGGCCTGGCCGAGGTCTCACTGATCTTTGACAACAGCGCCCACTGGCTCCCGCTCGACTACAGCGAAGTCACCATTACGCGCCGCGCCTACCGCTCGGGCGAGAACGAGTACTACCTCAACGGCAACCGCGTCCGCCTCCGCGATATCGGCGAGCTCCTCACCCGGGTCGGCCTTGGCCGCAACGCCTCTGTGGTCATCGGCCAGGGCCAAGTCGACGCCGCCCTCAGCCTGCGGCCTGAAGAGCGGCGCTCACTGTTTGAAGAGGCAGCGGGCGTCCGCATCTACATCGACAAGCGCGACGAATCTCTCGCCCGCCTGGAAGAGACCGCCCACAACCTCGAGCGCCTCAACGACATCCTCAGCGAGATCGCACCGCGCGTCGACTCCCTGCGCCGCCAGGCCGAGCGCACCGAGGAGTACAATGCCGTCAGACAGCAGCTCGAAGCCGCACTCCTCCAATGGTACGGCTACCAATGGCAGCGCCAGCTCGACCAGGTGGCCCAGATCGAAGAGAAACAGTCCCGGCAGGCCGCGTTGCTCCAAGAGGCCCGCGAGGCGCTGCAGCGTCTGCTCGCCGAGCGCGAGGCCCTCCGCACCCGCCAGCAAGAGCTCCGCGACGAGATCCGGCGCAGGCGCCAGGAGGGCGAGAACCTCCGCAGCCGTTACGAGGACCAGCGGCGGCGCCTCGCCGTCGTTCAGGAACGCGCCCAGGCCATCGCCCGCCAGCAGGAGCAGGTACAGGCCGACCTCGCCGCCATCGAGGTGCGCCGCGCCGGCATCCTGGCCGCCATCGAGCAAGAGACCCGCGAGCTGGCCGCCCTCGAAGCAGCCATCGCCACCCAGCAGGCCGCCGCCTCCTCGGCCCAGGCCGAGCTGACCGCAGCCGAGGCCGCGTTGCGCCTGCAGCGCGACCAGCTCGAACGCGCCCGCGCAGCGGCCTTCGAGGTGGCGGCCGCCCACGCCGCGGCGCGCAACCGCCTGGCCGGGCTGCGCAAGCGTCAGGCCGACCTGGAGCAAGAGGTCCAAGAGCAGAGGCGCGAGCTGGCAGAGGTCGAGGGCCGCGCTCAGACAGCCCAGCGGGAGCTGCAGGCCGCCGAGGCCCAGCACCAGCAGGCCCTTGCCTCCTTGGGCCAGGTCGAGGCGAGCCTGCACCAGGCCGAAGACCTCCTTGCAGCTTGCTCCGCCCGGCTCGACCAGCTCCGCGCCGAGCGAGACACGGCCCGCGCCGCCCACCAGAGCCTCAAAACCCAGTTCGAGGTCATCCAGCGCGCGCGCAGCCAGGGCTCGCACCTCTACGAAGGCGCCCAGGCCGTCATCAGCGAACACATGCCCGGGGTCGTCGGCACCGTCGCCAGCCTCTTCCAGGTGCCACTCGAGCTCGAGACGGCCATCGAGATTGCCCTCGGCGGCCACCTCCAGGATATCGTCGTCAGGACATGGAACGATGCCCTGGCCTGTATCGACCTCCTGAAGCGACGCGAGCGGGGCCGTGCCACCTTCCTGCCGCTCGACTATGTGAAGCCGGCCCGCCCCGTCGAGGCCCCCAAGCTGCCCGGGGTGCGCGGTGTGGCAGCCCAACTGGTGCAAACCCAGCCCGAGTACAGCGGGGTGTGCCAGTTGCTCCTCGGCAGCATCGCCATCGTCGATGACCTGCCCGCCGCCCGCCGCGCCCTCGCCGCCGAGCCACGCCTCAGCCGTGCCGTCACCATTGACGGCGACGTGGTCGAAGCCCGCGGCGTGGTCCGCGGAGGCTCCCGGCCTCGCAGCCGCGGCTATCTGGCCCAAGAGCGGGAGTGGCGCGAGTTGCCGGGCCGCCTCACCTCGGCGCAAGAGGCGCTGAGCCAGGCCGAAGCCCGCCTGCGCGAGGAGGAAGAGCGCCAGCAGGCCATCCGCCAACATCTGCGCGACCTCTCGCACGAGGTCCAGGCGGCCCGCTCCACCCTGGCCCAAGAGGAGCAACGGGCCCTTGCCCTGCGCCAGCGCTACGATCGGCTGGCACAGGAAGCCACCTGGCGCCGCTCGCTGGCCGAACAGGCCGCCCGCACCCTCCAGGAGCTGGCAGTGGACCTGGCCCAGGCCGAGGGCGAGCTGGAAAGCCTCGAACAGAGCAGCGCCCAAGCGACCGCGCACGTCGAGGCCCTGCGCGCCGCCGCAGAAGGCGATGGCCTCGAGGCCCTCCGACGTCAGGCCGCCGAGTGCGAGACGGCCCTCGCCGTATCGCTGCGCAGCAAACAGGCCCAGGAGCAGTTCGTCGCCGCCCAACGCGAGGCTCTGGCCCATGCCGACGCCGAAACGGAGGGCCGCCAGGACGCCTATGCCCGGCTGTGCCACGAGGCCGAGGCGCTGGCCAAGGAGATCGACGCCGCCCAGTCGGCCCTCGACGAGCTGCAGAGAGCACGCCAGGAGATCGCCTCACCCCTCGCAGCGGCTGAAGCCAGCCTCCAGGCTTCGGAGCAGCGCCAGGAAGCCATCGAGGCAGAGGAAGCCCGTCTGCGGCAGGATTTCCAGGGGCTCCAGAACGAGGCCAACCGGCTCGGCTTTGAGCGCCAGCGTTCCCTCGAGGCCCTCGACGAGCTGCGCAGGCAAATCGAGGCCGAGCTCGGCCCGGTGGAGGTCGCCGGCATGGCCACCCCGCGCCAGTTGCGCCTCAGCCTGGGCGCCACGGTCACTCCCCTCCCTCAGGTGACGCGGGTGCCCGAGGGCCTCAGCCATGAGATCAGAGAGTTGCGCGCCCGCCTGCGCCGGCTGGGCCCGGTCAACCCCAACGCGCCGGCTGAGTACGAGGAGGTCCGCCAGCGCCACCAGTTCCTGATGCAGCAGGTCGAGGACCTGAGCCGGGCCGCCGACGCGACGCGCGAGGTGATCGCCGAGCTCAACCGTGTGATCCGCGAACGCTTCGGCCAGGCTTTTGCCCGCATCGCCCGCGAATTCAGTGAGTGCTTCAGCACCCTTTTCAACGGCGGCTCGGCCAAGCTGCTGCTCACCGAGCCCGATAACCCCAGCGAGTCGGGCATCGAGATCATCGCCCGCCCGCCGGGCAAGCGCGCCCAGAGCCTGGCGCTCTTGTCGGGTGGAGAGCGCGCTCTCACGGCCGCTTCGCTGCTCTTCGCGCTGCTGAAAGTGAACCCCCTGCCCTTCTGCGTGCTCGATGAGGTCGACGCTATGCTCGATGAGGCCAACGTCCACCGGTTCCGGGCCTTCCTCGAGAGCCTAGCCCGGCACACCCAGTTCGTGGTCATCACCCACAACCGCAGCACGGTCGAAGCGGCATCCACCGTGTACGGCATTTCCATGGCGCGCGAGGGCGTGTCGCAGGTGCTGTCGCTCAGGTTGCCAGAGAAGGAAGAGGAGCAGGCCGCCGCCACATCCGTAGCATGAGCCCCAAAGAGGAGGTGTCCTCGCGCGGGGCGCCCCCACCAGCTACTAGCTCTTGAGGACGCCCTGGCCTGCATCCTGCGGCGCATTCGCCGGCTGCGCCGCCGCAGCGGGCCTGGCGGGGAGCGGGGGCAGGTCCTGCAACTGGCGCAGGCCAAAGTACTGGAGGAATTCAAAGGTCGTCCCGTACAGGATGGGGCGGCCGGCTTGCTCCAACCGTCCCACTTCGCCGACCAGCCCCTTTGACACCAGGGTGCGCAGCACACCGTCGGAGTTTACGCCGCGCAGGGCCTCGATCTCGGCCCGCGTGATGGGCTGGCGGTAGGCGATGATCGCGAGCACCTCCAGAGCAGCCGGCGACAGCCGGCTGGAGAGGTCGAGCCCGAGAAAGCGCTCCACGTGCGGGGCAAGGTCAGCGGCCGTGACCACCTGCAGCCTGCCGCCATGCCGCTGCAGCACCAGGCCGCCGCCGGCCAGCCAGGCCTCCACCCGGCCGAGCGCTTCCTCAACCTGCGCCAAAGGAACTCCGACGACCTGCGCCAGTTGCTCCACCGGCACAGGCCCCTCGGCAATGAACAAAAGGGCGCCCATTGTGCGCGCGATCGATGCCGTGTCCAACTCGCTTACACTCTCCACACGAAGAAGGCTTGCCGTGCCAGAGGTACAACACAGGAGGGAAAAGACCATGCCCAGCGGACGATGGCCCACGCTCGGTCTCGTGCTCGCCTGCACGCTCGTGTCGGTGAGCTGTATCAGCCCATGCTTCCTGGCCGGCCGCACCGCGACGGCCGCCCCCACCCCAGTCCCTCTACCAACCGTGCCGGCATCCGAGAACGCTGCCAGCCGCTTCGAGGAAAAGGCTCAGGCCTTTGCGGGCAACACCTTCCGCGTCGAGTTTACCGACGAGGAGGTAACCTCGTATGTCGCCTTGAACCTGAGTGGCTCGTTGCCGCTGCGCTCGCCGACCATCGCCTTCCGCCCCGGCACATTCACCGTCGAAGGCGACCTCACCTCGCCCGTCCGCGGCCACCTGGTGCTGACCGGCACCATCCAGGCCGCCGACGGCAAGGTCCAAGTCGCCTTTCAGAGCGCCCAGGTAGGCGGCCTCGCCATCCCACCGGCGATGCTCAGCTCCGTCTCCGACACCATCACCCAGTTGATCCTCGAGCAGGCTGCAGGCGTCGACATCCAGGAGGTCCAGCTTCTGCAAGGGCGCATCGTCATTGCGGGCCGGCGCACCGCTGCCCCATAGCCGACCCCGCCACGGATGGACAGGATGATGGCGCCATCATCCCCTGTATCCTGTCCATCCCTGTTGATCGTTCCCCCAGGGGCTCCCAGCGTGAGTGTGAACAGGCACGGCAGGCACGGGCCGCTTACGCCTCGGCCGGCCCGCCCGCCCCAGGCTCCGCAGGGGCGACGGGCGGCTGCGCCGGCGGCTCGGGCTTGGGGCCTGCCGGCCCGCCGCCGTCCGGTGCCTGCCTCACCTTTCCCCGCCCCCCGCGCGAAGCCAGCCTGAGCCCCCGCCTGCC
>Ga0078972_1011634_pt1 | contig 15636 bp, 14 predicted proteins | sample YelNatPaOPGAMG01_FD_67568 | JGI IMG/M metagenome (GOLD analysis project Ga0078972, IMG submission 67568) | Hot spring thermophilic microbial communities from Obsidian Pool, Yellowstone National Park, USA - OP-RAMG-01 (SPADES assembly) (version 2) | ecosystem: Environmental > Aquatic > Thermal... | reverse complement strand
TGTGAGGTATGTCAGGATTGACCATTTGGAGGAACGTCAAGATCGTGGCCGAAGCGCTCGAGGTATATGTGCCGTTCACAAACCCTGTGGTCTGGGGATCCGTTCCTGTGTAGTCAAAGCGTATCCCGTCGTCATCAACCGTGATCTTCACACGGATTTTATACTTTGAACCAGGCGTCTTGCCGTCATAATAGCACGTCGATTCGCCGTAGTATGTGCCCTTGGGAATCGTACTGATCTCGCTCCGCATCATCTTCTCGGTGGCGTCGAACAAGTATTCCTTGTGGGCTTCAAAGACGTCCAGACCATACCGATCGATGATCTTGAGGAGTCCTCGCTCCCCCACGACGCACGAGCCGATTTCGGCCATCATGTCCTCTGCCACTATATCCAGACGGATGTTCGCAAATATCAGGTTCCACACGTCCTTGCGAAGCTTGCCTTTTTCGTACACTTTCACAGGCGGGATTCGCAGCGCTTCCTGCCATACTTCTGTGGCGTTGGGGTTATAGCCCCCTTGCACAGCTCCTCCGATGTCTGCTTGATGCCCTTTGCATGCAGCCCAACCTACGAGCTTGTCCTCCCAGAAGATGGGTTTGTAGGCCGCGACATCATTATTCTGGTTTCCCATTGAGAATACATCATTGTGAAAAATGACGTCGCCCGGATAAATCTCATCCCCGAAGTAATCAATGATGTATTCACACACCGGCCCAAGGGAAAAAGAGAGGATGGGGAGATTCTCCGTCTGCTCGAGCATTTTGCCCTTCGCGTCGTACAGACCGGTCACGAAGTCCTTTGCCTCGCACAAGATCGGCGACCGCGTCGTCATAGCAAGGGCGATGCTCATTTCCTGCGTGATAGACTTTAATCGCCGTTGAAGGATGGAAACGAGAACTTTGTCGATATCGGGCTTCACTTGAGAATCCTCCTTTTCACATCATCCTCGAGGGCCTTGAGATACATGGTGAAACTGCCGTACCTGTCCGTGAGCACGTTGAATTCAGGGGTGACGAACGTGGTGGTGTTCACCTGCTCGATAATGGCAGGCCCTTCGACTCTATTCCCATATTGCATGGCAAGACCATCAAACACGGGAACGGATCGAAATTCTTTGACATCCGGTAAATACGCGCTTCTGTCTCTTTTGTATGCCCGCGACGGATCGTCTCCGGCATATTCTTGGCTTTTGAATTCAGGCTTTTCAGTTCGACCGATGCATACCAGCCGCATGTTGATCAACTCGATGGGGGTCTTTTGCTCTTCGAGAGAGTAGCCGAAAAGGGCATTGTGGGCAGGATGGAAGCGGGCTGCCATGCGCTCAACATCAAAGGAATCGACCTCCATCTCGGATACCTCGACTTCTACCTCGTGATATTGCTTTGCGTACCTCAGGTCCAGAGAATAGCGGTACTCAATGGCCGCCTCGTCTAGTCCTTCCGAAAGGAGCAGACTTTTTCCTTCTTGCTTCATCTCATCAAAGAGACGCCGAAAAGTATTCCGGTCTGCGTCGTTCAAAAGTACAGCGTATGTTCTCACAAAATTGTGCTTCAGATCTGACATCAGCATGCCGGCTGCACAAAATATCGATGATTCCCTCGGGACGATGAGGACAGGTATCTCCAATTCCAAGGCAATCATACATGCGTGATTGGGGCCGGCCCCCCCAGCAACAACCAGGGGAAAATCTCTTGGGTCTTGACCGTGTTTTACGGCTACTTCCCGCACGGCTGCTGCCATGTTTACATTAATGACGTGGTACATCCCTGCGGCAGCCTCCTGGAGGGTGTAGCCCATGGGCTTGGCGATCTTCTCTTCTATCGCCTTGGCAGCCTTCTCCGCATCAAGTTTCATCCGCCCCCCGGCGAAGAAGTCAGGGTCTAGATAACCAAGCACGAGGTCTGCATCTGTGCACGTGGGATCTTGACCGCCAAGGCCATAGCACGCAGGGCCAGGATCGGATGAGGCGCTCTGCGGCCCCATTCTAAGGAGGCCTCCCTCATCTATCCATCCGATGGAACCACCGCCCGCGCCGATGGTGACCACGTTCAACATAGGAAGCGCGAGGCGAAGGCGATTGATTTCTCCCACCGTTGTCGTAAAAGGAGCCGCATCCTTGATCAGTGCGCAATCAAACGATGTCCCGCCCATATCCATGGTGATGCAGTCGCGGTAGTCTTGTATCCCTGAATACACGATCCCCGCCACGGGTCCCCCTGCCGGACCTGACAGAAGCGTGGTTGCCGCGTGGTCCATGGCAATTTCCGGCGACACCACCCCGCCGTTGGATTGCATGATCAGGAGCACATTTGAAAAGCCTGCATCCGCGAGTTTTTTCAACAAGTTTTTCAAGTATTTTTTGAGGATAGGCCCTACATACGCGTTCAACACTGTCGTCGAAACTCTGTCATAGAAGCGAATCGAGGGAAGAACTTCCGTGGATGCAGATACATACGCATCGGGCATGAGGTCTCGGACGATCTGCGCTGCCCTCTCTTCGTGCACTTTGTTTGCAAATGAATTCATGAAGCAAATTGCAACCGCTTCTACACCCTCTTTGATAAAGAATTGCGTCTCTCGGCGTACATCCTCTTCGGCGAGGGGAGTCAGTTCGACGCCCGCATAGTCCAACCTGCCCGCTACGGGTCGTCTCAAATAACGCGGCGCAAGGGGGGCGACGTTCGTGTATCGGTTGTTGTACTGTTCCTCACGGATTCCCCTCCGCATCTCGAGCGCGTCTCTCACTCCGAGCGTGGTCAACAGGCCTGTCTTAGCCCCTCGGTAGGTCAAGACCGCGTTTGTTGTCACCGTCGTCCCATGCACGATGACATCCACTGCCGCCAGGAAAGCGCTCAGGCTAAGTCCCTCATCACGCGCCATCTCCTCAATGCCCTGCATGGTAGCGATGGAAGTGTCTTTCGGAGTATTGAGCACCTTGTAGGTGCGAAACTCCCCATCGGATCGCGTCAGCAAGAAATCCGTAAAGGTGCCCCCGACATCTATACCTATCTTGAAGTTCATAGCTACCCCTTGGTTGTGCGACGATATTTGGAATGTGCCTCTGTTGTGCTCGATCCGCAGATACTAAAACTGACGACAGAGCTTGTCAACGTTCATCGCTCTTTTGTTATGGGAGAATCCGACGCCCCTCAAAGCGATAAATCACGATACGCACATGAATAGGGATATGTTGCCAATGGCTAGGAACGATCGCAGAGCTGGAACAGAATATCTTCAAGGAGCGCCTGGGCCCCATACCGACCGAGTCTGGATGACTTCAGGATGATGTCGGCCTGCAGCAGCTTTTCCAGGACTGCCGCCAGCCTCGCTTCGGAGAATTTCTCCGACGCCTCGAGAGACAAATACAGTGAATATGGTTTCATGCGCGTCTTGGCAATCTGCGCGGCCGCGTGCGGGGCTTGCTCCTTGCGTTCTTTATCCGCAAGCAAGTTCTTGAAAGTCGCGAAGGAAATGCCTGGTCGCCATGTATCGGCAAAGACCGTCTGCCTCAACTCCTGGGCCATCAATAAACGTCGAACCTCGCCGCTGAGAGCCGCCAGCGTTTGAAGCGGGTGAGCTACGATTCGCAAGTGTTCATGCAAAGCTGTGAGGCACTTCTGAAGATCGCCGGTTCTGATCGCTGCGCCGAATTCAAAAAATTCCGCGGCGTGGAAATCATCAAACACATTCTCCACGTCAGACGTCTCTATGCGACGCCTTTCCCCGACGTAATTTAGCAGCTTGTGCAATTCTCCCTGAAGCCTTCGCAGGTCTGTTCCCGCAAGCGCATAAATTCTATTCAGGGCCTCCCTGGAAATAGTCTTGCCGGCGTCCCCTAGGATGGCCTTCACCCGATTGTCAAAGTACGTTCTGCTGAGCCTCGACGCAAATTTCTCCCTTGCCGCGCTGCAATCGCGAACATGACCACGCTCCTGCAACACCCGGAACGACGGCTTCTTGCTGTCCACCGCGTCGGCAGTGAAAACCACGATGGTCCCCTCTGGTATGGGACGACGAACCAGCTCCTCGACGAGCGATTCGCGTTGCGCCGTGTTCAAGCTCTGCCCTGATTCAAGCCACTCCATGGCGGCCTCCCGCAACACTGCGTGCGTATCTGACGGAAGCTTTTCCGCGCTCAGCGCGGCTAACCATTCGTCTGAGCGAATGGCCTCCGCGTTGGCCGCGCCAAGTAAGCCCAGCAACTGGCCGATGCAGCGGAGCACAGTCTTCTTGTCGCCTGAGCGCGCGGCCTCGGCGACGCGAGCCGCCAACCGTCCCGCGTGCTTTGGGCTTGCAAAGAGGGTCGTGTCCTCCACAACGATCACTCTGGCATCGCCGAAAAGAGATGGCGTTGCGACCAACGAGAAAAGCTGCTCCTCATCCAAATCCGCGCCGTTCAGTACGATAAGGTTGGTTTTGCGGAGGTCCGCGGCCAACGCGTTTGATATTATGTTGTTCAACTCTTCCTTGACTAAGAACTCATCGCCATAGAGGAGATACAGCGGCAGCGTCGAAGTTTTTTTTTCCTTGGTGGAGCGCGGTTTCATTGCAGTGGTATAAAAGATGAGAATAGGGTAGGGCGCGCTGTCACTCGATTGCCAAAGTGTATTTTCCGGCCTTATCCATTAAGGCCTTGCAATTCATTTTGGCTCGATCTTTTCTTTTGGACCTTCCGTCGAGGCTGGGGGTGGAGGCGCGGGGGTGTCATCCATCTCCATGCTTTTCTTGAACGACCTGATCCCTTTGCCCAAGCCGCCCATGATTTCGGGAATTCTCTTGGCGCCAAACACCATCACCACGATGAGTAGTATGAGTATTAATTCCCACGGACCAGGCATCATTGTTCGTCCTCCTTGTCCCACAAAAAGGGACGGTGCAAGAACTTTGCATTTGCTGCGAAGTCAATATAATTACGTTAGCTTTCAGTGTCAATGTTGGACTGTTGTGGTGGATCGCGCGGAAGCGGACGGCATGTCGGTATTAGGACAGTATGCTAAGCACCTGTAATTACATGCTGTAATGGGACATAGGGCCCAGTGTGTGTAGCGTTATTGGACAGTCGGCCCCTCGGCTTCCCGCGCCGCATGCCGCCAAAATCCACTCTATGACTCGATTTCGCTTCTTGTTGGGTCTTGGCACTTCTTTTGCTCTTTGGCTTGTGAGGAAAACATCTGTAAGGAAGGCAATATGAGCCAAAATAAAGACAGCATTGAAAAAAACGCAGAGCGACAAGAAGAGGTTATCGCCACCCTTATCAACCCCATTCATGTATTCTCAGGCGCGGTTTCAACAAAGGACTACATCACGGCGCAGAAACAGCTTCTCCGCGACTTCGGGGAAGACATTTATTTTAATTGGCAACTCGAGGTGCTCCACGCAGAAATAGCGTCAATTATCGAAGAGATTAAACTAGAGCACTCGGGGCCGATACCCAATACGAGCGTTGTGGGGCAAGCCTGACGCAAAGCCAGCCATGAATGACTACCGCGATGCACGAAATATCCAGCAATGAACTGTCTCACCATACCTCTGAGGAAGCAAGGGTCTCCGTAATGGAGGAAAAGGAGGGCAGAGCGACGAGCCTCGAACGTAGCAGATAAGAGGCGCTTCTGCCGCAAAAATACGCCGCTGGCCTCGGCTGCCACTGGCCGAGGCCAATCCTATTGCGGTTCTCAAAACTAAATGGGAATTCGATAAGGGCTTGACTGGTTGATTCATACAAGCTGGGATTGCCATGTGGCCTTCGGCTCCACGTAATGACAAGCGTCCTTCGCGTGTCATTGCGAGCGATGCGACGCAATCTCGTGGCAACTTTTGAGAATGACTATACCGCTTTCATCACCCTTTGGGCTGTGCAACCGAACCTGCCTGTTCAGCTCCTCTAATCAAAATTATTCTTGCTCGATGGCGTAGATTGAAGGCAGATTGCGGAATCGCTCGTCCCAATCGAGACCGTACCCGACGACAAAACCCGATTCGATCTCGAAGCCGAAATAATCAAGTTTGACCTCTTTGTCTCTTCGCGACGTCTTATTGATCAGGGCTGCTACACGTAGGGAACGAGGTCCCATTTGCGCGACGCGCTCACGATACATATGCAGAGTGAGGCCAGTGTCAACGATGTCATCCACGAGAATGACGTTCTTGTCTTTCACGGGGATGCCAATATCCATGACGACGTTTATGACGCCAGACGTCTCTGTGCCACTGCCATACGAAGACAAACGCGCAAAGTCGATTTGGCAGGCGCGGCCGATGGCCCGTGACAAATCCGCGAGGAAGATGAACGATCCTTTGAGAATGCCCACCAGGAGCAGATCTCCCTCTGGAAAATCATTGGAGATGCGCAGACCCAACTCGTTTACGCGTGCGGCTATGGCGGCTGAGTCGAAGAGCAGTTTTTTCTTCACGTTCATGTCCACTTCCTCCGCTCTATTGAATGGTGTCCGCGTGGCAGGTTGGCTGCCGGGCTACCATCGGCTCTTGGCGCTGAACCCCAAGTCGTCGCCGCCCAATGCGGCGAGAAGCGTGTCCGCCCTTGATGCAATCATTGCGGCGTTGTCCGTACAGAGAACAGGCGAGGGAAATATGGTTCGTACGCCTTGAGCCTGGCCCTGATCCTGCACCCTTTGCCGAAGCGCATCATTGCATGCAACGCCGCCGCAGACGACCACGTGGTCAACGTGGTATCGCTCAGCAGCCCAAAAAAGTTTGGTCGTGAGCACATCTATGATCGCCTCTTGAAAACCGTGGGCGAGGGAGTTGACAAGGGCTGCGCTCTCGTTTGACTCTGTGTTCGGGATAAGCTGGTGAAAGCTCCCATGCACATTCCGGTTTTGACAAACGCCGCAGAGCTTTTCAACCCTTCTCAAAACGGCTGTCTTGAGGCCAGAAAACGAAAAATCCAGAGTGGTCTTGTCCATCAAAGCGCGGGGAAAGGGTTCGGTATGGCCGTTGGCGAGACGAGCGCGGCGCTCGATAACGGGACCGCCGGGATAGCCAAGGCCTAGGAGCTTTGCCACCTTGTCAAACGCCTCCCCTGCTGCGTCGTCTCGAGTTTTTCCCACCAACTCGACGCGCAAAGGGTCTTTCACGTAGTAAAGACTCGTGTGCCCGCCTGATACAACGAGCCCCACAAAAGGGAACTGAAGGTCGGGGTGTTCCAGAAAGGCTGAAAACAGATGCCCATGCACATGGTTGACCCCACAAATAGGTATGTCCAAAGCGAGCGCGATGCCTTTTGCGGCGCTGACGCCCACTAACAGCGACCCTATCAGGCCAGGTCCTCGAGTCACCGCGCAGGCCTCCAAGTCGCCGAACGTTATCCCCGCTTTGTTGACAGCAGCCTGCACGACCATTGAGATCGCTTCGGAATGTTTTCTCGAAGCGATTTCGGGGACGACGCCCCCGAATTGAGCATGATCTTCGATCTGGGAAACCACGACGCTGGACAGCACTGACGCGCCGTCACGTACAACCGCCGCCGCGGTCTCGTCGCACGAAGTCTCTATACCAAGAATGAGCAAAGGAGTCCCAGACCTCTCTTGAAACTCGATGCGTTCAGGCCCACCCTGCGTCTGTCACTGGGCCTTCTGGAGCGAGAAGCGTCTCTTGAACCACATTTCCACGTCTCGCCAGCTCCGGAATCGCTCGCTCACGGGCAAAGGCAGATGGCGATTCCACGGTTGGAGCATGAGCCCGACGCCGAGACCTATGGAAAGATAATCGAGCAAATGTTTCGGATCGTCTTCTATCATGAAATCGACTTGTTTGGCTCTCAAGTAATCTCTCTTGTCACGCGTCCCCCCAACCACGATCATTTCAGGCGTTGTGGGATTCCAACGCAGCGCTTCTAGGTGTTTCTGGGCGGTCCGGGGGTCTGGCCTTCCCGTGATAAAAAGTAAAGGCCGTCGAGTCTCTTGGTAAATTCTCGAGAGCGCCTCTACGGCGCCTTCGTACGGCTCTATATGAGGTTCACTGTACATACGGTCCACGGCTTCTTTTAGGGTCAGGGGATTCAAACCCAATGGCTCGAGGTCCCATGATGAAAGATCGTCGGCGGTCAAGGTCCGCCCCTCCTTCTCGTTGATTGTCTCCAAAATAACCTCGATGGACCGAAGCACAACGCCATCAACGTCGAATGCGATGTTCATGATGTCTCCATCCTAGCTCACAAGCCCCTTGTCCTCGATCAGCCGCTGCTGGAAGCCTTTCCGGGCCGCAGCGCGTATGCAACCAGGAGATACGCAGATCAGTAGTACTCGCTCCCATCGCCAGGGTACACGATTCGTTCATCCTCGTCATCATGATCAGACAGGTTTCCCAAATGCAGAGGCTGCTTCTCGGAACCCTCCAGGGCCGCGGGGCCAGGGGCCTTGTCTTTGAATAAAGGGAATTTTCGTATGTCTCTTCCGGAGACATTCCAGCTAAACTCCAAGGCAATATTATTCGGATCAAAGGAGTAAAAAGAATGAATAAATCCGTGATCCACTACCTCGGACACCCAAAAACCTGCAGCAGCGATGACCTTTTTGAGTTCCCAGAGTTCTTCTTGGCTGGCGACCCCAAACGCGAGATGATCGAACGCCGCTGGGCCTTTCACAGGAACCCCAGGGTCCTTCTCAATAGCGGGTTCCACTTGGGGCCATTCAAAAAAAGAGATCAAGTCGCTCTGGGAAACTTCAAAAAAATAGAGGCGATAGCCAGGTCTGCCCAAGGTTGCCACAAGGCGCATCCCAAGCACATCGCGCCAAAACCGTATAGTCGCGTCCATATCCTTGGTCGCCAGCGCGACGTGGTGCACTCCAGTAAACCTTGTCAAAAGCCTCTCCTGTGCTGTTGCTGTTCGGGCTGTCGAAGTCGTTGACAAAAAAACACCCTCTCTGGCAAGACTAATCTATCGCCCGGGAAAATCAAGACGCTTTACGGAAATAGCGGTCCTCAAGGGTCTGGTCGGGGACCACTGATTGGGTCGCCAGACAATGTTGGCGTTAAAACGCTTGACATCATTTGTTGGAGAGTGTAGAGGTAACACTTTAGAACTCTTTCCATATTGCCGACCCGATTCTTTTTGTCGAGCGGCAGCCATCAAAGGCGCATCACGGGCGTGGTAGTTATCGATTGGGATGGGAACGCTGTTTTAGGTCTTAGGTCTGCAGCGTCGCTTACGAAGCTGATGCGTGTAGCCGGGCGGGAACACAAAGAAGCCAGCGAGTGAACAAGCGCTGTAGTTCCTGCCAAGGGCGTGTGAAACACAAAACAGTGATATTCCTGACGCAGCGTGATCGTTGATGGCGGATCAAAATGCAATGGAATGCCCGCATGTCGGGCTGTCGATATGCTCAAGGAAATCCTCAAAAGTAAACGTTCAGAAATCCTGAAGAGTTGGTCCCAGTTCATCCGCGACACCTATCCCCCGGAAACCAGTAGATTCTTGCAAAGTCAACCTGATGAATTTGCCAACCCTGTGGGCGCGGCCATAGGCCGCATCACGGATCAGTTGTTCGATCTTCTGGTGGAGAAGGACTTGCCTTGGGAAGAGGCGGCTCGAATTCTGGATGATTTGGTCAGACTGCGAGCGGTCCAGGAATTCAGCCCGTCTCACGCGGTGGGATTCATCTTTCTCGTGAAAAGGGCGGTACGAAATGCCGTGATTCGTGAGCTTCAGGCGAAGGAGCTGTGGGCGGAGTTGCTGACCTTTGAATCAAAGGTTGATAACTTGGCCTTGACTGCATTTGATCTGTACATGAAATGTCGAGAGAAGATTTACGAGCTCCGGGCAACGGAGATTCGTAATCGAACGTCGCGAATCTTGGAAAGAGCTTGTCAAAAGTATGGGATGCCTCACGAATGGTGATCGACGCTGTGATTCATCCCGATGATATGGCAAAAAGAGCTGTATTATTTATCGAGGTGGTGGTATGAACGCATGGTTTTCCCTTGTTGCCACCCTGATCATGGTAGCCATACTTGCCCTGATCTCGTATGTGGGAGCAGGTCCGGCCGGTTTGGGCGCCTTGTTCGGGGTCGTTATTCCCTATGTGGCCATGGCTATTTTTGTCATTGGAGTGATCTACAGGATTGTCCGCTGGGCTATGGTACCGGTGCCTTTCCGTATTCCAACAGTCTGCGGCCAGGCAAAATCCCTTCCATGGCTCAAGGCAGACAATCTTGAAAGTCCGTACAACACATGGGGACTTATCGGCAGAATGGCTTTAGAAGTCCTGCTTTTCCGATCCTTGTTTCGGAACACCAAAGCGGAGCTTCGCGATGGCCCAAGAGTCACGTACGGTTCAGCCAAATGGCTGTGGCTGGCCGGAATTCTGTTTCACTACTCATTTCTCACGATCATTGTGCGACATCTGCGGTTCTTCATCGAACCCGTGCCGCCGTTTGTGGAGCTTCTATCCAGTGTGGATGGTTTCTTCCAAATCTTCCTCCCAACGGTGTTTCTGACTGATGTGGCCTTGCTTGCCGCGGCTACCTACCTGTTCCTTCGGAGGGTCGCAATCCCGCAAGTGCGCTACATTTCTTTGCCCGCCGATTATTTCCCACTGTTCCTGATATTGGGCATCGCCATTTCAGGGCTCTTGATGCGCAACGTCTGGAAAGTGGACCTCTACAGCGTGAAACAATTGGCCATGGGGCTTTTTACGCTTCATCCGACCGTACCCGCTGGCATCGGCCCCATCTTCTATGTGCACCTTTTTCTGGTAAGCGTACTGTTCGCTTACTTCCCCTTCAGCAAACTTATGCATGCGGGCGGCGTCTTCCTCAGTCCAACGAGAAACATGAGGAACGTGAATCGAAGCGAGAGATGGGTAAACCCGTGGAATTATCCCGTGAAAGTGCATACCTACGAAGAATATGAGAATGAATTCCGAGCCAAGATGAAAGAGGCTGGAATCCCAGTGGATAAGGAGTAGCAATGTCACTAGAAAAACTACCGAATCCGCAGCAGCTAATGAGCAATGTGAATCTCAAGCGGCTGCCCGAGACGCCGTGGATGGAGACTCCCACGGTGTTCAAGGACGGCACTTACAGCTATCCCGCAGCAGCAAAGAATCTGCGAATCCTAGATCTGCCCAACCCCAGAGAGTGGTCTCCCACGGACGAGGATTGGAAACTCCCCGACAATTGGCAGGAGATTATAATAAAGGGATTCAAAGAAAGGCTGGAAAAGTTTAGGTCTTTCAGGCTGTTCATGGATATCTGTGTCCGATGCGGCGCGTGCGCTGACAAGTGTCATTTTTTCATCGGCTCAGGCGACCCCAAAAACATGCCAGTATTGAGGGCTGAACTCATAAGATCTGTGTACCGTAAAGATTTTACCCTGCTGGGCAGGTTGCTCGGCAAGTTCGGGGGAGGTCGAGAACTTACCATCGATGTATTAAAGGAGTGGTTCTACTACTTCTTCCAATGCACCGAGTGCAGAAGGTGCTCCGTGTTTTGCCCTTACGGCATCGATACAGCGGAAGTGACCATGATTGGTCGAGAACTCCTCAACCTGGTGGGGTTGAACATCAACTGGGTTATCGAACCGGTGGCGAACTGCTTCCGAACCGGCAATCACCTAGGCATTCCACCCCATGGTCTTATAGACATGTGGGAGTTTATGACCGATGACATCGAAAACCTCACGGGAATTCATATTGACTTGCCCGTGAACAAAAAAGGCGCGGAAATCCTTTTTGTCACTCCATCGGGCGACTATTTTGCGGATCCAGGCACATACACGTGCATGGGCTACATGATGCTCTTCCACGAACTAGGTCTTGATTACACCTGGAGCACGTATGCGTCGGAAGGCGGCAATTTCGGCCTCTTCACCTCGCACGAGATGATCAAACGCCTCAACGCCAAAATATATGCAGAGGCAAAGCGTCTCAAGGTCAAATGGATCCTCGGTGGGGAATGCGGCCATATGTGGCGCGTGATGCACCAGTATATGGAAACCATGAACGGTCCCGCGGACTTTCTCGAAGAACCGGTGTCGCCCATTACCGGCACCAAGTTCGAGAACGCCAAGCAGACCAAAATGGTTCACATCACTGAGTTTACCTCTGATTTGATTAAACACAACAAGCTTAAACTCGATCCCAGCAGGAACGATAAATACCGCGTCACCTACCATGACTCCTGCAATCCTGCCCGCGCAGCCGGCCTGCTCGAAGAGCCTCGATATATCATCAGAAATGTCTGCAACAATTTCTTTGAGATGCCGGAAAACACTATCAGGGAGCAGACCTACTGTTGTGGAGCAGGGGCCGGACTTGGGAACGACGAAAACATGGAGATGAGAATGCGAGGCGGGTTCCCGCGAGCCAACGCAGTGAGGCATGTCCGCGACAAACACGGCGTGAATCGACTCCTCTGCATGTGTGCAATCGACCGAGCCACTCTCAGTACGCTTATGGAATACTGGGCGCCCGAGGTGGATGTGGGCGGAATCCATGAACTCGTCGCCAACGCCCTCATCATGAAAGGCGAAAAAGAGCGGACCCTCGATCTGCGTGGAGAACCCCTGAAAGAAGGCGCAGAGGAGGAAGAATAATGTACAACGCAGGCAAAATAATAATTGGGATTCTCATCTTTTTGGTGCTGGTTACCTATCCATTCTGGAGAAATGCGGGGAAAGCCGCAACCCCTCCCAAGTTGGAAGTAGGTACTCAGGAAAAACAATGTGTGGAGTCCACCGCGTTCATGAAGTCTTCACACATGATTCTGCTTGACCAGTGGCGGGATGATGTTGTGCGCAACGGGAAGAGGATCTACACGAATTCTTCTGGGAAGCAGTTTGTCATGAGTCTGCAGAATACGTGCACAAAGTGCCATGCAAAGAAAACCCAGTTTTGCGATAGATGCCACAACTATGTCAACGCAGATCCCAACTGCTGGAACTGCCATATCCCACCGAAGGAGCAAGAGCAAAAGGCCGCAAGGAGTGATCAATAATGGACAGTTCAAGACGTTTTTTTCTCAAGATTGCCGGCCTGTCTGTTATCGGGATCGGCGCCAAGCCGATCACCGATGTGTTGGCTCAAGGGACGAAACCCAAAACAGGACTTGATCCTAATGCCATTGTAGGCAAGCGCTGGGCGATGGTCATCGACCACAAAAAGTGCCTGAATGCCAAAGAAGGCTGCAAGGATTGTGTCAACGCGTGCAATCAGGTCCACAATATCCCTGACTTCGGTAACTCCAAAGACGAAATCAAGTGGATCTGGCAGACCTCCTTTGAGCACGCATTTCCTGGAGATGACAATCCATATATCAACGAGTACATGAAGGAAGGGCTCAAGAATCTGCCGATCATGGTGCTCTGCAACCATTGCGACAATCCCCCTTGCGTGAGGGTCTGTCCTGTCAAGGCGACCTTCAAGAGGGCTGACGGCATAGTCATGATGGATTATCACCGATGCATCGGTTGTCGATTCTGCATGGCCGCCTGCCCATACGGCGCTCGAAATCTCAACTGGCGAGATCCAAGACCATTTATAAAGGAACTCAATCCCGAATATCCCACGAGGATGAGAGGCGTGGTGGAAAAGTGCACCTTCTGCGAAGAACGGCTGGCAAAAGGGCTTCAGCCCGCCTGCGTCGAAGCATGCAAGGAAAAGGCGCTAATCTTTGGCGACCTCGGGGACCCGAAGTCGGAGATTCGAGAGGTCCTAAGGCGAAACATGACCGTGCAACGTAAATCCCATCTTGGGACGAGGCCGCAGGCCTATTACATCTTGTGAGGTAGCGATGCTTGAAAAGGCTCTTAGAGGAAATAGAGGCTATTTCATCTGGATAGCTTTCCTACTCATACTGGTTGGAATAGGCTTCCAGTTTTACCTACGGCAGTTGGCTTATGGATTAGGCATTACGGGCATGAGCCGCGACGTATCGTGGGGCATTTACATCGGTCAGTTTACCTTCCTGGTCGGCGTCGCAGCATCCGCTGTGATGCTCGTGCTGCCGTATTATCTCCACAACTATAAGGTCTTCGGCAAGATAACCATATTAGGAGAATTTCTAGCGGTAGCGTCTGTCACCATGTGCCTCACGTTTATTATCGTGGACCTTGGGCAGCCGTCCCGGGCTTTCAACGTGCTCCTATACCCAACTCCCAACTCGGTGCTCTTTTGGGACATGATCGTCCTCAACGGGTATCTCTTCCTTAATATAATCATAGGATGGACGGTGCTAGGCGCTGAGGCTAAAGGAGCGCCTCCGCCTAAATGGGTCAAGCCCCTGATATATCTTTCAATCCCGTGGGCTATCAGCATCCATACGGTGACGGCGTTTCTTTATGCCGGTTTGCCAGGTCGAGGATTCTGGTTGACGGCCATCATGGCCCCGCGGTTCTTGGGGTCAGCATTCGCCTCAGGCCCCTCGCTGCTCATCCTCATCTGCCTGTTTCTCAGGAAATACACGCGATTTGATGCGGGATGGGAAGCCGTACAGACGCTGGCAAAAATCGTAACCTATGCAATGATCGTCAGCGTGTTCTTTGTGTTGTGTGAGTTGTTTACGGTCTTTTACAGCCAGATTCCGGAACATGAATACCATTTTATCTACTTGTTCGTCGGATTGCATGGCCACACGGGGCTCGTGCCATGGATGTGGATCTGCGTGGTCTTGGCATTTCTAGCCATCGCGCTCCTCATCAATCCCAAGACTAGAAACAATGAGACAACCCTTCCCATAGCATGCGCAGCCGTATTTGTAAGCCTGTGGATCGAGAAGGGCATCACGTTGGTTTTGACGGGCTATATCCCGTCGCCGTTGGAGACTATTACCGAGTATCATCCGACCATACCGGAAATGGGCATCACCCTTGGTGTGTGGGCCCTTGGCTTCCTGATACTCTCCATCCTCTACAAAGTAGCAGTGACCGTAAAACAAGAGGTGACTGCCTAGGCGCCGATCCAATGCGGAACAGGAAGGCCGTATAGGCCGTACCCTGTTCCGCAAACGCGCGGCTGTTCACTCCTCGCTCGTGCAGCTCCTAGAGCGTCAGACGTCACGACCATACATATACATATTCTCCTAGAAACCCGAGGACTTAACAGCCGCCCCCCTGCTCGATTCATACGCGCCGAGATTGTGTTGTCGCGTTCCGCTGCTCACAATGAGGAAAGACTCTCGCGTGTCATTGCAAGCGAATCAAAGCAACCTCTTGATAACTCTTGGGATTGGCTATAAGGGGCGGAGGGGCTTTTTGGGATATGAAAGAAGAAGATTTTTTTGGAATGCACCCGTTTTTGGTCTTGCGTTCTGGCCCATTTCAGGCGAATATAAACGTTTAACACTCACATCCCCTCTGTATCGGGTCTTGCAGGGCAAGTCCTGGGGATGGACGAAAAACCCGAAAAAGGAGTAGCGTTCATTGTCTCTTATCACCATGAAACAATTGCTCGAGGCTGGCGTCCATTTCGGACACCAAACAAGAAGATGGAACCCCAAGATGAAGCCATACATCTTTGGGGCGCGCAACGGAATTTATATCATTGACTTACAGAAGACCGTTCGACTCTTCAAGCGAGCGTACACGTTTGTCCAAGAGACCGTGGCCAAGGGAGGGTCGGTTCTCTTTGTGGGTACAAAAAAGCAAGCCCAGGATGCCATCTACGAAGAGGCGACGCGCTG
>Ga0078972_1007443_pt2 | contig 15636 bp, 15 predicted proteins | sample YelNatPaOPGAMG01_FD_67568 | JGI IMG/M metagenome (GOLD analysis project Ga0078972, IMG submission 67568) | Hot spring thermophilic microbial communities from Obsidian Pool, Yellowstone National Park, USA - OP-RAMG-01 (SPADES assembly) (version 2) | ecosystem: Environmental > Aquatic > Thermal... | reverse complement strand
GCCCGCCCCTCCGCTTGGGGGGCAAGGAGCCAATTACATGGATTTGCGCGCCAGCCCGGAAGCATTGCGATGTGCGGGTCTTTCTCGGAGGGGTGCACTCTGTGCGCCCGCGTGGTCCCGCCATCCGAATGCCCAAGTGTTCTCCTTCCACCCGATGACGACGCCAGAGGCCCGTGGCCTACCGGGCACATGCCTCGGTCAACCCCACGCCTTCCCCGCGGGCGTGCGGAGCCCGCCCCTCCGCGGGGGCAAGCCTCGGTGGGAGGCCTTGCGGGGGAAAGCCCGGGGATGGCGCGAAAGGCGGTTTTCTCGGAGGGGCGCACTCTGTGCGCCCGAGTGCTTAGGCCGTACGTAAGCCCGGGCATGGCATGACCGCCGAGAGGTAGGCGAAGGGCCGGTGGCCTAGCGGGGACACGCTCAAGTGTATCCAACGGTGTCACAGCGGGCGTGCGCAGCCCGCCCCTCCGCGGGGGGACCTCCCGAACTAGGAGGGCCTTGCGGGGAAAGCCCTGGGATCACGTGGGGGAGATTTTCTCGGAGGGATGCGCTCTGCGCGTCCGCGTGGTTAGGACGGACGCAAGCCCTGGGTATGGCATGATCACCGAGGAGCGAACGAACGGCCGGTGGCCTAATAGGGAGATGCTCCGGTCAAACGCAAGTCTTTCCCGCGGGCGTGCGGAGCCCGCCCCTCCACAGGGGGCACACCGAAATGAGGACTATCGGGGTTGGAGCCGACCGAAAGCGGGGCTTCTGATCGGCGAAGAAAATATCTCTTTTTTTGCCGTCCGGAATCTTCGCGACCCTAGAAGTGGGGGGCTCAGTATAGTATTCTGAACGATAAGTTCCAAAGAAAGCCCTTTAGTCGCGTTTTGCCAGCCGGGACGTGGGGGTCCTCTACTCTGGCCTGCTCTCCAAAAAAAGAATTTGGGGGCTTAACCCCGAATAGTAAGCCGGGCGGGTCACACCCTGGCAGGAGCCGAGGCCAAATTCCGAACCGAGAATCTTGCGGTGGAGCGGTTTGACCAAAGGGATCATCGAGGTGGCTCGCAATTATCCAGGGGTCGCGGATAATCCGGCCCAGTTGACACCTATCCCCTTCAGTGGTCTAATGAGCGCTCAAGTGACGAAGGTTGTCTTCCATGAATCTCGGCCAAGAGGAAAAGGGATTCTCCCCTCATAGGATCTGATCGGAAGCGCCTCATCGTCTCCTTTTCTTGGCACTTGCCTTCACTTTCAGTCAGTAAAGATGGAGGTGTCCCATGAGGAGGCCAGGACTTTCGCCTGCCGATCCCATCATTTCCTCAGCTTCCTATGTGAGGTACCTGAACTTCGAGATTTTCCAAGTGGTAAAATCCTTTCTCCTCAAACTCTACCTTGGTAAGGCAAAAAGCGAGGGGATCGTCTTGGAGGACCTCTTTTCCTTCATCCAGCCGGGGATTTTTGGCCCTCCCAATTTCGGGGGGTTCGATAGACTGGAGAACATCATCTCTGCTGACTCGGCTCTACTTGGGGTTGCGAGGTTCGAGGGCCAGAGGTATCTCCTCTCCTGCGTTTATGTTCAGGATAGGATGCAGAGGTGCTTCGCCCTGATCCTCTCAGGTGACCCCTCTGAGGACTTTCGGCCCCCTATTTTCGCGGAGGCCCTTCTCAAGGAGGCCTTGAGGAATTCAGGCTATCTCGGGAAGATCATCCGGTTTCAAAACCCGGAGATTCATCATGGGACTTCCCTCAAAACCATTCGCGAGCCCGAGGTAACCTTGGATGGGATTTACATGAAGGACAAGAAAGAGCTCGAAGATTTCGTCTCTGCAGTGGCTAGAGGCGATGCAGGACTAAAATACCTATTTGTGGGAGAACCAGGAACCGGGAAAACCGAGACCATAAGGGCTCTGATCTCTGAGTGCTCGAGGGCAAACCGTGAGCTCACGGTTTTTCTCATAGATGCGGCATGCGGTGTGCATCTGAGCGAGGTGTTCGAGTTCGCGGAGGTCTTCAGACCCATAATGGTATGCATCGACGATATAGACCTCATAGTGGGATCCAGGGAGAGGCTCCCTGCCAAATACGGCACCGTGGAGCTATCCAGGGCCCTTCAGGAGCTAGATGGGTTCCTTTCCAGGGATGGTTTCTTTTTTGTTGCCACAACCAACGATAGAAGCCTCGTGGATCTGGCTCTCAGAAGACCGGGGAGAGTGGACTTCATCATGGAATTTGGCCCCCTGGCTCCACAGTTCTACTCTTCTCTCGTCCTGGCCAAGACAGGAGACAGAAGGCTTGCCGAGCTCTTTGAGAAGCCCGAGGTGAAAGAAAAACTCTCCAGGCTTGAGGCAACGGGGGCCTTCTTGGTGAACCTCACCAAGTACCTCCTGAGACCGCGATATGAGGTGGAGCGCTATAACCTATCTTTCGTCCTCAAGACAGTGGAACACCTCCACAGCATATTCAGGACGGAGCTTGGGGGAGGAGAGAAGATGGGTTTTGTCCCATGAATGAGAGCGCCTCAGACCCCGATGGAGGAGGGGGCAGGTCCCCCTCTCCTCCATGACCTTCCCGAGACCCGTCTGGAAAGGAAGCCCACCCCTTCACTTGGAGGAAACGGAGGGTTGCTTCGACTCATCAGGGGCTCCTAGATTCAGGGGTGCCATTGGCCCATCCGGCGTTTTGCGTCCATTTCCTCGAAAGCACTTTCCGGCGCCCGCTCAAGATTTGGCATCCAGGCTTCCACCACATCATCGAAGTGATCGTTGATCTTTCTCTCTAGCTCGGAGATTCTTCTCAATGCGAGATCCTTGCGGCTGAAACTCCCCTCGCTCAAACCCTCTGCGGAGACCAAGGTCCAACCTCGGAAGGATGAACATTCCAGAAGCGCTAGGACCGGGGTCTTCCCCTTCTTTATCGCTTGCCTGATGTCCCTGGCGTCCTTTTTCTCGATAGTGAAGGGCTCGGAAGTGGTCGTTTTGACCTCGATCTGGAATCGCCCCACCAGAAGGTCAGGGCCCTCGACACTGTGCTCTGCCTCCACATCGAAGCCGGCCTTGATGAAGGTGAGGGCCAGAAGACGCTGGAGGAACTTTCCAGCATAGCTCTCCCCTTTTTCCTTTCGAAACCTCCCGATCTCTTCCAAAACGCTGGGCTTCACCTTGTCAGTCCTCCCTTTCTTCTCCTTGGAGGCGGCAAGTGCGACTTTCATCCCACGGAGCGAGACGAATCACCTGCCTTTTCACTGTGCCGGCATCCTCGAGGGCCTCAACGAAGGAACTCCGGCTACACGACACGATCACCTGCCTTTTTTGGGCCAGATCAGCGAGAATCTCTGCGAGACGCCTTTCATGCTCTTCGTCGAGGCTCTGGATGGGATCGTCCAGCAGAACGAAGCCAGCTTGATGGTTCGCTCTCATGGCGCTCGCGAGGAAGAGGGCCAGAGCAACTGCAGTCATATCGCCCACGTTGAAGACCTGAATGACCGTGGGCTGCCGATCCCCAGCTCGCGTCTTGACCTCCCAGTCCTTTTCGTCTATCCACACTTCCGAGAAGTCTTCTCGCCCGAGGAGCCTCCTGTAAAGGTCATTGACCTCATCCTTGAGGTCAGCGAATCTTTGGCGAAACGCTTCCATCTTCTCCTGCTCGAGCCCCTTTAAGAGTTCCTTGAGCAGGGCAATCTGCATGTGGATCTTGTCCTCGGTCTCGATGAAAGCCTTGTATTGGGGTGTCTGCGGAATCTCATCGAGCTCGGCCAATCGCTTCTTTTCCCGATGGAGCTCAACTACCAGGCCAAGCTTTTCCAGCTGCGCTCGAACCCCTTGAATTGCCCTCCCCCTGGCCTCGATTATCCCTTTGAGTTCCTCCAATCCCTTCTCTGTGGCCTGAGCCATATTCTTGAGCACGAGCCCCAGAGATTCATTGGGGGCGATCTCCCGGCCCCTCAACTCAGAGGCCTTTTCCAAAAGTTCCTTGGACATTGCCTCTAGTTTCTTTTCTTGCTCCGCCAAATGGATGAGGGCCTCCTGGGCGGCCTTTTTTCCCTTCAGAGTTTTCTCAATCTCCTGCCTTTGGTTTCGAAGTGGTTCGAGACCGGCCTTTTCAATCTCTGATGCCAGATGCTCTCGAACATGCGCTACGCTGACTTTGGCCTTGCGACATACTGGGCATTCCATCTGAGCCAACCCCTGGGGGAGTGTTTCGAAGTAAGAGAGAGCCTCCTCGACCATTTTCAAGTACTTTCCCCCCCGCTCGATCTCGCGGTCCAACCCCTCCAGAGTCTTCTCCAATTCCTGGATCGCCATCTTAAGTTCTTCTTCTTTCCCGTGAGGCTTGAGAATCTCCTCCTTGGAAGCGTTGATCTTTTGTTTCTTTTCCTCCAGCTCCTCCAGATCCGAAATCAGGGCCTCAATCTTGCGCTTCCTGTCGTAAAGGTCTCTCTGCCGTCTTGTCTCCGGGCTTTCAGCCTCAAGTCGAAAGAGAATTCCTCTCATCTCATTTACAAATTGGGGCAAATCCTCGGGCCCTCGGACCTCGGGTATGGACGGCATCTTTTCCCCGTACTTGCTGCAGAAATCAGCGAGCCCCTTGAGTGATTGTTCCACCAGGGGTCTAGCGCCGTCTGGAGAGAGGACCTCCTCGGACAGGCCCAGGCCGAGAACCTTCTCCCAAAGCTCCTTGACCCTCCTTTTTTGTAGGGAGACCTGGCCCCCGATCCTTCCATCCACATGCTTTCTCAATTCGGCAATCTTCTTTTCCTTGTCTTCCAATATTTTTCGGGCATTCTCGAGACACCCCTCGAGGGTTGAAAGGTTCTCTAACCCCGCAAGCTGAATGAATATGGCCTGCCTCTTCTTTGGTTCGAGTGATAATGCTGCTCGAATCACCTCCTGGGGAAGAAAGACTGATGAGACCAACCCATCGAGGGTGAGCCCGAGGACCTCGAGAGGGCCTTTTTTGATCTCTCGACCATCGCGTTCGACTGTGACCTTCCCTTTGGGGTCGCTCCTTCCCACCACAAGCTCCTCCCCTTGAGATCCACGGAAAAGTATCTTCACCCTCGTACTGTCTGTTTCCAGATTCCGGGCTATCCACCTCACTCGCTCGCGGATTGGCACAGGCCCGAGCTCCTTTTTCTCGGCCTCCGATCCCACCAAGGCCCACACAGGAGCATTGAGGAGGCTGCTTTTACCGCTTCGCTGTGGGCCAGAGACTATGACAAGGTTTTCCCCGAGCTTGAGTTCCTTCCTCTTCCTGAAGCCCCTGAAGCCTTCTACCTCGATTCTCTCTATTCTGTACGACATCCTTCTATCCCTCTATCTTCTCCAAAAGCCTTTGGCACAAGCCTTGGGCCTCTTTCATAAAGGTCTCGGATTCACTTTGGAAAAGCATCTCAATACCTTGCGGCCCTCCTTCCGAGGCCTCGATTAGTTTCCTCTTAATCCTTTCCAGTTCGGGGGTCGACTCCCCTGGGATTCTCTCGAGAAGTCTCTCAATTACTTCCCTCATGTCGCTTTCTCCGTGCCTTTGCCGAGCTTCGCCAAATAGCCCATCATCAAAGGCTGCAGTGAATGTGGGCCATGGCCCGGTCCTTCGGATTATAGAGGGGGCGCGGCCCCTCGAAATACAGATCTGTGATACTGATATCACTTGCGCGATCCATACGGACCAGTTTCCAGCCCTGGGTCTGCCCCGACTGACTGTAGCCTGAAATTTGGTAAGCCCGAAGCAGCTCTTTCCCATCCCTGCTCAACCCGTAACAGTGCGGCTCAACCAACCTATGGCCTCCGCCATAGAAGAGCTTGACCACCGTTCTCCTTTGGATCGCCTCACGGATAACCTCGTTCACGGCAAGCTTCCCTAAGCAACCCGTTCTCTTTCGAGAAAGAGGCCCGTAAAAGTCACCTTTTGGGCCCTTGTCCCGACCTCGTTTCACATTTCCCTGGGTGCTGTCAATTGTAAAAGAAGTCAGGCCGCAAAACTAGCCTCAAAATCGCAAGCCTTTCGGATTTTCTTTCCGGATCAACTTATTCCTCGAAGGATTGCGGGAGCCCCATCCAGGGAAGCCGCGGCTCCTCTCCTAGGCTCGTTGGAGTGGACCTCTCCAATCACTTGTTCTGAATGTGCACCTCGGGCGTTCATTGGCTTGCGTAGGGGGAAAAGCCTCCGAGAAAACAGCCCTGGGTTTCATGTGGGGGCCTACCTCCAAGGCCCCCCTTTTGCTTGTCATGCCGCCCCGTGGAGGAGTGGGCGGTCCGAGGTGAGATGGCCTGGTGGGGAAAGGACGGAGACGAGGCGGAGGCCGGTTTTCTCGGAGGAATGCGCTCTGCGCGTCCGCGTTGCAAGGCCTAACGCATGCCGAGGCGTTTCATTACACGACCTGGGCAGACCGGTGGCCCGTCGCCCGATGGCGACATGCCTCGGTCAACCCCACGCGTTCCCGGCGGGCGTGCGGAGCCCGCCCCTCCCCGGGGAGCAAGCCGAGGTGAGAGGCCTTTCGGGGAAAACCCGGGGATAATGTGGAGGGGTGGTTCTCTCGGAGGGGCGCGGTCTCCGCGCCCGGATGGCAAGGCCGTACTCATTCCAAGGCATTTCATTACCCGAGGTGGGTGGCCGGGTGGCCGTGGCCTAATGGAGACATGCCTCGGTCAAGCCGGTCCCTTCCTCACGGGCGTGCGGAGCCCGCCCCTCCGCGGGGGGCAAGCCTCGGTGGGAGGCCTTGCGGGGGAAAGCCCGGGAATGGCGCGAAAGGCGGCTTTCTCGGAGGGGCGCACTCTGTGCGCCTGCACAGTACGGCAATACCAGAACTGAGGGATTTCACTACCTTGAAGGGCAGGCCACGGGCACAAGGCCCAAAGAGAGGACGTGTGGGGGCTAGCAGAAGGCCTTCCTTGCGGGCCTCCAGAGCCCGCCCCTCCGCCACATGTGACGTGCATGGGCTGAAGCCTTCTTTATCCCGGGACTTTCGGCTCGAAGGTCTTCTAGCCTTCTAGGGGGCATAGATCCAGATCCTTGGCCATGGCTTCAACCTCTTTGAAGGATAGCTCCCTCATGGGTATCTCCTGGGAAAGGGCCTCCAGAAGATCCGATAGCTCGTCTTCCAGCCCAGGAGCTATGAGCATCTCCACAAGGCCTTTCTCCCCATCGAGAGTCCTCACAACTGCAAGCCCCTCGTAGGCATGAATTATGAAGCCCACGTAAGCTATCTCCTCTGGTGGCAGGAGAAAGTATCTGATCTTGTCTTTCAAAAGGGCTCTCCTTGGACTCTTCTCGCTTTTCCCGCCTCATCCTCTTCTTGAAGCCCCCTGGAGTTTGTGCCTAGAATGAGTTTGAAACCGAAGCGAGGGGTTGGCACGTCCACAAGGGGCTCGAGGGAGCCTTTCCGGGGAAGCCTCCTGGAAAATGATAACACCGAGGGATCATGGATGTCACATGGAGAGACCATAATTGCCATAGATGTGGGAAGTGGAACCCAGGACATCTTTTTCTTGGATCCCGCGAGGGAAGTCGAGAATTGTCTCCAGATGGTCCTTCCCTCCCCGACCTCGCTCCTTGCTCGAAAGATAAGCCAGGCAAGGGAGAGGAGGATTCCCATCCACCTTACTGGAAACCTCATGGGCGGCGGGCCTGTGGCCTGGGCTGTGAGGGAGCACCTGCGAAGTGGACTTGCTGTGACAGCCGAGCCAGAAGCAGCCCTCACACTCCACGACGACCTGTCCAAAGTGGAGGAGATGGGAGTTCGATTGAACCAAGGGCCTTTGCCAGGTGCCATGGTCATTCGCATGGGGGATGTGGAGGTGGACTTCCTCGAGGGGATACTCCGTAGGGTGGGGTTGGAGTCTCCTGACATTTGGTGCGTTGCAGTGCAGGATCACGGGCACCAGCCCAAGGGGAGCAACCGAGCCTTCAGGTTCCAACACTGGGAAGGTTTCCTGGAACAAGGAGGAAAAATAGAGGACGCCCTTTACAGCGAGCCGCCCCATTACCTCACGAGAATGAGCTCTGTTTTGAAGCAGGTCCCCAATGGGAGGGTCATGGATACTGGGATGGCAGCGATAAACGGAGCCCTTTGCGACCCCTGGGTGGCCTCCAAGGTGGAAGAGGGGGTCATGGTGGTGAATCTCGGGAACCAACACACACTGGCTGCCCTCATCTCGGGCGAGAGGGCATTCGGGCTTTTCGAGCATCACACGGGGGCTTTGTCAGCTCCTTCCTTGGTCAAGTGGCTCGAGAGGTTCCGAAAGGGAGATCTCTCTTCCCAGGAAGTCAGGGAGGACGGGGGACATGGCTGCGCATACAGCCCTGAGAGCCCCTCCACATGGAATTTCCCCTGGACGGTGGTTACAGGCCCCAGAAGGCAAATGGCCAGAGGCCTAGGATGGTACATGGCAGCGCCTTTTGGAAACATGATGCTCACGGGTTGTTTTGGCCTTGTGAGGGCTTACATGAAAAGAAAGGGTATCCACTGGCCTCAAGGAGGTGAGCCATGAGCCGCATTCCCAAGCCAGATGATGCTCGAAAGAGAATCGAGGAGTTGAGAAAGGCGATCAACTACCACAATTACCTCTATTACGTTCTGGACTCGCCCGAGATATCCGACGCCCAGTACGATGCCATGTTCCGGGAGCTGGAAGAGCTCGAAAGGGCCTATCCTGAGTTCGTGACCCCCGATTCACCAACCCAGAGGGTTGGCGCTCCGCCTCTGGATAAATTCGCGACAGTGGAACACGCTCAACCCATGCTGAGCCTGGCAAATGCCTTCACCGACGAGGAAGCGAGGGAGTTCGATGAGAGGGTGAGGCGGTTCCTCCAATGGTCAGGGACCATAGAGTACGTGGTGGAGCCCAAGATGGACGGGGTCGCAGTGGAACTCGTGTACATCAATGGCTCCCTCACAACAGGCTCTACAAGGGGCGACGGCATAAGGGGAGAGGATGTGACCCAGAACATAAGAACCATAAAGAGCATCCCCTTGAGACTTCTCGAGCCTCAGCCCCCGGCTCCACCCATCCCGGAAAGGGTGGATGTGAGGGGGGAGGTGTACATGCGAATAAAGGATTTCCTGGAACTCAACGAGAAAAGGAGGGAGAGCGGGGAACCCCTTTTCGCCAACCCCAGGAATGCTGCTGCGGGATCCCTGAGGCAGCTCGACTCCTCCATCACCGCCCAAAGACCCTTGGATATGTTCGCATACGGGATAGGGGAGCTCAGGGGGGTCTCCTTCGATACCCACTGGGAGGTGCTCCAAGGTTTGAAGGCCTGGGGGCTCAAAGTGAATCCCCTGGTGAAACTCTGTAAGGGGATAGACGAAGCCATAGACCGTTACCACGAGCTTCTGGAAATGAGACACGAACTCCCGTACGAGGCGGATGGCGCTGTGTTGAAAGTCAATTCCATCTCCCTCCAAAGGGCCTTGGGGGAGATATCCAGAAGCCCCAGATGGGCCATTGCCTTCAAGTTTCCATCGAAACAAGAGACCACGGTAGTGAGGGACATACAGGTTCAGGTGGGAAGAACGGGTGTTCTGACCCCCGTGGCCATCTTGGAGCCAGTGAGGGTAGGGGGAGTGCAGGTGAGCCGGGCCACCCTCCATAACCAGGACGAGGTGGAGAGAAAAGATGTGAGGGTTGGAGACACGGTGATAGTGCAGAGGGCGGGGGAAGTCATACCCGAGATAGTGAGCGTAGTCATTGAAAAAAGGCCGCCAGGGGCAAAGCCCTTCAGAATGCCCGAGAAGTGTCCCGTCTGTGGGGCCAGGGTGGAAAGATTGGAGGGAGAGGTGGCCCACAGGTGCATGGGAATATCCTGCCCTGCCAAGCTCAAAGAGAGCATTATCCATTTCGCTTCCAAGAGGGCAATGGACATAGACGGGATGGGCGAGAAGCTCGTGGATCAGCTGGTGGAAAAGGGACTGGTGAAAAGTCTCGATGATATCTACAGACTGACGTTGGAGAATCTCGCATCTCTGGAGAGGATGGCCGAGAAGTCCGCATCCAACGTTCTCGAGGCCATCGAGAAGAGCAAGGAAATACCGCTCGATAGATTCTACTATGCCTTGGGGATCAGGCATGTGGGGGAGCACCTGGCGAGAGTGCTTGCCAGGCACTACCCGGATCCCAGGCTCCTCATGGATGCCAAGGAAGAGGAGCTCGAGGCCATAAGGGACATTGGACCCAAGGTGGCCCGTGCCGTAGCGAGCTTTTTCCGGGAGCCCCAGAACAGGAAAGTGGTGGAAGAGTTGTTCAGACTCGGGGTGAGGCCAGTGGCTCCTTCCACTGCCAGGCCATCTCCTCTCCAGGGTAAGACTGTGGTCTTCACAGGGGCCTTGAGTTCCATGACTAGACAGGAGGCACAAGCCCTCGTGGAGAGGCTAGGGGGAAGGCCGGCCTCGAGCGTGAGTCGTAAGACGGATATCGTGGTTGCGGGCCCAGGGGCTGGCTCCAAGTTGAGGGAGGCTCAAAACCTGGGGATTCCAGTGATATCCGAGGAAGAGTTCCTGAAGATGGTGGCTCAGGCTGAGCGAGAAGGAGGAGGGGGCCATGGATGAGGTTCAGGCTCATGTGTGGGTGTCGGGCAGAGTGCAGGGGGTCTTCTTCAGACACAATACCCAGAGGGAAGCTACGAGGAGAAAGCTCAAGGGTTGGGTGAGAAATCTGTACGATGGCAGGGTGGAGGCCATATTCAAGGGGAAGCGGGAAAGCGTGGAAGAGATGATCCGTTGGTGTCATCAGGGCCCACCCGGGGCCTGGGTGAGGGAGGTGGAAGTTGTGTGGGAGGACCCGGACCCCAATCTGGTCGATTTCAGGATCCTTTACTGACCGAGGGAGTAAAAGGGCCCAGCGCTATAGGCCTTTCAAGCTCGGATGGGCCCCGATTTTTCTTCTTGATATTGGACCACGGCTGGGAAGGAGGATCCGAGAGGGCTGAGGGGGAGTTCCGGTTTACAGCCCCCGAGGCCGAGGGCTTTGGACAATGATCTCCGTCACGAAAAAGGGGGAGAATTGGAGCTAAAACATGTGAAGCTCTTTTGCCTGATTTTGGAGCAGGGAGGTGTCTCCAAGGCCGCGAAAGTTGCGGGCCTAGGCCAGCCGACCGTGAGCCAGCACTTGAAGTCATTGGAGGAGGACCTGGGGATAGCCCTTTTCGAGAGAAGGGGAAGGAGGGTCATCCCCACAGAGTCAGCCCGCATTCTCTATCCTTTCGCCAAGCAGGCCCTGCAGATCTTGGAGAGTGGAAGGAGGGCCCTCGAGGAACATGTTGGGCTCCTCAGGGGGAGGCTCCTGATAGCCGGAAGCACCATCCCGGGCCACTATATACTCCCTTTTCTCATGGCCAAATTTCATCAGCTTTTCCCCCAAGTGGAGATGAGGCTCGAAGTGGGGGATACCCAATGGGTCGTAGAGAGAGTGAGATCCTCCCAGGTGGAGGTGGGGTTCGTAGGGGCGAGATTGGACACCCCTGGAATGGTGTTCGAGCCTTTTGCCAAGGACGAACTCGCCATAATTGCTGCCAACTCCCATCCAATGGCAAACCACACCATCCCTTTGGAAAAGCTCGAGGCATTGAACCTGGTGGCCCGGGAGCCTGGCTCTGGAACGAGAACAAGCTTCGAGGCCAGGCTCAAGGAAAGGGGGTTCGATCCCTCGAGGCTCAAAATCGTTGCCGAGCTTGGAAGCACGGAGGCTGTGATAAGGGCGGTCAAGACGGGAATGGGTGCGGCTGTAGTGTCCATGTGGGCTGTGGCAGAAGAGCTCCAAAGGGGAACTCTCAAGAGGATCTTCCTCGAGGGTCCTCCCGTGGAAAGGGAGTTCTATCTCGTGAGAACCACTACTTTTCCCCTCTCTCCTGCTGCCAGAAAGTTCGCTGAGCTGGTCATGGAGGAAAAGGAGGCCTTGGACTGGAAATGGTAGATTTTCGAGGAGAGGATCCAGGTGGCATGTTGCAGGGGGGAGGGGATTCCGTGATATATCTGGACAACGCTGCAACCGCCTTCCCCAAGGCGCCGGGTGTGGCCGAGGCGGTCTTCGATTACCTGGTGCATGTGGGCGCTAGTGCAGGAAGGGGAGGACATCTTCTCGGGAGAAAGGCTGATGCTATCCTCTGGGAGACCAGGGAGCTCCTCGCAGATCTCGTGGGAATATCCGATCCCCGCAGGGTTGTCTTCACGCTGAATGTGACTCAGGCTCTGAACTTCGCCCTTTTCGGCCTCCTCAAGGAGGGAGACCATGTGGTCACAACATCCATGGAACATAACTCCGTGATGAGGCCCCTGAGACACCTTGAGAGGACAAGGGGGATAAGGATATCCGTGGCCCGGGGGGACTCGGAGGGGAAGATCCAAGCGGAGGATGTACTCTCCCTCACTGGACCCGAAACGAGGCTCGTCGTGATGAACCACGCATCCAATGTCACTGGCGGAATTCTCCCCGTTGAGGAGGTGGCAAGGGGGAAGGGGAAGTGGCTCCTGGTTGTGGATGCTGCCCAGACTGCAGGGGCTATCCCCATAGATGTGGAGGGATGGGGAATAGATATCCTCGCCTTCACCGGGCACAAGGCCCTTTTGGGACCCCCTGGAGTTGGAGGCCTTTGTCTGGGGCCAGGAATCGAGCTTCCACCTACTATTCACGGAGGGACAGGCACAAGATCCGAAAGCCACGACCACCCCTTGGACCTCCCCCTTTCCCTGGAGGCGGGGACTCACAACATGGCTGGCATAGCAGGCCTGAGGGCTGCACTTCTTTTCCTTAAGGCTCATCATGTCGAGAGCCTGAGGGAAAAGGAGCTCTCCATGATGGAAGCGATGATGGGAGAGCTCCAAGATATCCCCGGCCTCACCCTCTATGGACCCAAGAGCATATGCCACAAAGTGCCAGTTTTTTCCATCAACATGGCATCCATGCATCCCTCTCATCTGGCGGCAGTGATGGAAGATGGTTTCGGATTGATGGTCAGGGCTGGCCTCCATTGCTCCCCGAGCGCCCACAAGACAATCGGGACATTTCCCGATGGAACAGTCCGCATATCCTTTGGACCCCTCCACAGAGAGGACCAAATCCACAAGACCGCAAATGCCCTCAAAGAGATATCCCGCCAGTTTGGCTCACTGAGGGCATCTGGCAAATGACCCAACGATAAAATATGATGGATACCCATGGTGAAGGTCCTCCACAGATACATTCTGCAAGAGATTCTCGGCCCCTTTTTCCTGATCCTTTCCGTCTTCCTCTTTGTCCTCCTCATGGGGAGGATGCTCAAGATAGTGGAGATGATAGTGAGGCAAGGAGTGAGCGCATTGGAGGTCCTCCAGCTCTTGTTCTATCTCATACCGTCCTTTCTCCCCCTGGCAATTCCCATGGCGACATTGATAGCCGCAGTCATAAGCTTCTCGAGACTTTCCGCTGACATGGAAATAACGGCCATGAAGGCATCGGGCATAAGCCTGTATCAGATGCTACCCCCTGTCCTGGCATTTTCCGCACTCATGTCCCTCGTGACCCTTTATTTCACTTTGCACGGAGCTCCATGGGGAGCGTACGCCTTCAGGGAGCTCGGGTTCCAACTTGCCAGGAAACATGTCTCCGTGGCCTTGAAAGAAGGCGTATTCAACGAGATCGTCCCAGGCCTCATCCTCTATGCCGAGAGGATTCGTCTCGAAGACGGTTTCATGGAGGGAATCTTCATTCACGATCATTACTCTTCCCAGCTGCCACTGGAAATACTGGCGGCAAGAGGTAGGATCCTGAGCGGTGGCGAAGGGCCGGGAAGTCCATCTCTCGCCTTGATGTTGGAGAAAGGTAGCATCTATCAGACATCTCCCAAAGAGAGCAAGATGAGGAAGACAGAGTTCGAATCCTACGAGGTGGTGATGGAACTTCCAGATCCAACGGGTGAGGAGAAATTGAAGGGACAGAAGCCCGAGGAGCTCACGTTTTCCGAGATCGTCTCGGCTATAAAAAGCAGGCTAGCCAAAGGGAAGAGGCCCTCCAGGAGCCTTCTCATGGAGGTCCATAGGAGGCTTGCGATACCAGCTGGATGCTTCGTATTCGGGATCCTGGCGCTGCCCCTTTCCATGCAATCCACTCCCAGGGGGAGGTCCCACGGTTTTCTTCTGGGGATGGGGGCAATCTTGGCCTATTATCTCATGTTCTCTGCAGGAAGAACCATGGCCGAGACAGGCTCTCTCCCACCTTGGCTGGGCCTTTGGGCCCCGAATCTGGTCTTCGGCGCTGCAACCCTGGTCCTCCTCCAGAGGACTGCCAAGGAAAGGCCCTTGGGGTGGCTTGTGAAATTCAACTCCATGATGGACAAAGGGGGAAAGCTCCTGGTTAGGAGATTTGGATCGGGCTCATGAGTCTCCTTTTCAGATATGTCTTCAAGGAAAACTTGAGGATCCTCGGATGGATCTTCAGTGTGCTCACCATGCTTTGCCTTCTCATAGACTTCTTCGACAGGTGGGACGACCTTCTGGAGCATCAGGTACCTGCTGCAACCGGCCTCTATTATATGATGTGCCGAATCCCTCAGTTCATAGTCTATGTGATCCCGGTTTCCATGCTCCTCAGTGGTTTCATAACCCTGGGGCTAATGGGAAGGAGGAATGAGCTAATCGCACTCAAGGCCTCGGGGGCAAGCGGATTCATGATAGTGAGTCCCCTCCTTCTCACAGCTGGCTCCCTCTGTATCGTCTCCTTTTTCTGGGCCGAGCTTTTAGTGCCCAGGGCCACAAGAGAGGCAACGAGGATATGGAGGACCGAGGTCAAGCGCACATCCCAAAGGAGCATCGTCTCCCAGGCACAGGTCTGGCTGAGGAGTCCTGGGGAGGGATTCATAAATTTTTATCGCGTCGGCTTTCTCGAGACATCTTCCAAGACCGGGCTCCAAGGTAAAGAGAAGGGCCCCGGGGATCTGACCATGAGGGATGTGACCGTTCTCACAGTGGACAGGGATTTCAGATTGGCCCAGAGGGTAGATGCCAGGGAGATGAGCTGGGATGGAACAAAGTGGGTCTTCCTGGAAGGGATCCAGTGGATGGGAGAGGGGTCTCAAGGGGCGGCTCCCAGGGTCGAACGTTTCCAGACAAAGGAGATACATCTTCCCGAGAAGCCCGAGGACTTCCAGTGGGTGAGGGAAGAAGTGGAATCCATGGGATTTTTCGAACTACTCGCATACGTGGAGAGGGCCAAAAGGGAGGGGTTCGACGCAACGGCCCAGCTCACTGATCTTCACTTCAAGGTGGCTTCCTCCTTCTTCCCCCTCATCACCGCCCTTTTCACCATTCCCCTTGCCATGAGGATCCCTCCCAGGGCAGCGGGACTGGCAACAGGGGTGATCCTCTCCATGGCAATAGGCTTCGTCTACTACCTCATTTTGGCCCTGGGTCTGGCTATGGGAAGGGGGGGAATGCTCCCACCCTTTGTGGGAGCATGGGCCTCCAATATTTGTTTCGGGGCGGTGGGAGCTTGGTGGCTCATCCACATGAGGCAGTAGGAGTTGGCAGCGAGAGGAGAGGCTCAGCGACTTAAGGGTGGACACTCCCAGGGCCATGGTGTATAAGGATCCGGTGGGAAACGAGTTCTCAGGAGGGATCCGATCTTGAGGCGATTGGTTTGGGGATGTATCCAGGTGGTTTTCCTGTTTTTCATCTTCCTCCCTTGGGCC
>Ga0078972_1011633_pt1 | contig 15638 bp, 21 predicted proteins | sample YelNatPaOPGAMG01_FD_67568 | JGI IMG/M metagenome (GOLD analysis project Ga0078972, IMG submission 67568) | Hot spring thermophilic microbial communities from Obsidian Pool, Yellowstone National Park, USA - OP-RAMG-01 (SPADES assembly) (version 2) | ecosystem: Environmental > Aquatic > Thermal... | reverse complement strand
TGAAATCTTTAGGGTATGTTTTTAGATGATTACCGCCTCTTGGCATTTGGCTTTTCCTTTGCTGATTTTTTTAGCTTGGGGAAATTGTAGGTTGTTTGTACCAAATATTGTAGCCGGATCAAAGGAGTATGGTAATACGTATCAACAAGGGTAACCCCTTAAAAATAAGCTAACCCCTATCCCAACCGATTTAAAATCAACCAAAAAAAAGGTCCAGCTAGAAACTAGCCAGACCCTTCGCTTATTTTGCTGAGTTACCAATTCAGCGATGTTACGTATTATCGAAACCATTATATCAAATCAAAAATCAAAATGTAAATTTTATGAGTATTTAACCGACTAATTAAACGCGTCGCTTGACACTCTTTCACATAGTGCCGATACGATGATATTTCTTGAGTAGTGCAAGCCCCATTCAGTGACGCCACTTGCTTTGCGGATTTTGTTCACCTGCCTAGCTAGATTTTGCATTTTGTTGCCCGTGATAGGTGATATAAATACAAGCCCGCTTTTTTGCCTAAATTGCATAAGTGCATTTCGTAGGTCTTGAGACAAACTAAACTTTTGATTTTTATCGGGTTTTGTGTCGTCACTTAGTAGCCAGTAGATATTATTTTCAAAGTCGATGTTTTCCCACTTGAGCGTCAATATTTCGCCTTTGCGTCTGCCTATAAGTGCAAATAGAAATAAAGCCCTCATAAATGCGTCGTATTGATAGACTTCCATCACCGCCCCGTAAAGCTTGATAAATTTTTCACCTGCATTGATTACGACTTTTTTTTGGTCTGTGACTTTCACTTTGATAAATTGTGTCGGGTCTTCTTTGCATATCTTGTTTTCGAGAGCCATTCTGAAAAGTGGCTTCAGCACTTCGATAATAGCTTTTTGAGTGCGTGGCTTTAGCCCCTCTTTTTCCATCTTGGCTAATATGTTTTGAATTTGTAGCTTTTTGATTGTCGATACTTTTTTTGAGCCTAAAGCGTCTTTGATATAAGCCTTGTAATACCACTGCTTTTTTATATTCCAGTCTGTAGGTTTTTCGACCTTGATTTTCATTTCAAAGAGTTTATCAAGCGTGACGCTCTCATCTATTTTGTCGCCGTTTTTTATTTCGTTTTGATAGTTTAGTAGTGCTGTAGTAGCGTCTTTTAATTTGTCTCTTTTGTCTTTTAGTTGACCATTGCAAACATATACTTTTCTGTATTTTGTATTATCAACTTTGAAGTAGAAAACAAATTTGCTATCGTCATTTTTACTTCGATAAATAGAGTCTGAGACTTTTTCATAATCCGACATCTTAATAGCCATAGTATTTTTTCCTTTGGGTGGTACTAGGTGGTACTTTGGGTGGTACTTTAACATAAAATAAAAGTAATTGCAAGTAATTTTTATAAATAATGAAGTGCCTATTTTACGGGGCTTAGTATGGTTTTGGAAAATCAAAGAAATGATAGTGTTTTAGGTTCAAGTCCTCTCGACCGCACCATTTTAGTTAGTTATAATCAATTAGTAGAACTTACTCTCTCGCATCAGCAAGTGTAAGCGCAAATAAAACTTCGACGCCGGCATTAATTACGGCTTTTTTAGCCTCTAACAAAGTGGTTCCGGTTGTAATAATATCATCAAGCAATATGACGGGATATTTTGAGCCTTTGAATACAAAGTTTCGAGGGTTATTTTGTCGAAATTCTAATGTTTGACCGGCATATTTAACCTTGTTTTTTGCTCTCATTGAGCCGTACAGCGGTAAAAATATATCAGATTTCATTGCTTTTGCAAGTATTGCAGTGTGAGAATAGCCGTTATCCGTATTATCATCTAGCGGTATAACCGAAAGTAATTCGTCGTACTCAAAATTTTGGGCAAAACGGGCAAAGCTCTCATTTGCCAAAATATCAAAGATTTTTGCTCCAACCATAGAATGTTTGGTAAATAAAAATTTTTCTATTTCCGAGTATTTATAAAAACTGAATATTTGAAGCCCCTCAAGCTCTCTTTTGATGAGGCTCGGGGGAAGCAGAGTATCTTTGCACTTATCGCATATGATAGGGAAGCTAAGCTCCCCGCACGAGAAGCATCTTAGCATTTTGGCTTACGCACGACCTCTGTCGCCGCCGCTTCTATTGCCGCCATCTCTATTGCCACGGTATCCGCCGCCGCTTCTATTGCCTTCACTTCTTGGCGCTCTATCGCCGTAAGTTCTTTCACCGCCACGATTGCCGCCATCTCTATTATAACCGCCGCTTCTTTCGCCTTCACTTCTTGGCGCTCTATCGCCGTAAGTTCTTTCACCGCCGCCATCTCTATTGCCACGGTATCCGCCGCCGCTTCTATTTCTATTGAAACCGCCTCTGCCTCTGTCGCCGCCGCTTCTAGAATCACCGAATTTAGCTGATCTTTCCATTAGTTTTGCTAGCGCTTGACCCCTGATACCTATTGTGCTAGGTCCGCCTACTGTATTTTTTGAAAGTAGTTTTGATAGAACTTTTAGGATTATCGTTGTTTGATCCATATCCTCTGAGAGGGTGTTGTATAGCTCAGTTGCCATATCAGAGATGTGTTGTGTTTTGATTTTCTCAATCAGTCTAACAGAGTGACTTTTTGCTACATCTTCTGCCGTTGGGATGTCCATGTGATAGATCTGAGCTTTTGTAGTTTTTGTGATTCTGCTTAGCTCTCTGAACTCAAGTGGAGATACGAGTGTGATAGCCTTGCCTTTTTTACCGGCTCTTCCCGTTCTACCGATTCTGTGAACATAGCTCTCAGGGTCTAACGGTATATGATAATTAAATACATGGCTAACATCATTGATGTCTAGTCCTCTTGCTGCAACATCGGTAGCCACAAGAACAGCTAGTTTTCCAGCTTTGAAGTTTTTGATAACCTCTTCTCTTTGTCTTTGATCTAGGTCGCCGTGAAGTGCTTTTGCAGGGTAGCCTTTTGCTATGAGTGTAGTTGCAAGCTCGTCAGAGTCTTTTTTTGTTCTACAAAACACGATAGATCTTGTTATGTCCTCTGCATCTATTAGTCGCACTATTGCGTCAGCTCTCTCCCAGTCTTCGATTACATGATAAAACTGCTCGATATTTTCACCAGTTACCTCTTTTGACTCTACTTTTACAGTTACTGGGTCTTTTAGGATTTTATCAGCAAGTCTTTGGATTTGTGGAGGCATTGTTGCTGAGAATAGTAGTGTTTGTCTTGTCTTTGGAAGGTGGCTGAAAATCTCTTCTACATCTTCCAAGAAGCCCATATCTAGCATCTCATCAGCTTCGTCTAGGACAACATATTTTGGTGTGAAGTTTTTTAGTCTGCCATTTAGTAGGTGATCTATTAATCTCCCAGGTGTTGCTACTACGATTTGTGCACCGCGGCTTACTAGGTCAACTTGTCTAGAGATACTTTGACCGCCGTATATTGCTACGGTTTTGATTCCTCTAAAACGACCAAGTTTGTATATTTCGTCACTTACTTGAGTACAAAGCTCTCTTGTAGGAGTTAGGATTAGTGCCTCTACACCGTCGTTCATATCTAGCATACTCATGATGCCTAGACCAAATGCCGCAGTTTTACCTGTACCTGTTTGAGCCTGAGCTACAATATCTTTGCCTGCTAGCACATGAGGTATAGCTTGAGCTTGGATTGGACTAGGCTCTGTAAAACCAGCCTCTGTAACGCCTTTTAGGATCTCTTCTTTGAGACCGAAATCTTGAAATGTCATATTTTTCCTTGTTGTTATTGGAGCGATAGTTATGCTTCTTGCAAACTTTATTTCGAGGCGAGTCTTCCGGTATGTCGGTTGCCATGAAATTATAGGTTTAGGCCCAAAGAAATTTTAAAGTCGTGCTTGTTTAATGTACAAGTGTCTTTTTAGGGTTCCCTCTGGGAGCAGTCGCTTTATCGCTGTTGCCGCTTCCCTAAAACGCCTAAAATCATCCGATGAAGTGGGTTAGTTGAGTAGGAGTCTTGAGACTTATTAAGCACCCTTGCTGTTGTGTCTCTTTGAAAACGGTGGCGAATTATACATACTTTTTTCTTCAAACGTGTTTAAAGCACTTTTCTAGTAAATTCATATTTATGATAGTATGTGTAGATATAGGACTTAAAAGGATAGGAATAGCTTTTAGCCCGGATGGAATTTTGTGTTTGCCGAGTGAAGCAATTATCCGCAAAAACAGAGAGCAAGCGGCAAGAGAGCTTAGTGGATTGTTGCAGATTAAAAATGCACATACGTTGGTTGTGGGTATGCCTATTGGCGGAGCTAGCGAAGATGAGATGAAAAGGAGAATTGAACATTTTGTTTCGCTAGTAAAATTTGACGGTAAGATAGTATATGAAAATGAGTACGGTAGCTCAAGAGAAGCGTTGGAGCTTGGCATAGGTAAAATAACAAAATCGAAAGACGGTAAACTTGATAGTCTTTCAGCCAAAATAATTCTTGAGAGGTGGCTTGAGAGACAGAAAAAACAACGCTAATTTATAGTCTCCAAACGGTAACAATTTTCCTTTACAATTTTTGCCGATGAAAGAAAAAGAACCTAAACTCTTCTGCAAATCGATTTTTATCTCCGATGTCCATCTGGGCACTTCAGAATCCAATGCGATAAAACTATTAGAATTTCTAAAAGACACAGAATGCGAAAACTTATTTTTGGTAGGCGATATCGTAGACGGTTGGGAACTCAAAAGAAAATTTAATTGGCCTCAGGCTCACTCTGACGTAATACAAAAACTCCTACGAAAGGCTAGAAAAGGGACAAAAGTATTTTATATTTTGGGAAATCATGATGAGTTTCTGAGACAGTTTCTGCCTATCACTCTTGGCGATAGTGTAATAATTTGCGATGAGTATATTTATACGGCAGTGAACGGTAAAAGATACTTGGTTATGCATGGAGATCTTTTTGATACGGTAACTATGACCAAAAAGTGGCTTGCGCTCATAGGCGATAGAAGCTACCTATTTCTTTTGAAATTAAATCGTCCTATAAATCATATAAGGCAGATATTCGGTATGAGATATTGGTCGCTTTCAAAAACAGTAAAAAGAAATGTCAAAAAAGCAGTTAGCTATATTTGTGATTATGAACAGATTTTGGCAAGCGAAGCAAAAAATAGATCAGTTGACGGCATCGTATGTGGACATATACACGAGCCTGAATCAAAAATAATCTTTGGACTTGAATACTTAAACTGCGGTGATTGGGTTGAAAACTGCTCTGCGATTATCGAACATATTGACGGAAGATTTGAAATCTACAACGAAATGGAGAAACACTAATGCAAACAAAGGCGCTACTTGAAAATGCCGTACTAAATTCTACAAGTCAAGCCGGAAAAAGACTGCTCGACAGACTGTTTACAGTTTGGTTTGATAGGCTTGTATATCCACAAATATGGGAAGATCCTGCAGTGGATATAAAAGCTTTGCAGATAGATGAAAGTAGCAGAATCGTTACGATTGCATCAGGAAGCTGTAATATCCTAAATTACTTATGTCTAAATCCTGAAAAAATAAGCGCCGTCGATCTGAACGAAGCCCATGTGGCGCTATTTCATCTCAAGAAAACAGCGATTGAACAGCTTGATTATGAAGCATTTTTTGATTTCTTCGGGCATGCCGATAAGGCGTCAAATGTTAAAAATTACGAAAAGTTTATAAAACCTCATTTGGACGATAAAAGTATTGCTTATTGGGAAGGCAAGGATAAATTCAAAAAATATCGAAGAATAGAATATTTTTCAAGAGGATTTTATAGGCATGGACTTCTCGGAGAGTTTATTGGTTTTGGGCACAAGATAGCTAGGCTTTTAGGGGGCGATCTCAAAAAAGTGATGAAAGCTAAAAATATGATGGAGCAAAGGGCGCTTTTTGATAAACACATCGCAAAAGTTTTTGATAGCAAGTTGATTAGATTTTTGTCGAATAATGCCATTACTCTTTATTCACTTGGTATTCCACCTTCGCAATTTGAAAAAATGAAAGAAGAAACAAGCGGTTCTATGAGCGAACTACTTAAAGAGAGAATGAGAAAGCTCGCATGCGATTATGATTTGAGTGATAATTATTTTGCTTGGCAGGCATTTGGTAGATGTTATGATACGGAGCACAAAAAAGCAATACCGGAGTATTTGAAAGAGGAAAACTTCAAAACACTCAAAGATAACGTGCATAAAATATCTATCAAACACTGTTCAATGACTTATTTTTTGCGCTCGGAAGAGGCTTATAGTCACGATAAATTTATCTTTTTGGATGCACAAGATTGGATGGATGAAGCCGCACTAAATGAGATGTGGACAGAAGTCGACAGGGTTGCGAAAGATTATGCTAGGGTAATTTTCAGAACAGCCGGCGAAGCTGATATTCTAAAAGGTAGACTGACCGACAATATAACTCGCAGGTGGAGAAGCGATGAAATACTAGGAAAAGTATATGCCAACAGTGATAGATCGGCTATTTACGGAGGGTTTCATCTGTACATAAAAGGCTAAGCGATGAACTTCCAAGGCGTAGATAAAATAAACATGAATGCCGCCGATACAAGCGAGTACTCCAAAAAGAGTATAGTTTTTTACGGTATGTTTGATTTGCAAAACAGCAATGCTCTTGTTCTAAATGTGTCTAGTAGATTTTTTTTGTATAGCTTTGGGCGGGATATATTTTTGGTAAACCAAAATGATAGTAATACAAATAGCTATGTCTCATCCATGATGAGCGCTTATGTTACATATCCTCTGGATGAGCTTTCATTGATAAAGGACACAAAAAAAAGAAATAGTGTGTTTATGGCTCTAAAAGTTCTAAAGTTTGTTTTCAGGCTAATACGAATTGAAAGGGCGGTTTTTGTCGGTAATTTTCTTGTTTCCACAAATTTTCATCCTGAGAGTCTTGTAGAAAATTGCGACAAAATTGGAAAGTTTTTGTCTGAAAAGTTTGAGAATGACTACGTCGTATTGCGCTCTGTCAACGAAAGGCGAGATGCAAAACTAATCGAATCGTTGAAAGACAATGGCTGGACGCTACTTCCTGCGAGGATGGTTTATCTTTTCGACAATGATAAGTTAGAAATAAGGCAGAAAAAAAACCACTACAAAAAAGATATGAAACTACTCAGAGAGTGCGAGTTTGACTGTGTTAGTAACGGTTTTGAGACAAAAGATTTTGAGCGTATGGCTAGACTTTTTGAACTTCTTTATATCGAAAAACACTCCGAGCAAAACCCCAAATTTAGCGCAAAGTACATACAAAAATCATATGAAAGCGGTTTTTGCGAGTTGTATGCGTATAAAAAAGATAGCGAAATCATAGCGTTTATTGCTATTTTGGAGATGGAAGGCGTGATTTCCACTCATATGTTGGGCTACGATACGGCTTTGCCTCAGGAACTTGGACTTTACCGATTGCTTTGTGCGAAGCTTCATTCTATAGCGAACGATAGGGGATTGGATATAAACTTTAGCTCAGGCGCCGGAGGGTTTAAATCCGCTAGGGGCGGTGAAGCCGTACTTGAGTATACGGCCGTCTATACAAAAGTATTACCATTTTATAAACGTGTTATTTTTGAGTTTTTGAGTCGGATTTTAAACAAGCAGTTCAAAAGTTTTTTTGAAGATAATAATCTCTAAAGCATAACCGCATATGGGATACAATGTTCTTAAGATTGACATCAACAATGACTTGTCTCCAAGATAAAGCCTCATTGCATTACTGGAGCAGTTCGCTTGACAATATGTTTTTCTTGCTGAAGATATGTACTATTTTATAGAAATTATTTCATCGCCATCATCAAAAAGCCGGTAAACCCGGCATTATCCGCACCGATCATAGGAGAGACGTGTGATTTCATCTCTTTAAGTATCTGTGTATAGTGCATATTGATGGGTAAGAGTGCTTCATCCTCAAATCCTTTGGGGTAAAACGTGAAAAAACTTGCTTCGGCTTCTTTGAGTTTGATTAGATTCATGATTTACCTTTTCTCTTTTATTCTCTCAAAAATGCCAACTCATCCACGCACATCGTCGGACTAAATTCTGTGATTTCATACTTAGCCACACCATTAGAGTGAAATGGGTCAAGAGCTATAATCGTTTCAATCTCTTCGCGAGATGCACCGCGCGCCAAAATAACACCTCCGGTGCGTGGAACTTTTCGCCCTGAAGCGAGAAAATTACCCAAAGCGTACTGCTCTTTGAGATAAGCTACATGCTCTTCTAATAGAACATCGGCTTCTTCGAGGGGCTTGATGTAGGTGAGTGAGATGATAAACATAATTACTCCAGTGTGTTTTTATCTTGGAAACGAGCCGTTATTGATATCAATCACACTACCGTTGATGTATTCAGGTGATTCGGTAGCGAGCCAGACTATCGTTTTGGCTATCTCTTGCGGATAAGCGAAGCGTTTGGTAATAACTGACTTTAAAAAAGCTTCCTGCCGCTCTTTGGGTATCACATCAAGCATATCCGTTTCGACGGGGCTGGGTGCTACGGCATTGATGATAATTTTACCCTCAAATATTTTCGAAAAACTCTTCGTAGCATTAATGAGAGCCGCTTTGGTCATCCCGTACCAAATATCGGGATGTCCGATTTGTCCGGCGATAGAGGCGTTATTGACGATGCGACCGCCAAATGGCATCTTTTTGGCAACTTCTTCGATCAGTTTGATCGGTGCATAAAGATTTAACTGCATCATCGAATCGATTTTTTCAGAGCTATAGCTGTGATAGGGGATCGAATACATCACACCTGCATTATTGATCAGAATATCAATCGGTGGCAAAGAGTCGATAAGAGCAGGTATTTTATCCACTTGTGTCAAATCAAATACGACCTGCTGTACGGATTCATGCTCTTCAAAACCCCTAAAGTCTCGCGCCACAACAATAACTTCATAGCCCAAAGCGACGAAAGCTTTAGTCGCTTCTAATCCTATCCCTTTGTTTCCGCCGGTTATCAAAACGGTTTTTTTCATCTCAGCCTCTATCTCGTCAAAATATATTGTATATAAATGTTCTTCTCATTTTACCGTTTTATCCTCAACATGTACCCTGCACTCTTTTGAAACTCAAACCCGACTTTGACTATTTCACCGCCAAATTTTTCAGCCATCCGATAGGCAAACGGACTGAGATTATTTGGCTCGTCCGCACGGGAGTTTTTATAATCGACTAGTGGAAAAATACGCACTTCCTTCCCAATCCGCAACATTTCGGTTATCGATGCTTCATGAAATGCAAAGTCTAGTCTATCGTCATAGACAAAAAGGAGATGCGAACTAAGTACCAAATCAAAGCTATCATCAGCATACGGCAATTTCGGAAGTTCGGCGAACCAATAGTCCCTTGTGTTGTAATCGGCACAAAATGCTTCTAATGCCCTTACTCTATGCTCTTTATGTCTCTCTATCGAATGATAAAACGCGAAATTATTATCCACCATCCAGCTCGTATCGGCATAGATTTTCTCGATACTCTTTTCCCCTTGTACACGCAATGCATCGCGATCATAACAGTACAGAATATCGCATCCTTGTGCTTTGATACCTCTGGCTTTTGCTTCGGCTATAAATGAACTTGCTCCGCTTGGGCAGTCCAAAACTCTCATGTTTTTCATTGCCGTGACATCTAAATCAAAAAATGCCACATACTCCTCGAAAGTACGACCCGTAATGAGGAAATCGTCCAATATTAACGACATAGGTATCCTTGTAGTGTTATGTATGATAAGAAAATGGGGTTAGGTTAAAGGTATATGTTATGGCAGAAGCCAAAAGAGAGCAACTTGAAAAAATGAGGTTGTGCATTGTAAAAATGGATATGTCATATGCTCTCCTTTGTAAAGTTCGGTAAGTGTAGCGAAAAATCTGTGAAAAGTTTTCTCTCAAACAAACACGTATCCGCCAACGCGTAATGATCATAGTATTTTCACTGTGAGGTAGAATCATAAAATCGACACCGTAAAATTTTTTTATCCCATTTTCATAATTACACTACCATACGTTTTTCTATTTTGCATTAACTTACTGCATTTAGTTTTGAAGAGCCTGACGTATGTATTTGGTCTATCATAGATAAAACATCATAGACTTTTTGAAAATATGGAGTACTGTTTGAACCGGTATTTTTTGCATTACTCAGTCCTTCCTCAATGTTTTTCAAATAATTAAAATGAGACGAATTGTCTCTAAGCGGAGTGACATTTGTGATATTTCCGCTTGAATCCATTTCAATTTTTGCTGGCATTAGAGTTAATGTGCCGAGAGTATTTAAATCGATTGCCCCACTTTTAAAAAGCTTGCTAGACATCTGATCCATATCATTGGTCGTCATATTTGTCACATCAAATTGTTTTGCCGCTTCTGTGATAGATTGAGACGAAATATTTGATCTATCATCTAAAAGATTTGAAAAAGCAGAAATCGCATTTGCATAGCTAGTAAACTTCGTCTGGTCAGTCCCAGAAGACAAAGAACTTAATTGTCGAAATTTTGCAGCAGCATTTTCTAATTTATTTTGATCGGATTGGGCTGTGGCAGAAGGATCAAAAGTATTTAGAAACAATTCACTTTTTTGTTGTGCAGATAATCCATTAGTTGCCTGATTCCACAGAGTTTGGTAGTCATTCCCCATAGATATTGACGAAAAATCATTTTTTGCGGTCGTATGGGTGCCATACGATACCAACGAATTATTTGCTGTTGTAGAATAAATAGACGACATATTTATCACTCTCTAGTAAACATAATAGTATTTAACAAGCAAAAATAATTCCGATCTAGCTAATGTTTTAAATGTAAAATATGTATTTTATTGTGAAGTGTTCATAAATTACTATCTTTTTAATGTCTAAGACCTATTCATATTAAACAAAATCACCGCCGCAAATGCCAATAAGCAACCGATGAGCGTAGAAAATGCTAATCCTTCACCGTAAACTATCCAGCTAGACGCTATCGCTCCCACGGGAACAATGAACATAAATACGCCGGTTCTCTGAGCTCCGACCTTACCCGCCGATAAAAAATATAAGGCTGTGCTAAACGTTCCAGGAACTAGTCCGATAAAAAATATCATACTCCAAAATGTCGCATCGTAGGCGGTAAAATCAAATGGATGATACGGAAGGGCAAAAAACATATTGATAAAACTAGTAATACCAAAAGCGACAAGAGTATAAAACATAGGGTCGGCTTTGCGCATTCCTTTTTGGGCTATGATGGTTACGATAGACCAAACAACTGCGCACCCTAGAAAATATGAACTCTCAATATTCAAAAATGCAAAGCCCTCATAAGGTACTCGAAGTAGTATCAATGCTCCAAGCATGCCGACTGATAGAGCTATGATTTGTTTTGTAGATATATTTGTACCAAAAATTATTATTGACATCACATATGTAAAAAGTGGCGAAAGCGCCGTAACCATAGTTCCGCCGTATCCTGCCTGCCCGTGGCTGAGCCCCGCAAAAAATAGATAGTTGAAAAGTGAGGTGAGCATACCGCTAAGTAACATATATAGGTAGCCTAGCTTGTCGCTTTTCATCGGTGTTTTTAGGTACCAAACAACAGGGATAATGGTTAAAAACGAGATGGCATATCGCCAAAAAGCGGCAACTTCTGGGTTTGAATGCGCCGCCGCTACTTTGCCCGCCGTCCACGCTACACCCCAGAAGAGCATAGCTACTATCATTCCGATAATATATTTTTTATTGTTTGTTTCGTTGTGTGTCATAATTTATACGCCCTTATATGGTCTATCAATTCTTCGATGGGTACTAAATAGTCATTTTCATCGCCGCTAGCCTTTGCCGCAAGTATTGCCCCTTCCAAGACAACCGTAATAAACAGTGCTAGTTTGGTTGTGTTGCACGGTTTCATCTCTTCTGAGTCAACAGCTTTGTCAAGAATTGCTTTGATTGAGATGCGAAATTCTGAATAGATGTTTTTCATTAGCTTATTAAAATCTTCATCCAGATTTGACATCTCTTGTACGATATTTGCTATCGGGCACCCCCGTTTGAAATCCCGTTGCGAGGTATCTTTGATAACATTTATAAACTCATCTAAGTAGTTGCCGTCCAGATTTGTTATCCTTCCATATCGTTCTGAGAATTTGTTTAGTATTTTTTCATTTATTGCCGCTAGTGCCATCTCTTTTTTGTTGGCGAAAAAGTGGTACATCGAGCCTTTGTGCACGCCTGCTTTGGCAAGTATGTTGGTTAGCGCCGCACCTTGATAACCGTTGCTAAATATTTCATCAAAGGCAGAGTCTATCAATCGCTCTCTCGTGTTTTTCTCACTCATAAATTTTTCCGTTTTTGTGAAATTATACCCAGAGAAAATTTATACTTGACTATTTAGTCAACTTTTGGCTAGAATTCTGCTTGACTGTTTGGTCAACACACAAATTAGGAGTTTCAAATGCCTCTCATCAAAACAATCTCCCCAGAACAAGCTACTGGCGAACTTGCCCAAATCTATGAACAAATCAAAGCCATGAGAGGCAGAGTGCCTAGCTCGTCACGGCTATGGAGCGCTAGTCCTGCACTGCTAAAACAGCAGATGGATTTCATAGCGTACTACATGAAGCACCCGACACTCAGCGCACCACTACTGGCATCTATCAGGATTCTCGTCTCTAGTGCGACCAACTGCAAATACTGTGTAGATTTCAATAGTGCGATGCTTGTCAATATGATGGGCTGGAGCATGGACAATGTGGCAGAGCTAAAAGAAAAAGCGAACAGCTCAAAACTAAGCGATAGAGAAAATGCGATGCTTTCATTTGTAGTAAAGTCAGTCAGAAATTGCTCAAAAGCCGATGAGACAGAGCTGAATACACTACGCGCTCAGGGCTGGAGCGATGCCGACCTGCTAGACGCTTTGCAACACGGAGCTAGAATGAGTGCGATAGATGTTATCTTTAACACATTTGATTTGGTCAGTGACGATGAATAGACGAGATGCTATCAAGTTTGCGGCAATTTTGACCGCAAACAGCATGATGAGCACAAATGCAGTCGCATCTGCTGATGGCAAAAAGCGCGCACTTCTCGTCATTGATGTTCAAAATGAGTATTTTGCCGGAGGAGCGCTACCTATTATATACCCACAAAATAGTACTGCCAATATCCTCCATGCAATAAAAGCAGCTGAGGCAGCGAACATCCCCATAGTCATGGTGCAGCACACCGTAACAGCAAAAGGTGCGAGAGCATTCGCCAAAAACACACATGGCTGGGAGTTGCATGAGAGCGTAAAAAGTGCAAAAGTAGCTCACTATATCGAAAAGACGATGCCAAGCTCTTTTGTAGGTACGGATTTGGAAGGGTGGCTGCACGCAAACAATATTGGTACAGTGGTCATAAGTGGCTATATGACTCAACACTGTTGTGACACGACGGCTAGATATGCTCACCATCTAGGTTTTGGGGTAGAATTTTTATCAGATGCAACAGGCACACTGGACTTTGAAAACAAAGCCGGAAAAGTTACGGCTGAAGAACTGCATCGTGCTACGCTTGTGGAACAGGCGTTTAGGTTTAGCGAAGTTATGAGCACAAAAGAGTGGATAGATAAAATATCCTCAAAAAGCTAAAGGCAAATGATGTATGAAGCGATATTGATTATACATTCATGGTTTCGCTGGTTTGTTCTGGTGGGTTTAATATTTGTGCTTTATCGTGCTTATTATGGCTGGTTTACAAATAAAACCTTTACAAGATACGATGAACTATTGCGGCACGGCACGGCAACCACGGCACATATACAGCTTATTTTCGGAATTTTTCTTTATTCGCTCAGTCCTATAGTGGCGGCTTTGCTAGATAATTTCAAAGAAAGTCTACATCTGCGAGAACTTCGCTTTTTTGGACTTGAGCACGCTTTTGTAATGCTAATCGCTATTTTTTTAATTACCGTCGGCTCAATGCTGGCAAAACGTAGAGACAAAGATAAAGATAAATTCAAAACCGTAGCGCTTTGGTATACGACGGCTTTGGTTTTTATACTTATCTTGGTTCCGTGGGAATTTCTGCCGATTATCGGCAGACCGTATTTTAGAGTGTTTTGAACACAATATGAGGAAAGTAGTTACTAGGTAGGCGATTAATTGGTGTAAAACCCACCGTGAACGGTTACGTTTTTGATTTTTTTGATTGCGCCGTCGATGATCGCTTTGCATCTAGCTTCATCGGCGTTTAACAGCGCCATAGTTTCACTTATATCTACACCTGCTACTTTTGCGTTTAGAGCTTGACGTTCTTTTTTTGTAAGTCTTTTTTTGAGGATTGCGGCTAGTTCGTCTTCGCTCTTTAGTGTTCCTCTATCGCTCATTACCATGAGTACAATCTTTGTGGCTTCTAGTTCTTTTAGTTTCATATCTTATCCATATTGATTTTTATAATTTTAGCTCAAAATCTTTTGAACTCTGCCGACATCGCCGCTTGTGAGTCTTACTTTGATACCGTGTGGGTGTGTCGGCGAATTGGTCAAAATGTTTTGTACGATTCCCTCAGTCAATTTGCCACTTCTTTGGTCAATTTTTAGCACAATTGCCACTTTTTTGCCGATTTGGACATTTGCTCTTGATTTGCCGTCGCTCATTTTTTTCCTTTGTACGGTTGTTTTGCATCGTCTTTTGTGTGTTATTTTATCGAAATGGTGCAAGAATTTACGATTAAAACAAATAAAAATTATATATTAGGCTATAATTACGCTCATTGAAAAAAAAGATTCGTTTTATATTTTCAAGCGCCTTGGCAACAAGGTGTATTCTACAACAAGGTATCGTAATGGCAGAAGTTTTGAATGGAACTGTTAAATGGTTTAACAGTGAAAAAGGTTTTGGATTTATCCAACAAGATAACGGCGGCAAGGATGTATTTGTACATTTCCGTCAAATCAATAGTACCGGTTACGGTCGTGTATCGCTTGATGAAGGTCAAAAAGTGACTTACACAGTAGGTCAAGGCGACAAAGGTCCACAAGCTGAGAATGTAACAGCTCTATAGTCCTTCTTTCGGGTGGAAACTCCGCCCGATTTCCCCCCTCATTTTTTGGCGTAATGAAAAAAACGAGTTGCTAAATAATTAATTTCTCTTATTTTTATTTCTTCTTTCATTATAATCATTCAAAAACTCATCTATAAATTTAACCTTCCTCTTTTTTGCTAATCCTTGGTGAAGTTTTATAAACTTCTTTAGTTGAGAGAATACACCTCCATCCAAAGAGTTCGTTGTGTTTGGAATATTGAGGTGTTTGTACTTCTTGTAAGTGAAAAGATATGGTAGATTTCTCATTAGGCTCTTATAGGCTGATACTAGCTTGGCATGTGTATATGTCAGCCTTCCAGTTGTAGGATTAGGTGTTTTCTCTTCTATGAATGATTTATGATGTAGATACCAAGCTGTCAATGCCTCTGTAAATCTTTTCTCTGTTGTGCTGGTTAGGTTGCTACAGATATGCAATAATCGCTGTGATGCTGTAAGTTTAGGACTTTTGGTGAGATATCTTTGATCTGTCAACCCTTTTTGGTACAAAAAATTCTCACAATCCCCAAATATTTTATGCGACCTTTGATTTCTCATCAAGCCACCACCTAATCTCTGCTTCTATCGGTGAGAGATAGTCATTG